>OHVT01001100.1_pt1 | contig 10488 bp, 5 predicted proteins | sample 1579441 | NCBI WGS metagenome assembly OHVT01 (sample SAMEA3882542, study PRJEB24775) | human gut metagenome | biome: human-associated habitat; feature: intestine environment; material: feces | place: Netherlands | collected 2009/2010
TGGCAGGTGTAGCCCAGGTAGTAGACCATCAGAACGACCACATAGAAGGGGAAGCGCACGCCCTGGGGCAGCTTGTGGGTGATATGGAAAGCGATGTAACTGGTCACGCACAGGATGATGTTGCCGATCACGATGAACGGGCGGTTCTTGCCGAACTTGCTGTTGGTCTTATCGACCATGAAGCCAACGAACGGGTCAGTAACACCGTCCCAGATACGCATCATCATGGTCAGGGAAGAAGCGACCATCATGCCAACGCCGACCCAGCCCATCAGGTAGTAGGTGGCGTAGTTCATCATAAACAGGTAAATGTTGGTTGCGGTGTTGTTCAGTGCGTAGCCTGCGATACGCCACAGGGGAACGCGGTGGATGCCGTTGTGCTCATAGTCCTTATCATAGAACTTATCCGGCAGACTTCTGGTTTTTGCCATTTCATTCTCTCCTTTGTTCACGCGGGAACATTCTCCGTTTTCTCCATGGGGCTTACAGCTGCCACTGCGTACCAGCCCGTCCGGAACTTTATGTCTATATTATGAACGTTTTTTGATATATCTGTTAGTAATATTTTAAGGTAAAACAGGTCGATTTTACGATTATGGGAAAAGTTTCACTAATGTGAAAAATTCTATTGTGCTTATTGCACAATCAATTGATATACTAGTATAGCACAACGCCAGTTAGCCGCCGCTATGCTGTGCACTGCAAAAAGCGTCCTCCGGCAGCAGAAAGGGCCCACGGCGAATGCCGCAGGCCCTTTCTGGCGCTAGGAGGTAAATGAATGAATAGAGGAAGATGTCAGATCAGGATGTCGCCGTTCTCATCGGCCTGCATGGGCAGTGCAATGAGAAGGTCAGTCACGCAGAGGAAGAAGGGCACCATGCTCCAGAAGAACAGGGTGTAGAAGGCCGCCAGCGCATACCGCTTTTCATAGTAGCGGTGGCCGCCGCACCAGCCCAGAAACAGGCAGAGCAGAAGGTACTTCTTTTTGTTCACCTTGTGCCTTACGCGGTTCTTTTTCCAATCGTGATACTTACCAATGAGGCCCGGGCTCTTCTCCTTTTCAAGATCGATGCCGGCTTCCAGCTTGGCATCCTGCAGCGCCAGCTCCGCCTTGATAAAGTCATCCCGTGTGAACTCTTCGCCGGTCTCCAGCTTGTGGAACACATCGTCCGTTACCTGCTGGCGGCTGCCGGTGCCGTAATAGCCGGTGCTCCAATCGTCCTTTTCCTCGTCGTAGTGCTCCACATCGCCCAGCAGCTCGCCGGTGGTGGGGGCCTTTTCCGGGGCCTCAGCGGAGGGGGCCGGGGTGATCTCAGGGGTCTGGTTCAGCTTGTTTTCTTCTGCCATAGTGGTATTCCTTCCGGGTCTCAGGGTATCAGAAAGTCCTGCGGCAGAGGATGGCCCGCCGCAGGACATTTCCGGTTACGATGCAGGACAGCGGCGCTGTCCCGGATTCAAAATTTCCGCAGGGAGATGGTTGGCATTAAGCCTGCTTTGCAGCAGCCTCAGCCTTGATGCGGCCGATCTCAGCCTGGATCTCTGCCATCTTCTCCTTGGTCAGGGGATAGAAGTGCATAGCCACAACGTTGCACAGCCAGCCAACGATGGGCAGCAGGACGAAGCAGCCGATGGTTGCCCAGAAGATGCCGTCAGAGTACGGAGTCATGGTGTCGGGCAGAGCGTCCTTGAAGCCGACCATGGAGTAGAACAGAGCCACAACGGTAGCAGCCAAAGAGGAGACCAGCTTATCCACGAAGCTGAACAGGGTGCCCATCAGGCCGGGAACGTACTTACCGGTACGGTAGACCTCGTAGTCAGCGCAGTCAGCGGTCATGGTGATAACGATGGAGGAGGACAGTGCCTGCACGCCGGACCATGCGATGACCAGCAGCACGAAGATCAAAGCGGTGGTGGTCCAGCCGGTGAACAGGGTGCCCCAGGTGTCAGGACGGATCAGGCGGAATGCGGGCAGAGAGAACTTGGAAGCATCGCCCTTGGGGTTGAAGAAGAACAGGAACAGGGTGATGGCGATGGAGCCGATGATGCCGCCCCAGGTACCCACCAGCATGGATGCCTTCTGGCCCATCTGACGTGCGATCTTGTTCATCAGCAGGATGGAGATCAGGCAGATGGGGATAGAGGTGATCTGAGAGTAGCTGGAGTATGCGGCATAGTTGCCGAAGATGATGCCGAACAGGCAGATCATAACGGTAGCGTTGCTCTTGGTGGACATGAACAGCTTATCGGTAGATGCGGAGACCACCAGCATCTGGATGGCGCGGTTGTGAGCCAGGGTGTCAACGTAATCCTTGATGCCGACCTTCTGGGTGGTGCCCAGACCGAAGTACTTCGGATTGTCCTTACGCCACAGGGCGATGATGGCGCAGACTGCAAAGACAGCGGACAGGCCGCCGAACATCAGCTGCATGGTGGTGAACAGGCCGGGGTTGTAGAAAGCGGACAGGCTGCCGCCGGACTTCTCCACGATGCCTGCCAGAGCAGGGTTCTGTGCCACCAGAGAAGCGATCTCGGCAGCGTTGGCCTCGGCAGTCAGGGTGAACTTGGGCACCAGGACATCGGTGACAATGATGGGGAAGAGAATGTTCATCAGGATGATGTTGTACACGGTATCGCACATTGCGAAGATGGGGCGCTGCTTGGGATCGTTGGTCAGGCAGGTCTGAGCAGACTTGGTGACAACGCACTGGCAGGTGTAGCCCAGGATGTAGATCATGTAGATGATGATGAACGCAACAAAGCGGACACCAGTGCCCATCTTGGGGATGAAGTTGAACATCACGAAGGTGGTGACGAACATGATGATCTGACCGATGACAATGAACGGACGGTTTTTGCCGAACTTGCCGTTGGTCTTATCGACCATCATACCAACGAACGGGTCGGTGACACCGTCCCAGACACGCATGATGGTAACAATAGAACCGGCCAGCACGGATGCCAGACCGACGATACCGATCAGGAAGTAGCTGATGTAACCGACCACCATCATGTAGGTGTTGGTGGAGGTGTTATTCAGAGCGTACATCATGATCTCCCACATTTTCGCTCTGTGGATGCCGTTTTCTTCAAGCGGCTGTTTGACCTTTGCCATAGAAGGGTTCTCCTTTCAATTCTGCGGCCGGTGTGCTGCCACTCACTCCGGCCTTTCATTCGGTCCCCCGTGGGCTGCGGCTGCCACATCGCGAACCGGGGGATTTTTATGTATACATTATGAACTATCCCTCAAATTTCTGTTAGTAAAATTTTGTGGGAAAACAGGACAATTTTACTCTCCTTGGGCGAAATCAACAGTTTTAAAAAACAGCGTTCGTCATTTTGCACATGATTGTAAGATACTAGTACAGCACATTCCACAAAACAGACTTGTATTCCAACCGCGCGCAAAAAAAGAATACAAGGAAAGTGCGGAAATATCCAAAAAATTTTCTAGTTGTTCCGCGCGGCGGCCTATTATAATAGGTATAGCATCTGCGGCTCTGTGGCATGGGCCGCTGCGTTCAAAAGAAAAGGAGAAAACACTATGGCAGTGAAAGCATCCGAGCGTGTAAAGCGCTACCAGAACCCCAACGGCCCCACCATCAGCACCGTGGAGCGCAAGGTCATCGAGCAGGACGGCCTGTATTTCAAGGACATCGACGGCACCGGCACCGTCAGCGCAGTCAACGACTGGCGCTTGACCCCGGCTGAGCGCGCCGAGGCCTATGTCAAGGTTCTGACCACCAGCGAGAAGATCGGCCAGATCTTCACCTCCGACTGGCGCATGGGCCCCAAGTATCCTTCCCCCCGTCTGGCAGCCAACGGCCACAAGCCCGTGGCGGACGAAAGCGGCCTGCTGGACGAGGCACCCGTGAACGTCTCCGACAGCATCTTCGGCTCCCAGTCCCTGCCCAGCACCTCTGACATGGTCAAGAAGAGCTTCAACCGCCACGTCATCCTGCGCGAGAGCCCCACGCCCGAGGATCTGGCAGATTACCTGAACCAGCTGCAGTACCTGACCGAGACCTGTGACCACTTTGTTCCCATGCAGGTCATGTCCAACAGCCGCAACGAGAACGGCGAGGTCGTGTTCGGCATGAACGATGCCACCGGCGTGTTTGCCACCTATCCCGGTACCCTGGGCATTGCTGCTGCCGTCAAGGGCACTGCACGCATCGACATCATCGACAAGTTCGCCGACACCATCCGCCGCGAGTGGAACGCCTGCGGCCTGAAGAAGGGCTACATGTACATGGCCGACTGCGTCACCGACCCCCGTTGGCAGCGCACCTTCGGCACCTTTGGCGAGGACCCCGCACTGATCGAGGAGATCTTCGACCACCTGATCCCCGGCATCCAGGGCGGCAGCAACGGCGTTACCCCCGAGGGTGTTTCCATGACCGTGAAGCACTTCCCCGGCGGCGGTGCCCGTGAGAACGGCTTTGACCCCCACTATGCAGCAGGCCAGTGGAACATCTACGCCACCCCCGGCTCCCTGCAGAAGTACCACATCCCGGCATTCCGTGCCGCCATCCGCCACAATGCCGAGTCCATCATGCCCTACTACTCCAAGCCCAGCGCTGAGAAGAGCGCTCCGCAGGAGGACTTCAACGGCAACCCCATCGAGCTCCAGCCCTACGGCTTTGCCTACAACAAGGTGTTCATCGACGGCCTGCTGCGCGGCCAGATGGGCTTCAAGGGCTACATCAACTCCGACACCGGCATCGTCCACAACATGTGCTGGGGCGTTGACATGCTGGACGAGCCCGAACGCATCGGCTATGCCGTTACCCAGAGCGGCGTGGACCTGATCTCCGGCCTGCTGGACAACGAGCTGGGCGAGGAGAGCTACGCCCGCGGCACCAACGACTACTACGACACCCACGCGGTGCCCGCCGGTTTCAAGAAGGAAGATCTGGTACTGACCGATGCCAGCCTGAACCGCGCTGTCAGCCGCACCCTGACCGAGCTGTTCCGTCAGGGCATGTTCGAGGACACCTACGCCGACCCCAGGAAGGCCGCCGAGGTCGTTGCCACCAAGGCCGACTGGGAGGAAGCTTCCCGCGTGCACCGCGAGTCCGTTGTCCTGCTGAAGAACGACGGCACCCTGCCCCTGAAGGACGGCACCAAGGTCTACGCTGAGGCCTTTGGCAAGAGCGCCGAGGCCGGTGAGGCCGCCACCAAGGCCCTGCGCGAGATGCTGGGCAATGTCACTCTGGTGGACACCCCCGATGAGGCCCAGGTGGCCCTGCTGATGGTCAGCCCCCAGTCCGGTGCATACTTCAACGCCACCCCGGGCTACCTGGAGCTGGACATCTGCGAGGACAAGACGGTCTGCAACGTGGACGAGAGCGGCAAGCCCACCACCGAGACCCACAAGGAGACCACTCTGGTGGGCGCAAACCGTCTGGCCGGTATCGCTGCTGCGGTCCACGCCCACGGCGGCAAGGTCGTTTCCAACATCAACTGCCCGCTGGCCTGGGAGGTCGGCAATGTGGAGAAGGTCTCCGACGCTCTGACCGTCGGCTTTGACACCTACCCCTCCGCAACGCTGGATGTGATGTTCGGCCGCTTTGCTCCCGTTGGCAAGCTGCCCCTGACCCTGCCCAAGGGCGACGAGGTGCTGGCTGTGAACGCGGACGGTGTCTGCATCAGCCCCAACGACGTGCCCGGCTTTGCAAAGGATGCCTACATGCCCGACAGCATGAAGGACGAGAACGGCAAGGCTTACGCCTACCGTGATGCCGCAGGCAACTACTACGAGATGAACTTCGGCCTGACGTTCTGAGGGCAGCCCTCTCCGTCTCGCTCAAACCAAAGGAGACACTTTCCATGGCACAAACGCAGAAAAAACAGCAGGATATGGGCACGGGTGACGTGAAAAAGCTCCTGCTCCAGCTGATGATCCCCGCCGTTGTGGCGCAGGTGGTCAACCTGCTGTACAACATCGTGGACCGCATCTACATCGGCCACATCTCGGGGATCGGCGCAGCGGCTCTGACCGGCGTGGGCCTGTTTACCCCCATCCTGATGCTTCTGAACGCCTTTGCCATGCTCATCGGCTCCGGCGGTGCCCCCCGCACCGCCATCGCCATGGGCCAGGGTGACAAGAAGCAGGCCGAAAAGATCGTCAGCAACAGCTTTACCATGCTGCTGCTCTTCTCGGTCGTCCTGACCATCGTCTTTTACGCCGCCGCACCCACCCTGCTGCGGCTGTTTGGTGCCAGTGACGCCACCCTGCCCTATGCGCTGGCGTACAGCCGCATCTACATTCTGGGCACCATCTGCGTGCTGATCGTGCTTGGCATGAACACCTTCATCACCGCGCAGGGCTTTGCCAAGATCAGTATGCTGACCACCGTTATCGGCGCGGTCATCAACATCGTGCTGGACCCCATCCTCATCTTTGGGCTGGGCATGGGCGTAAAGGGTGCTGCCATTGCCACCGTGCTGAGCCAGGCAGTGGGTGCCATCTGGGTCATCCGCTTCCTCACCGGCCCCAAGACCATCCTCAAGATCCGCAAAGAGGACATGAAGCTGGAAGGGAAGATCATCATGCCCGTGCTGGCACTGGGCATTTCCACCTTCGTCATGCTCTCCACCGAGAGCCTGCTGTCCATCAGCTTCAGCTCCAGCCTGGCCCGCTACGGCGGTGACGTGGCCGTGGGTGCCATGACCGTGATCACCAGCGCCTCTCAGCTGTGCACCATGCCCATCTCGGGCATCTGCCAGGGCGGCCAGCCGGTGATGAGCTTCAACTTCGGGGCCGGCAAAAAGCCCCGCGTAAAGGAGGCTTTCCGGTTCCAGCTGACCCTGTGCGGCGCATACACCTGCCTGTTCTGGCTGGCCATGATGCTGGCACCCGGGGCCGTGGCAGGCATCTTCACCTCCGATTCCGCACTCATTTCCTACACCACCTGGGCCATGCGCATTTACATGGCCGGCATTTTTGCCATGGGCTTCCAGATTGCCTGCCAGCAGAGCTTTATGGCACTGGGGCAGGCCAAGGTGAGCCTGCTGCTGGCCTGCCTGCGCAAGATCATCCTGCTGATCCCGCTCATCTTTATTCTGCCGCATCTCGTGGCAGCCCCGGTGTTCGGCGTATTTCTGGCCGAGCCGGTCAGCGACATTCTGGCGGCCACCATTACTACCATCACCTTCTTTGCCCGGTTCGATAAAATTCTGGATCAGGGTGCGGCGCGGGTGTAACCGCTGCTTCCAGAGCCTGCAAACGTGCTGCGTGCGTTTGCAGGCTCTTTTGTTTTGCCGGGAGATGCTCCCTCCTCCGCTTGCCTGCATTCCGCAGGGCGGTGCCCTCGCCCGCTCCGCCCGGACCCCTGCCCGAAACCTTTTGAAACGGCTGTAAAGTCGTTCTTTTTTGTGTACAGGTTTGACCTGTTTTCCGTCTGCTTCCGGATTTTTGTGCAGTTTTGCCCTGTTATTCTGTCGCAAATTTCCGGCTTATTTTGTACTCGTTCCACAAAATTGCCTACCCCCCCCCCCCGAAAATTCAGCATTTTGCCTTGACATTCTCCACGGCACAGTACTATACTTGCGCCACAAAGAGACGCCGGGCATGAAAATGCACGGCTATGTGTTTTTCTGCCCCGAAGTTCCGGGTTTTGCCGGTTTTCGGCATCGTTCCCGGTAACGTTTACGTCTCTGTAAGTTTTTTTGTTTGGAGGGTTTTGCAATGCGGAAAAATGTGAAACAACAGCTTGCCTTGCGGGTGCTGTCCACAGCGGCTCTGGTGGCCATGGTCTCGTCCATCGCCACAGCGGCGTTTGCGGATACTTACGATTTGAACAAGGGCAGTGTGACGGTAGAGACCAAAGAGAACGGCATCACTTATGTGACCCAGCTGGACAATACGCAGAAGGACGGCTACGCCCGGAACGACAAGGATGATATCCTGCATGACTATCAGGACAAGACCGGCGTCACCATCACCAGCAACGGCAAACCGACCGAAAATACCATCACGGTGGAGACGGCAAAAGATCAGACTACCAATGTGACCCTGGATAATGTGGACATTGAGCAGCCAGACTCCTATTCGAGTTCTGTCTCCGCACCCATCGAGATCAAGGGCAACGGCAGCACCAACCTTGAGCTGGACGGCAATAATACCGTTCTCAGCGGCAATAGAGAACACGCCGGTATTGAAAAAGCAGACGTAAACGGCACCGGCACCCTGACCATCAAGGACGATTTGAACGATGGTGGCAAGCCAAAGACCGGTACCGATGCGGACACTACCGGCAAGCTGGTGGCAGGCGGCTGCTATAATGGTGCCGCCATCGGCGGCGGTGGAACCAGTGACACTTCCTGCACTTCCAATATCACGATCACCGGTGGTAAGATCACTGCCAACGGCGGTTATTACGGCGCCGGTATCGGCGGCGGCGACAGCGGTACCGGCAAGAACATCCGCATTGAAGGCAATGCCGATGTTACTGCCTTTGGAAACGGTGGTGCTGCCATTGGATCCGGTTATCAATCGAATGGCAACAGTGATATTACCATCACCGATCATGCCACTGTGGATGCTGCTAGCCTAGATGGCTGTGGCATCGGTGGCGGTCATAGTGATTCTTGTAAAGTCACTATCACAATTTCTGGTGATGCATCGGTACACGCCCAAGCCTTCGGCTCTCCAGCAGCCATTGGCAATGACCAGTCTTCTGCTACGGTTAACATCAAAGATCATGCTGACGTTACTGCCGTTGGTTCCGGTGTTGCCATCGGCACCGGTTATGGCCGTGATTCTGATGAATATCATGGAGGCACCTCCACTGTGATCAATATTACCGGTGGAACAGTAAATGCCGTCACCAGTAGTAACGAATCCAAACCCGCTATTGGCACAGTTTATGGCAATTTGGACCTTACGATCAACAGCTCTACCGGAAAAACGACCGTAAATGCCTGCACGACCGGCAGTGACTCCCTACCTTTAATTGGCACCGCCGATTATTTCGACTCTTCTTCATGGGACACTTCTTCATGGAAATATAGAACCAGCCCATCTGAGGGCGCAGAATACAACGAGGATGGCTCTTCCAATCTGGGCGAAAGCAATGCTGCCATCATCAATTCCTACCGCAACACTCCTTTGGGAACTGACAAATATAAAGCGCCCAAAACACTTGATGATGCTGCATTCCATCCCACTCATGAATTTCAGGGCACTATCTACAATGCGAAGTACACCCTCTCTGACAAAGACAAAGGTGACCTCACCAAGGTCGTCCACAACCGCAAGTACATGGAAGAGCACCCCGAAGAAATTGTTGACATCACCAAGCTGAAGGACGAGGACCTGCACGACTGGCAGCTGGTGGGCAAGGTCGTGGAGCCCACGCTGGAAAAGGACGGCTATGCAGACTACATCTGCAGCATTGACAAGTGCGGCCAGACCAAGCATGTGGTGCTGCCCAAACTGACCCCGGAACCCAGTGAACCGGACGTGCCGGGCGACAATACCCCGAATACGCCCAACAAGCCGGACACCCCCAAACAGCCGGACGGCACCACCCCGGCCCCTGTGACCCCGGATGCCCCTGTGCAGGACAGCACTGCACCGGCTGACACGCTCGCCGCAGACACCACCGCTGACACTGCTGTGGCCCCCGCAGCCGCACAGAACGTGGTGCAGGATGCAAAGCCGGAAGCCGCTGCCGCTGCTCCCGCTGCTGCCGCCGTTCTGCCCCAGACCGGTGCAAACTGGCTGGCGGTGGTGGGCACTGCCCTCAGCGGCCTGTTCCTGCTGGCCGCAGGCTTTGTGCTGGACCGCAAGAACCGCCGCCTGAACTGAGAACCCATTTTTATAAAAGCCATCTCCCCCTGCTGTGCATACCGCAAGATGCACGGCAGGTTCCCCAAACAAAGGGGGCTGCTGCACAGCGTGCAGCAGCCCCTTTCTTTTATCGCTTTATTCCAGCTCGGTGTCGTCCGGGTGGGCGTCGGCTTCCAGCAGGGTCTTTTTGGTACGCAGCAGGTTCTGCGGGCTCACCGAGAAGCTGCGCAGGCCCATTTGCAGGTACTGCACCGTGTTCACCGGGTTGCCCACGGCCAGGCCGCAGATGGTCACCGGCACATTGCCGGCCTTTGCCGCCTCCATGACCATGGCGATGAGCTTTTTCATGGCCGGGCTGGCGGGGCGGTAATACCGCTCCGCGCTGGCCAGCTCCCGGTCGGCGGCATGGGTGTACTGGGTCAGGTCGTTGGTGCCGATGACCAGAAAATCGCACCCGTGGGCCACGAATTCCTCCGCGGTCAGGCAGGCCGACGGCACGCTGAGCATGACGCCGAAGGGGGTCTTTTCGTTGAAGGGCACGCCCCGCTCCCGCAGGCTCTGGCGGCAGTGCTCCACGATGTGCATGGCGGCGTCCCAGTCCTCCACATCGGTCACCATGGGGAACATCACCCGCAGCGGGCCCCGGTGGGCGGCCCGCAGCAGGGCACAGATCTGGGTCTCGAACTGCCGGG
>OHVT01001104.1_pt1 | contig 10470 bp, 8 predicted proteins | sample 1579441 | NCBI WGS metagenome assembly OHVT01 (sample SAMEA3882542, study PRJEB24775) | human gut metagenome | biome: human-associated habitat; feature: intestine environment; material: feces | place: Netherlands | collected 2009/2010
CTTTAGTTATATTAACTATAAAAATTAGTTTATCGACTAAAAGTTTTAGTTCTTTGCAGTAACCAATTGAAACGGATATGAAAACACTTACTGCCAAAGAAGAAGAAATCATGGGATTTTTCTGGGAGAAAGGTCCGATGTTCGTCAAACAGCTGGTGGAACTTTACGAAGAACCCCGGCCGCACTTCAATACCCTGTCGACCATTGTAAGGGGACTGGAAGAAAAGGGGTACCTGTCGCATACCGCGTTCGGTAATACCTACCAGTATCATGCTATAGTGTCGGAAGAGGAATTCCGGCGGAAAACCCTGCGCGGGGTCATCTTCAAATATTTCAACAATTCTTTCTTGGGGGCTGTTTCCTCGCTGGTGAAAGAGGAAGACATCTCAGTGGAAGAACTCAAAGAACTCATCCGTCAGGTGGAAGAGGGACAGAACGAGAAACCACAATAAAACACGTCTGCCTATGGAACCTTTTTAGTCTACATACTCAAATCGGCTGTCTGCCTGGCAATGTTCTATCTGTTCTACCGCCTGCTGCTCAGTAAAGAAACTTTCCACCGTTTCAACCGGATGGCTTTACTGGGAGTGATGCTGCTCTCGTGTCTGCTGCCTTTGGTAAAAGTGACGGTGGAACAGGCTTCGCCGGTAAATGCACAAGTGATGTCGATGGAAGACTTGCTGCTGATGTACCAATGGAATAGCGAAGCGGTAGTGGTGGAAGAGGGAAGTCGCCCGTTCCACTGGCAGGAAGGGCTGGTGTTAGTCTATTTTGTGGGGTTGTTTTTTGTCATCGTCCGTCACCTCTGGTCGCTGGGACGCATGCTTTATCTCATTCGTCACAGCCGGTGTGAAAGGTTGGACAATGGTATCCGCTTGGTAGTCCACCGTCGCAAACTGGCTCCTTTCAGCTGGATGCGCTACATCGTGATTTCGGAAACGGACCTGAAGGAAAGCGGACATCACATTCTGGTGCACGAAATGGCTCACATCCATCACCGTCACTCATGGGATTTGTTGCTGACCGAAGCCTGTGCCTGGCTGCAATGGTTCAATCCGGCCATCTGGCTGCTCAAACAGGAGTTGCAGAACATTCATGAATACGAAGCCGACGAAGAAGTGCTCCGTCAGGGAATCAACGCGAAAGAATATCAAATGCTATTAATAAAAAAAGCCGTTGGCGCAAGGCTCTACTCTATTGCCAACAGCTTTAATCACAGTTCACTTAAAAAACGTATTACTATGATGTTAAAAGAAAAATCAAGCCCATGGGCACGTTTGAAGTATCTTTATGTACTTCCGTTGGCAGCTATTGCAATAACTGCTTTTGCCCGCCCCGAAGTCTCAACGGAATTAGATGAGATTTCAGCCGTCAAAGTTAATGATTTGACTGCAATTGTGAAAGCCGAAGAGGTTAAAAGTGCAGAAATTCTGTCGGAAGATGGAATAAAAGTGAAAGGACGAGTTCTTGATGAAGAATATAGTAGTGGAATAATAGGTGCCAATGTGCTTATTAAAGGATCTACTATAGGCACTGTTACCGATGAAGAAGGTCGTTTTGAATTGCCGGTGGAGGCGGGCAATGTCTTGCAAATCTCTTTTGCCGGTTATAAAACGGTGGAGGTAAAGGTCTCTGCAGATGAAAAAGAACAGGATATTGTCATTGTAATGTCCGGAGAAAAACCGTCTGCTGGAGGGCAAGTGTTTCAGATTGCAGAAGAGATGCCTTCATTTCCCGGTGGCATAGACGAGTGCATGCGTTACATAGCCCGGCACGTAAAGTATCCGGCAATATCCATAGAGAATGGTGCTCAGGGGATAGTATCCGTCCGGTTCATTATTGAGAAAGACGGAAGTATTTCCAATCCGAAGATTGCCCAAGGGGTAGACGAGTATTTGGATAAAGAAGCTATGAGAGTCATCATGAGCATGCCTAAATGGAAACCGGGAAAGCAACGGGGAGTGGCGGTGCGTACCCAGTTCACGCTGCCTGTTAAGTTTAGGTTGGTCGTTGATGAAGCTAAGAAGGATAATACGCCTTTGCAGAATAGAAAAAAGTAAGAATGATATGGGGTGAATAACCATAAAATTAAAGTATAATGCTATGAAATCATTTGTAACACTCATGCTGTGTCTATTGTCTATGACAACTTTTGCACAGGTACACGATGAAATTAGTTCGGCTATGGAAGAATTTGATTATGATAAAGTAATCAATCTGATATCCCCTGGCACAAAGGATTCGTTATTGTTATCGACTAGGATACAGGCTTTGAAGGCTATGAATCGTTATCCTGAAGCCATTGTCGATTTGACTTCTCTTTTTGTAAAGGATACTACAGATACAAAAATATTGATAGATTTGGCAGAGTGTTACAAACTGATGGGTAGTCCGCGTCAGGCGGCTGATTATTATCGGAAGGCGGTGAGTTTACGCCCAAATAATAAGTTCTTTCGATTGCAATATATACGTTCTTTGTTGAATGCGGAGAACTTTAAAGAGGCACGCGATGCTTGCCATGGCTGGTTGGAACAAGATACGGTTTCTGCCACCGGATATAAGTATTTGGGACAGGCTTATGAAGGAATGCAGGATATACCCAATGCTTTTTTCAGTTATAATGTAGCCTATCGTCGAGATTCCTTGGATGCCCAGACCGTCGCTCGTATAGCCAATATCTTTAATAATAACCGGCAATTTACAGATGCTATTGATGTGACAGAGTGTTATCGACTGAGCGATACGACAAGTGTGGATGTCAACCGCCAGAATGCTAAAGCTTATTGTATGTTGAAAGATTATAAGAAGGCAATCGAGCGTTATGAAAGTTTGAAGAGAATGGGTGACCGCAGTTTTCTTACCTTTTATTATTTAGGTATATCTTATTATGGGGACAATTGGTTTTATGGCTCATACGATAATTTGAAGGAAGCGTATGCGAAAAACTCTACCGATATTAATGTATTATATTATTATGCAAAATCCTGTTCGCGCACTTCATGGAAGAAGGAAGGGGTCGAATTTATGGAAAAGGCTGTAGAAATAGCTACTCCCGGTGATAGTATTTTGGAGCGTCTCTATAAAGGTTTGGCGGAATGTTATGGCTATGCCGGTGAGAGCTATAAGAAGATAGAAGTTATGAACCGTTTGTATAAATTGAATAAAGATTATAAACTGTTCTATAGTATTGCCAGAGCTTATGACTCTAACAAGGATTATGAGAATGCCATCCATTTTTATGAAAAGTTTATGTCTTTGACTCCCAAGAATCAACGTTTCCCTTATGATGAAGAAGGAAAGATTATTGAATCTGCTACTACTATGTATCAAATAGCCGAAAAAAGGGTGAAGAAGATAAGGGAAGAAGATTTCTTTAGGAATGGAGCGCCTGATGATTTTTTTGTTGTTCCTAAGAAAATAGATATAAAGAAAGATACGGTTGCCAGTAAGCAATAACAGATTTTTGAGTATCTTTGGCACAGCCCGTATATGATTGTCATGTGCGGGTGGGAACAGATAAAAACGAATGGCTTTATGATGAGACACAACCGGATATCAAAGTTATTGTTGCTACTGATAATTCCCTCTTTGTTGGGATTGATATTTACTTGTATTTTCCGTGGATATACTGCCAATTGGATACAGATACTATGTTATTCTTTTGCTCCGTTAGTTTCTTCTATTATTGTGGCTATTTGCTTCAGGGGGCGCTGGATGGGATTATTGCTTTTATGGACGTTTGTGGCTTCCGTTGCATTTAATGTGCCTTTGCAAAACTGGCTGTTCCATTCTGCCGATGATATAGTCCGTTATGCTTCAATAACAGATTTATACAAGGAAAAAGATAAGCCTATGTATTTTACTTTTGATCGTTTGGAGGTGGATAATAAGAGGAGGAGTACCATCGGTATTTGGCGTGAACATACCCGACGTGTATCCCGACATTCTTATCGGACGGAGAAGAAGCAGCATTGGTATTCGGTATCACCGGTTTTTGAGGATTCATTACCTGAACATAAATATGCAGAAAGGGAGGTAAAAGCATGGGTTGTTGCCGTAAAGCATGATAAGCAGGATTCGTTGGTATGCTATGAATGGTGCACTTTCGATATAGGGGATTATAAAAAAGCGATTGACAAATCACGTTGTAAAGTACAGCATTCGGATGCGCCTATCATTAAACCGCTTTACAAACAATTTACAACAAAGAGTGAATGGCGGAATATTTTCTTAAATGTAGGTTTGCTTGTCTTTTCCATCCAGGTGTTGATAGGAGTAATTATGAATTATAGGGTTGGGAAATCTTGATAAAGCAGTATAATCAGGTTAAGTAATTAGAAAGGCTGTGTGCTTTTCCAAAAGACTTTTGTATATGTTGAAAGCAGGGGGTGTCAAAACTAAACCGGCTTATCCCATCGTCAGCTGTAGGGGCAAGGTTTGCCTGCCCGAAGACACAAAGCAAACTGTTTTCGGGCGAGCAACCTCACCCCTACGAACTAAACGACAGCATTATCCACATTTTGACACACTCCCCTGTTTTTTATAAAGCCTATTGTTTGTTTTCATCTGTCCGGGAAGTTGATATACAATCTCCTTTCACACATAACGGCTGCTGAAATCTTCTATTCATGGGCTTTTGGGGTGAAAGTAGTTTTCCTTGTTACTATTTTATTCTGACAGTAAGGTTATGTAATTCTGTATCGGTATGCTGGGTCGGCAGATTATTTTGTTTAATCTGCAACTTGATGGCAGGCTGTTTTTTGTCTTCTTCGGAAACTGTGTATGTATAGCGTTGTTTATAAACAATTTGTTTATCCGAAGGACGGAGCAGATATCCTGTTTCCTTTTCAAACCGGTTGTACAAGCGCAAGACAATTTGATTCAACCCTTTTTGCAGATGCAATAATACCTTTTCTTCACGGAATTTGCAACGATACGGATTCAAATGCTTCATGACAGAACGACCGTTCAGATAAACTTCAATACCGTTTCCTGCGCCTACGTCCACTAATACATCTTGTGCTACCGGTGATTCTACTTCCTGCATGACAAAGTAAGTCTCAAGAATATTGGCAGGGAACATCATCTTTTCTTCGTTCGTTTCTTTCCATTGTCCGTTTCTTACAGGAGTCTTATCAAGACTGATATTGATAGTGGAAGGAGCGTCAAACAAACTGCTGCCCGGTCCGCAGAGGTAGCGTTTTCCCCATTTGGTTTTAGGATTTACTTTTAAAGGGCTGGCTTTGGCTCCGTCAAGTGTTATTCTTTGTTCATTTCCGGTCGGATTTGTAATGACAAGTTCTTTGCCGATTTCCTGGGGTGTATAAGTCAGTTCCAGTTGGGTATTACGGTTAGGAATTTCCCATTCATAGCTTACTGTGCTGCGATAATTGCTGTAATAATCAAAACAAGAGTAGCTGTAATTAGGTACATATTCATGAGTGGCAGCAATAGGTGTTGTCACGTCCATGTCTAAAGAAAGAACTTCTATATCAGTATTGTTGTACGCTGTTTGGGGTACAGTAATATGCAGATTTCCTTTCTTTTGACTGATGTGGGTGTAGTTGCCTTTTGCCTCTTTCAGCTTGAAACCCGGAGTATTCAGAATAATTTCGCCGTGCAGCGGGTATTTTCCTGACAAAATCAGATAGAGTGTATTCTCTTTTCGAGTGATGGCTCCCCATTCATACTGTTCACGGAAGGGAGAAGCATCCGTGTCATAAATGGCTTCTCCGTTCTTTTCCAGCCAGGCACCGATTTCTGTCAATACTTCCTTTTCGAAAGGAACAACGGAGCCGTCTCCTTTAGGTCCGATATTGAGCAGGAAGTTGCCCCCGTGCGAAACCACATTGATAAGGCTGCGCAATTTCTCCATTGCTTTGGTATGTACATCTCCTCTTTCCTGCCATGAACGATAGCTCCATGTTTCGTTGAACATGGAAGCGGCCGACTGCCATGCAGTTTGGAGGGCTCCTTCAGGATAGGCATTATCAGCCATGACTGCAAAGTCATAACGGTCATTGCCGAGACGTCCGCTTACCATGCAGTCCGGTTGCAGTTTGTGAACCAGTTCATAAAGCTCTTGGCTTTGTTGGGGAGTATTGGAACCCATATCAAACCAAAGTTCGGAGATGGGGCCATAATTGGTGAGCAGTTCCGTAACCTGTTGTTTCGTAAACTCATGGTGTTGCGGAGTAATAAAGTCACAGTTATGGCTGGAAATAGGATAGGCTTGTGGAAAGTGCCAATCAATCAAAGAGAAATACATGCCGAAATTGATACCTCCCCGTTTACAGGCTTCTGCCAGTTCTTTTACGAAATCGCGTTTACCGGGAGTGGCATCGTAAGAGTTATAGTCAGTAGTTGCTGTCTTGAACATGCAGAATCCGTCATGGTGCTTGGTTGTGAAGATGATAGAACGCATTCCGGCTTTTTTAGCCAAGGCAACGATGGAATCGGCATGAAAGAGAGTAGGGTTGAACCGGAGTGCCGTATCGCCATACCAGTCACTGAAGATACCGGCAAAAGACTGTATCTGTTCACTATATCCGCGAGTGACAGGTTTGCCTTCCCACACACCGCCCAGTTCGGAGTAAAGTCCGAAATGGATAAACATGGAGTATTTATTATGATGCCAGCGTTCTTGTGATTCTTTTCCCGATGCCGGGATGAGTGTCATGCACATTAATAATAAGATGAGCAGTTTTTTCATGATAATTGTTTTTTAATATGTTCCATAATCTCTTCTTGTTGGTCGGGGTGAAACCAAGCGATATCTGCATCCCGTTTGAACCAAGTCATTTGTTTGCGGGAATAGATGCGTGAGTTTTGCTTTATTTTCTCAATGGCAAAATCAAGAGTCCATTCGCCATCCAGATATTTGAATATTTCTTTGTACCCCACTGTATTCAGCGAGTTCAAGTCTTTGTAGGGATAGACGCTGCGTGCTTCTTCCAGTAATCCCTCTTGCATCATTATATCTACACGGCGGTTTATGCGGTCGTATAACTCCTCACGGTCGCGAGTCAGTCCTATTTTTATAATGCGGAAAGGACGTTCTTTACAATTGCGGGTGCGGAAAGATGAGTACGTTTTGCCGGTCATGTAGCAGATTTCCAATGCATGGATAACCCGTTTGGGATTCTTTAAATCTACTATTTTGTAATATTCAGGGTCAAGCAGTTTCAGCTCGGCACAGAGTTTGTCCAATCCCTCTTTTTCATAGCGTTGAAGCATCAGTTCCCTGGTTTCTTTGTCAACGGTGGGAATGTCATCAATACCTTTGCAGATGGCATCCACATACATCATGGAACCACCGGTGAGTACAACAGCATCGTGGGTTTGGAACAAGCATTCCAGCTGATTCAATACGTCAGTCTCATATTGTGCGGCACTGTAATAATCAGTCAGTTCCAAAGTACCGACAAACCAATGAGGCACACGTGACAATTGTTCGGGAGTAGGGGCAGCAGTACCTATTTTCAAATCTTTATATAGCTGGCGGGAATCTGCCGAAATGATAGAGGTTTTGAAATGTTCGGCAATGGAAAGACTTAATTCTGTCTTTCCTACACCGGTAGGGCCAATGAGGACGATAAGGGTGTGAGACATCAGGCTTAAAAATAAAAGGGGCAACTGAATCAGTCGCCCCTACAAATTCAGATTAATAGTTATCTTGCTCGTAAGGGTCGGCAGCACTGCCACTTCCCATATCAAATCCTTCGGGGTCGAAGTCTTCCATGTCAAAGTCTTGATCACCATAGAAATTCTCGTCCAAGTCAAGGTTTCCACCATTGTTTGCCATCATTTCGTCAAAATCAAGAGTCTGCTTGGGGGCCTCTCCCGCTTTGCGTGAGCAAATGGCATTGTCAAGGTCTTTGCCGGTTATGATTTCAGACAGTTCGATAAAGAATACACGTTCAGACAAGGGATCGAAGACATAAAGCAATTTCTGTTTTTCGTCTTCCAACAGGTCGCTTAACTTGGTTTCCTTCATGATGTAACTGTCTTCATCCGAACTGGTACCCATATCCTCCAGTGTGATTTCCTGTTCTTTTTCCCAGTCATCATCACAGATGAAGAATGAGGTTAGTTGGTCATTTTTGTATCCTGCTGCTTTCAGGATGGCTTCGTGAAAGTCATGGAAAGTAGCTTCAGAATCTATCTTTATTTCTCTTATAAAATCATCGACTTCATCAGAGATGAGTGTAAATCTATATACCATATACTATATAACTTGTTTTTCGTGCAGTAAAGTTATAAAAAACTTTGTTATCTGATGATACCTCTTTGAGAATTTTCTATGAAAGAAATAATATATTCTATTTCCGGGCTCATAGGAACTTCTTTTCGCACTTCTGCCAATGCGTCTGTCACGTTCATACCGCTTTGATAGATAATGCGATAGGTGTTGTGTATGTTCTCAATCAGTTCATTTGAGAATCCGCGGCGGCGTAGCCCTACAATATTAATTCCTGCATAAGCAATCGGTTCGCGTCCGGCAATGATATAAGGGGGAATGTCTTTGCTGAATCGCGAGCCTCCCTGAATCATTACATATCCGCCCACACGACAGAACTGGTGCATCAATACGGCAGCACTGATAATGGCATTGTCGTCAATGATAATCTCACCCGCCATTTTAGTAGAATTCCCGATAATGCAACCGTTTCCCACCAGTGCATCGTGCGCTACATGTACACCTTCCATCAGTAGGTTGTTGCTGCCTACCACTGTTCTGCCTTTGGCGGCAGTACCACGGTTGATGGTTACGTTTTCGCGGATAGTGTTGTTGTCACCAATTTCAGCAGTTGTATCTTCACCGTGGAATTTCAAATCTTGCGGTATAGCGCCTATGACTGCTCCCGGAAAGATGGTGTTTCCATTGCCGATACGTGAACCATAAAGGATGGTGGCATTAGGCATGATGGTATTATTGTCACCGATTTCCACATTCTTATCGATAAATACGAAGGGACCGATTTCTACGTTTTCACCAATCTTTGCTTCGGGATGTATATATGCTAGTGGACTGATCATTTCTTTTCTTATTTGTTTTTTACTATTTGTGCCATGAATTCCGCTTCACAAACCACCTTCTCGCCGACGAATGCATAACCTTTCATCGTGGAGATACCACGACGGATCGGAGCCAGCAATTCCACACGGAACAATAACGTGTCTCCCGGCACTACCTTTTGGCGGAATTTTACACCGTCTATCTTCATAAAATAGGTAGAGTATCTTTCCGGTTCGTCTACCGAGTTCAGTACAAGCAGCCCGCCACATTGTGCCATTGCTTCAATCTGGAGTACGCCCGGCATAACGGGTTCTTGAGGGAAATGCCCCTGGAAGAACGGTTCGTTGGCAGTAACATTCTTCACACCTACAATGTAGTTGGCACCAATGGCTATCACTTTGTCTACCAGTTGGAACGGATAGCGGTGTGGAAGTAATTCGCGGATGCGGTTAACATCCATGATAGGGGCTTCGTTACAATTATAACCGGGAGCCTGAATTTCGTGCAATTTGATTTCTTTGCGTATCTGGCGTGCAAACTTATTATTGATTGTGTGTCCCGGGCGTGTTGCGATGATGCGTCCCTTGATGGGTTTGCCTATAAGGGCAAGGTCGCCAATGATATCCAGCAGCTTATGACGTGCCGGTTCGTTGTCCCATACCAAAGGAATGTGATTGATATAACCCAGCTGGGTGGCATCCATGTGGGGAACACCCATTACGTCAGCCAGTTTGTCATAATTGTCCTGACTCATTTCTTTTTCGTAGATGACAATGGCATTGTCCAAATCACCGCCTTTAATCAGGCCGGCTCCTAATAACGGCTCAATTTCGCGTACAAATACGAATGTACGTGCAGAAGCTACTTCGGTGGGGAATTTAGACATATCCTCCAAAGTGGCAAATTGGTTGGACAGAATTTTGGATTGATATGAAATCAAGACATTGACACTGAAGTTTTCATCCGGCAAAACAATAATGGAAGAACCGGAAGCTTCGTCTCTGAATTCTATTTTCGATTTGATGATATAATAGTCCTTAACGGCATTTTGTTCTTCGATACCCACACGTTGGATGCACTCTACATATTGTTTGGCACTACCGTCCAATATCGGGAACTCGGGTCCGTTCACTTGGATGAGGCAGTTGTCAATGCCTGCTGCATAAAGTGCTGCCAATGCATGTTCGACTGTGCTTACTTTTATGCCGTTCTTTATCAGTACAGTGCCGCGGGTGGTATCACCTACATTTTCTGCCACTGCATCAATTATTGGTTGTCCTTCAAGGTCAATACGTTGGATTTTATACCCGTGGTTGTCCGGTGCCGGATTAAATGTCACCGTCAAGTTTACTCCGGTATGCAGGCCTTTTCCGTTTAATGAGAAACTGCCTCTTAGTGTCTTCTGTTTCAACATGGGGTTTATTTATTTAGTTGTTTTTTTAATTCTTCTA
>OHVT01001110.1_pt1 | contig 10446 bp, 8 predicted proteins | sample 1579441 | NCBI WGS metagenome assembly OHVT01 (sample SAMEA3882542, study PRJEB24775) | human gut metagenome | biome: human-associated habitat; feature: intestine environment; material: feces | place: Netherlands | collected 2009/2010
GAGGTTTAAGTCCTATGGCAAACAAAAAGAACAAGGTCAAATTCGGTTTGACCAATGTACATTACGCTAAAATCAAGGACTGGGTAACCGATGCCAGCGGAGCCAATCTGACACCAGTCTATGTGAATCCGGTGCGTCTGCCGGGTGCGGTTTCCATTTCCATTGATGCAAACGGCGAAAACGAAAATTTTTATGCCGATGACATCGTATACTACGTAATTTCCAACAATTCTGGCTATGAAGGTGATTTGGAAATTGCCCTGATTCCTACAGATTTCTCTACAGATATTCTGGGAGAAATCCTGGACAGCAACGGTGTTTTGGTGGAACGAAATGATGATGAGGTATCGCAGTTTGCATTGCTGTTTGAATTCACCGGAGATAAGCGGAAGATTCGCCATGTTCTCTATTGCTGTTCCGCTTCCCGTCCGGCAACAGAGGGACAGACTACCGAAGACAGCAAGGAAGTAAAGACTGAAACCATCTCCATCAAGGCTTCGGCACTGCCGAACGGTCTGGTAAAGGCAAAGACCTGTGAGTCCACAGATGCTTCTACTTATGATGGCTGGTACAAGAACGTATACACACCGGCAGCCGGAACGACTTCCAAGACCACTGTAAAAGCGTAAGGAGGGTGCAGTATGGCAATTCAGAAGAACATCACCATTGACGGCATTGATGTGCCGTTCAAGGCAAGTGCAGCAGTTCCCAGACTGTATCGCTTGAAATTTCGCAGAGATATTTATCAGGACTTTGCAGCACTGCAAAAGTCTGTGGGAGAAAATACAGAGGAATCCTCTGCACTGGACATTGAAAGCCTTGAAGTATTTGAGAATATCGCCTACATCATGGCAAAACACGCTGACCCAGCCGTTCCGGCTTCTCCGGATGAATGGCTGGAACAGTTCAACACGTTCAGCATTTACGAAATCCTGCCACAGCTGATCGACCTCTGGGGTTTGAATGTAGAAACACAGGTCAAGTCTAAAAAAAACATCGCCCGATTGACCGACCGATGACCACACCGCTGTTTTTGTTGCGGTGCGTTCAGCTTGGTTTGTCAATGGGCGATTTGGATTTTCTAACCATTGGTCTGGTGAATGATATGTTCACCGAACGGGAGAATGACGAATACAAATATCATATGTTAGCGGATCAGAGTGACTTCGATAAATTTTGATAAGGAGGTGAGATTGTATGGCTAATAGAATCAAGGGCATCACCGTAGAAATCGGCGGCGATACCACCAAGCTGTCCAAGGCACTGGAAGGTGTCAACAAAGACATCAAAGGCACGCAGATGCAGTTGAAAGATGTCCAGAAACTGCTGAAGCTTGATCCCACCAACACGGAACTGCTCTCGCAGAAGCATAAGCTCCTCGCCGATGCGGTGACAGCTACCAAAGAAAAGCTAGAAGTGCTGAAAACTGCTGCAGAACAGGCCAATACGGCTCTTGCAAATGGTGAAATCTCACAGCAGCAGTATGATGCTTTGCAGCGTGAGATTATTGAAACCGAAAACGAACTGAAACGCCTGACCACAGAAGCAAACAATTCTCACACCGCTTTGGAAAAGATGGGTGTTCTGGGTGAAACGCTGCAGTCCGCCGGGGACAAAATTTCCGGTGTGGGACAAAAGCTGCTGCCCGTCACTGCTGGTGTCACGGCTCTGGGAACCATTGCTGTAAAAACTGGTGCAGACTTTGATGCCGCCATGTCAAAGGTGGCAGCTGTTTCGGGGGCGACCGGTTCAGAGATGGATGCTCTCCGGGAAAAGGCTCGTGAAATGGGCAGTAAAACGAAGTTCTCTGCAAGTGAGGCTGCGGATGCTATGAACTACATGGCGATGGCAGGATGGAAAACCAATGATATGCTCAGCGGTATCGAAGGCATTATGAATCTTGCCGCTGCTTCTGGTGAGGACTTGGCATCTACTTCAGACATTGTCACGGATGCTCTGACCGCTTTCGGTTTGTCTGCCTCGGACAGCGGACACTTTGCGGATATTCTGGCGGCTGCAAGTTCCAATGCCAATACCAACGTCAGCATGATGGGCGAAACTTTCAAGTATGCTGCTCCGGTACTGGGTTCTTTGGGCTATTCTGCTGAAGACTCTGCCATTGCCATTGGACTAATGGCGAACGCCGGTATCAAATCCTCACAGGCTGGTACAGCACTGCGTTCCGCCATTACCAATCTGGCAAAGCCGACAGACACGGTAGCATCTGCCATGGAACAATACGGCATTTCTCTGACGGATAGTTCCGGCAAGATGTATTCTTTACGGGAACTCATGGAACAACTCCGACAGAAATTGGGCGGATTGTCCGAGGCAGAACAGGCACAGGCTGCTGCCTCGCTGTTTGGCAAAGAGGCCATGTCCGGTATGCTGGCGATCATCAACGGTTCACCGGCGGACTTTGAAAAACTGTCCAATGCCATTGACACCTGTTCGGATACAGTAGACGGTTACAATGGCACGACCGAAAAAATGGCAGCGGTCATGCAGGATAACCTTGCCGGACAAGTGACCATTTTGAAATCTCAGCTGGAAGAATTGGCGATCAGTTTTAGCGATATTCTGATGCCCACCATTCGCTCTATTGTTTCTCGTATTCAGGAACTGGTGGACAAGCTGAATCAACTGGATCCGCAGACCAAAGAAACCATTGCGAAAATTGCACTGGTGGCTGCTGCTCTGGGTCCGATGCTGGTGGTGCTTGGAAAGACCATTTCCAGTGTGGGGACGGTCTTTTCCGCAGTGTCCAAACTGCCTGCCCTTTTCTCGGCTGTGCAAAGTGGCATTGGAGCCATTACCGGAGCGTTGGGCGTGTCATTAGGTCCGCTGCTCGCCATTATCGCAGCTGTTGCCGCTTTGGTGGCTGCCTTTGTGCATCTCTGGAAAACCAATGACGAATTCAAAAGCAATATCATCGCCATCTGGGAGCAGATCAAAAGCACCTTTACCGGATTGACACAGGGAATCACTGACCGGCTAAATGCTCTGGGATTCGACTTTGAGAGTTTCACCGATGTGCTGAAAGCGGCATGGGATGGGTTGTGCAATCTGCTGGCTCCTATTTTTGAAGGCGTTTTTCAGAATATCTCCAACATCTTTTCAGAGTTTACTGGCGTTCTTCTGGGGCTGCTGGATGTTCTGATTGGTCTATTTACCGGCGACTGGGAGCAGTGCTGGGACGGTATCAAGGGTATTTTTACTTCTATCTGGGACTTCATTGTCAACACATTCCGCAATATCATGAATACCCTGAAAGGCGTTGCAGATGTGGTGCTGGGGTGGTTCGGAACAAGCTGGAACGAAGTCTGGACTTCCATCAAAACATTTTTCGTGGACACATGGAACAGCATTGCTTCCTTCTTCACGGGAATCGTTACCGGAATCCGGGACTTTTTCGTCAACACTTGGACATCCATTTCCAATACCTTCACCACCATTGTCACTGCCATTCAGACGGTGGCAACAACTGTATTTACGGCAATTCGGGACTTCTTCACCACCATTTTTACGGCAATCTACAACTTTTTCAGCACGATTTTCAATGCCATTTACAACGTGGTTTCTACGGTTTTTCAGGCAATTTATAACGTCATTACGACCGTTTGGAATGCCATTTACACCACCTTAGAACCGCTGATCACGGCATTTGGTTATCTGTTTCAGACGATTTTTGAAGCCATCCAGATCATTGTGGGCAGAGTGATGGACTGGATCTCGGAGAAGATCAGTGCCATTTGGAATGCAATCGTGGCGTTTTTAACGCCCATTTTAGAGGGCATCCGAACGACATTTGAAACCATCTGGAATGCCATTTCTACTACAATTTCCACGGTCTTGACAGCGATTCAAGATGTGGTGACTACGGTTTGGAATGCTGTATCTGGTTTCATTTCGTCTGTCCTGTCAGCGATCTGGAATGTAGTTTCTTCCATCTGGAACAGCATCTCCGGCACGATTTCCAGTGTGATGAATGCCATTTTTTCTGTGGTATCGTCTATCTGGAATCAGATTTCTTCTGCGGTTTCCAATGTTCTGAACGCCATCCAATCGGTGGTATCTAACATCTGGAACAGCATCAAGAGCACGATTTCCAACGTGATGCAGAGCATTTCTTCTACGGTGTCCAGCATCTGGGACAACATTCGTTCTGCGGTTTCCGACAAAATCAGCGGCATCAAATCCACCATTCAGAATGGATTTGATGCCGCTGTAGGATATATCAAGGGACTGGCTTCCGATGCCTGGAACTGGGGACGGGACATCATTCAGGGAATCATTGACGGCATTCAGAGTGCCATCGGCTGGCTGGCAGACTGCGTCACCAATGTTGCCGATACCATTCGGGATTTCCTGCACTTCTCCGTCCCGGACAAAGGACCACTGACCGATTACGAAAGCTGGATGCCAGACTTTATGAAAGGACTGGCAGACGGTATTGACAAGAGCAAGAAGTATGTGGAGAAAGCCGTAGGCGGTGTGGCGAAAGCCATGCAGTTGACCATGGATTCTGATCTGAATTACAGCTTGCATGGGATTTCCGGAGCAATGCTGCCCGACAGTTCTGGTGGGACGGTGAACAATTATTACAATACCGACAATAGAAAAACGGTGAATCAGACGAATCAATCGCCGAAAGCACTGTCACGGTTGGAGATTTATCGGTTGACACGGAATGCGTTGAATGTGTAATGGGGGTGTGTGATGTATTTTTCTCTGGTTTTAGAAAATGAAAACGGTGAACGATTAGATATGACCACCACCGCCAATCAATACATGACCTCCAAAATCGAAGGTCTGAATCCGCCTGCCGGAACGATTTCCACTTCTTCTTACGCAGGCATGAACGGCAGCTACCTCAACAATGCCTTCATCGAAAAACGAAACGTAGTCATCTCCTTTGCCATGCGTGGCATTGGCATTGAGAAACGGCGGCATCAGTTGTATCATGTGGTCAAGCCGTCCCGATACATCAAGATCTGGTACAAGACGGCGAACATCGATGTCTATGCCGAAGGGTATGTAGAAACCTGTGAAGTATCAAATTTCGAGCAGCAGATCAGCGGACAGATCTCCATTCTCTGTCCGGCCATTTACTGGTACAGTCGGGATATTTTCTATGCCTATTACAGCGGCATCACCGGAGCATTTCACTTTCCCTTTCCGGAGAACGATGCTCCGTTTCCTTTGGGTGTGTATTCCAACAGCAACCTGTTCTCTATCACTAATGACGGGGATGAAACCGGATTCACACTGCGAATTGAGGCACTGCCCAGCGACATTCCGCAGGAAGTGGTGGCAGTGACTCCGACCATCTACAATGAAAACGGCGAATATCTGCAAATCAAAGGCGATATTCTGACCGGCGATGTCATTACGGTTACCACGAAAACCGGAAACAAGACCGTCATGCTGACACGCAATGGCATAGACAGCAATATCCTGAACCGGCTGGTTTCCGGTTCGACTTGGCTGACCTTGAAGGAAGGCACAAATATCTTTCGGGTCGAGGCAGTTCGTGGTGTGAAAAAGCTGCGTGTAACTTTGATGCACCGCAATTCCTATCTGGGGGTGTGAGAAATGCAGTTGGAAATTTACAGTTTGACGGCTCTGAAAGATCAGATTTCTGTGTCACTGGAAGCCATTTGCGACAGTTATTCTTCGCTCTTATGGGACATTGAGTTCTACCAGTGTGGCTGTTTTGAGGTGTATATCGCCGCCAGTCCGCAGAATGTATCCATCTTTCAGCGTGGCAGAATCGTGGCAAGGAGCGATGATGCACAGCACTTCGGTATCATTGAATCTCTGCAATTGGAGACCGATGCCGAAAAGGGCGATTACCTGACGGTCACCGGACGGTTTCTTGCCTGTCTGCTGGAACGAAGAATCATCTATCCCACCATCACCGCAAACGGCAGCTATGAGGACATCGTCCGCAAGGTGCTGTCCCGCAATGTCATCTCTGCCGGAATCCGCAATCTGCCCGGTTTTTCCATGGGAACAGTATCCGGTGACTGCTGGCAGAACACCGCACGAATGCAGGTCAGCTATGACAATATTCTGGAATGGCTGTACAGCCTTTGTGAAACCATCGGCGGTTCGGCAAATGTGCGGCTGGATGGAAACGCACTGAAATGCGACTTGTTTTCCGGAACAGACCGCAGTTTGTTGCAGGATGAAAATCCCCACATTGTATTCTCCGATGCGTACAACAATCTGCTGTCCTTTTCCTATGCAGCGGACGATGCCGTGCAGAAAAACTTCGCCTATGTGCTGGGCTGCGGTGAGGGCAGTGCCAGAAAACGCACGACCTTCTGTTCCGGTACAGAGCCGACCTATCTTGACCGCTATGAGGTGTATGTGGATGAGCGAAACACCGCACAGGAAGAAGATGTGACGGATGCGGAATATCTGGAAATTTTGAAAAGCAGCGGTGCAGAACATCTGGTGCAGCCAAAAACGGCATCAGAATCTGCCATCGCTGCTTTTTCCACCCAGTATCAGTACAACAAGGATTATTTTGTGGGCGACTATGTGACTGTGGAACAGAGAAGATTCGGCTTGATTCAGCCTCGAATTCAGCTGATCGGCATGGTGGAGAGTTTCGACCAGAACGGCAGAAGTCTGACACCGACTTTCAAAGAAACGGAGTGATATTCATATGTCTTTTTCTTATGGATTTTTTAACGCACAAAACCTTGACCGGGTGTATACCGCAGAGGATTTCACGGCATATCTGTCCAGTTTAATTTGCAATGGGATTCTGGATACTTATCGGCAGTGTTTTGCACCAACGGCCAAAAATTTATCCGTTACATTCGGAACGGGCAAGGCGTGGATCGATGGACACTATTTTATCAGTGATACCCTGCATACCATCGACCTTTCTTCCTATGTAGATGAATCTCTGAATCGTTATGTGGCGATCGGAATCTACTGTGATCGTTCCACTCGAACCTGTGGCATTCGGATTCTCCCCGGAACAGCTGCTAACGACCCTGTTATTCCCACCTTTACCAACAACAATGTGACGACTTATCTGACTTTAGCAGTTGTAAGACTGCGTGCTGGAATGACAGCTATTCTGGATTCTGACCTGACAGACTGCCGTGCAGATGAGAGCAAATGCGGATACTGCAAGTGCATTCTTGGCAAATGCAGAGTGACGGAGATGCTCGCTGAAATGGCAAAGACAAATGCCACACTGGACGAACTGCAAAAGCGGCTGGATGCAATGAACAGTCAGATTTCCGAACTGCAAACCAAGGTAGATGATTTGACAGCAGGAGAAATCCTAGCGACCGGACAGTGCGGTGAAAACATCTACTATGTTCTCTACGACAACGGCAAACTGCTGCTTCGTGGAACGGGTGCAACCTATGACTATACTTCTCATGATTCTGTGTTCTATCAAAATGGCCAGATCAAAGAAATCGTGCTCAGCAATGGCATTACTGGTCTGGGTGACCGTTTGTTTTATCATTGTGCCAATGCGAAAACGGTATCGCTGCCGGCTACACTGACCAGCATTGGGAATGCCGCTTTTGCACAGGAAGATGCCGTAATCAATTACACCGCTGGTCTGACTTCTGTCACGATTCCGCAGGCGGTTACTGCGATTCAGTCATATGCCTTTTATCACACCGCCATTGCAGAAGTCACTGTGCCTGCCAGCGTGAAAACGTGGGGAAAGTATGTTTTCAGCGGCTGTGCAAAGCTGAAGACTGCTCGTGTTGCGTGTGATTCCATTGGTGCTTTTGCGTTTACAAGATGTACAGCATTGTCCAGCCTTATCATTTCTGCGAATTGCAGAACCTTTGGGGGAAATATGCTGACATACTGTGAAAGTCTAACAGCCATCACATATGAAGGAACGATCGCTCAGTGGAACGCCATCACCAAACCGACCAACTGGATGTCCTCCGGAAAGCATTTTTACAATGACTATCTGCAAAAAGTTCAGTGTACAGACGGCTATTTGGAATATGATCCTGAAAATAATGTGTGGAACGAGGTGAAAAACGGATGATGAAATTTTTAGTGAAACAGCAAAAAATCGAAGCACTGGAGCGAGAGGTCATTGCCTCTGACCAGATCGCATTTGTTTCGGTGAAGTTCGTGTTTGATGGAGCTTGGAAAACGCTGCACAAGGTGGTGCAGTTCACGCAGTGCGAAGAAACATACAACGTGGTGCTTGGCACAGAGGGAACGACTTGCTTGCTGCCTGCTGAACTGCATCCCGGTGCGGTGAAGATGAGTTTGTTTGGCTACGATGCAGAAAGCGATACTACGGTTCGAGCAACCACTGTTCCTGTCACACTGCATATTCGACCGTCCGGCTTTGTGGAGGACGGTGCAACACCCATTCCTCCCACACCGGATCTATATACGCAGCTTTTGAAAAAACTTTCCGAGATGCAAACCGGAGCAAACGGAAAAGACGGTCGTTCTGCTTATGAGATTGCCATAGAAAATGGTTTTGTGGGAACAGTTGCAGAATGGCTGGAAAGTTTGAAAGGCAGGAACGGTATTGATGGCAAGGACGGAAAAGATGGTTTGCCCGGTAAGGATGGCACAAATGGAAAAGATGGCTTACCGGGGAAAGATGGTAGAGATGGGCGTGACGGAAAGGATGGTGTTTCTCCGGATTTGACAAATTATCCAGATACCGATGCTGTAAAAGCACTGGTTCAGGACGCTGTTCAGCCACTTCTGGAAAAGGCACATACCCACGAAAATCAATCTGCATTGGATCAGATCACTGCTGCAAAAATCGCACAATGGGATGGTTTCGGCACACAAATCAATGGGCTTAGTACAAAGGTTACAGTCTATTCGGAAAAGACAGAACGTACTTTGGAGAGCCTGCAAAAGCAAATCGACAACCTGACAAGCGGCAGAAATTACACCGTCCTGTTTCAGTCCGGACAGGATGCCGTTTCGACCTATGCACCAAATCTCAGTATGATTCTGGACGGCAGGTATCAGACAATGGCGGATTTCCTGACTGCTTATCCGCAGTTTTGCAGTGCAGCAAATGATTTCGTGCTGTCCTATTCACAGGAGTGTTTCAATTGGGACAAGTCGGTCTTGAACGTTTGTGCAAAGTCTCTGTCTCTGACGAAAAATGCGGAAATCGTGATGTCCTATCAGTCGGGTTCCAGCGAAGCCGGAAGGCTGTATCTGGTGCAGAAACCGCAGAAGATCGACATTCCTATTGGCGTGTATGTGAATACAGAGATCGATGCAAATCGTGCGGTTTCTCTGGATTTCCACTGGTTGCAGTCGGATACCTTTATCACCACCATCACAGAATGCACCGGCATTTCTGACGGCGAATATTACCTTGCCTGGGTGGGCAGAAGCAACAATTCTCATCCGAAAATACGATTTCTGAAAGTACTGGAGAACTAAAAATATGATGAAAGATACTATTTGCGTGGCTGTCGGCTTGGTCGGCGGCTTTTTTACTGCCATTTTTGGCGGCTGGGACTCTGCTCTGGTGACACTGGTTGTCTTTATGGCAATCGACTTCTTCACCGGTATCATCACCGCTATGATGAAAAAATCGAAACACACGGAAAGCGGCGGACTTTCTTCCAAAGCCGGCTGGTTCGGTCTGGCGAAAAAGGTCTGCACTTTAATGCTGATCGTCGTTGCAGTTCGGATGGATATTCTGCTGAATACCAACTATATCCGGGATGCTGTCTGCATCAGCTTTTGCCTGAACGAACTGCTTTCCATCGTGGAAAATACATCGCTCATGGGGATCCCATATCCGCCTGCAATCAAAAAAGCAATTGATGTTCTGCAAACGAAAATCGGCAGAACCGAAGAAACGACCGACAAGGAGGACAAGTAATATGGCTATTTTAAGACCAGATGCAACAACGACATTTGGCGGTGTCACCGTCAACGAATATTTACTCACCAAACACAATCCCAACCACATTGATATGCCCTCTGTTTCCATGGCAGGGAAAATCATCGGTGTGACCGTCCACAATACCGATTGGATCACCGTAGCAAGCGGCACGACCCCTGCGGAACAGTACACGAGAGCAACGGTCAATAACAACATGAAGGATGTGCGAGTTCATTACTATGTGGATAACGTGTGTGCATGGCAGAATCTGCCCCACAGCCTGAGCGGCTGGCATGCCGCTGATGGCAGTGGTAATGGAAATCGCAGAACCATTGCGATCGAGTGCATTATGTCATCTGCGTATAACGACAGAGATAAGAAATCCGAGGACAACTGTGCAAGACTTGCCGCAGCACTTCTCAAGAAGTATGGTCTTGATATCAATCACCTTTACACACATACGCATTGGCTGAATGTCCGTGACGGAAAGTCCGGCAGCGTGGACTACCTTAATACTGAAAGAAATCCTTACAAGATGTGTCCTGCATACATTCTGCCTCATTGGG
>OHVT01001116.1_pt1 | contig 10411 bp, 9 predicted proteins | sample 1579441 | NCBI WGS metagenome assembly OHVT01 (sample SAMEA3882542, study PRJEB24775) | human gut metagenome | biome: human-associated habitat; feature: intestine environment; material: feces | place: Netherlands | collected 2009/2010
ATAGTGGCATCCGTGGACAGGAGGACATGGCCATCCATATCGCACACCAGAATATCCATTTCGGAGATCACGGCGGCAGTGGCCGCCAGCTGACGGAACTGCTCGTCCTTCTGCAATTCCTCCATAGAGAGATAGCGGCCGGTCTCCAGATACCGCACGGACAGCTTGCTCACCGCCATCGCCCGGACCATCAGCTCATCGGTTTTCTGCCCCCGGGCATAGGAATAGCTCAGGGAAAAAAAGGACACGCCCAACAGCACCAGCGTCAGGAACACCATGCCCACGGTGACGGCCATCTGCCGCCAATAAAGCCCGTGAAACCGCTCGCGGAACCAATCCTTCATATTACTTCGCCTTGTCTGCCGTCTGGCCGCTAACGGTCTCGAACTTATAGCCCACGCCCCAGACGGTTTTCAGCGCCCACTGGTCGCTGACGCCCTCTACCTTTTCCCGCAGGCGCTTGATGTGCACGTCCACGGTGCGGCTGTCGCCAAAATAGTCGAAGCCCCACACCTCGTCCAGCAGCTGGTTGCGGGTATAGACCCGGTTGGGCGTGGCCGCCAGATGATACAGCAGCTCCAGCTCTTTGGGGGGCGTGTCCACCTTCTTGCCGTCCACCAACAGCTCATAGCTGTCCAGATTGATGACCAGCTTGTCGAACACCAGCTTCTTCTTTGTGTCGTCGGGTATCTCACTGCGGCGGAGCACGGCATTGATCCGGGCCATGAGCTCCTTCATCTCGAAGGGCTTGACCAGATAGTCGTCCGCGCCCATCTCCAGTCCGGTGATGCGGTCGCCCACGTCGCTCTTGGCAGTGAGCATAATGATGGGCGTTTTGCCCTTCTCGCGGATATGGGCGCATACGCCCCAGCCGTCCACCACGGGCAGCATGATATCCAGCAGCACCATGTCGGGGGCCTGCTTGTCGTACTCCTCGATGGCCTTGCCGCCGTCATAGGCGCTGCGGACCTCGAAGCCCTCCTTCTCCAGGTACATACGGATCAGATCGGATATATTGCGGTCATCCTCGACCACCAGAATGTTGCGTGCCATAGGCGCTCTCCTCCCGGTACATATCGTTGGGTATATCTTACATCCTGCGGGGCAGGCTTTTCCTGAACAATTTGTGAATATCCCGTATAATTTATAGATTATACCACGTTTTTGCCCGCTTGTCACGCATTTCCGTGCCCCTGACCCCTTGCCCCGATATCAGCCCGCCGGTCCGATGGTCACGCCGGTATAATACCACGCCAGTATCTCCTGCCAGGTCTTCCCCGCCTTTGCCAGCTGCTCCGCGCCGTACTGGCTCATGCCCACGCCGTGGCCGTAGCCAGTGACGCGGAACGTAACGCTCTCCGCATCCGCCGTCAGGGTAAAGCAGGCCGAGCGCAGGGAGAAGATGCGGCGCATCTCCGTGCCCTCGATGTCCGTACCGCCCACGGAGACGGTCTCCACCCGGCCGGAATCATTCTCCGTCACTGCGCCGAACCACGTCTCCGGCGCGCCGGTGAGTTTTATCTCCGGGTGGGCCGCCAGCAGAAGGTCCCTCGCCTCCGCCGCAGTAAAGGTGACTGTGCTGTAATAGTTGGGCACGGTGTCGGCACTCTCCGGGCTGGCGACGCTGGCCAGATAGGGCAGGTCGCCGGACCAGACATCCCCGGCCGCGGCGGTCCTGCCCGCCGAGGATGAGTGGAACACCGCCAGGATCGGTTCCCCGTCGTAGAGGGCCACCAGACCGTCCGTGTCCGCCACAGCCTGGACGACGCGGGTGTTCCAGGGAGCAAAGTCGGCGGCCCACTTTTCCTTTGCGGCTGTCTCGGAGAGATAGGCGCTGCAGCAGGTATGGTCCGTACAGAAGTCGGCGTCGGGATGCGCGTCCTTACGGCCCTGCGCCAGCTGGTAGTAAACGTAGGTGCGCTCGGCCGCGGCCTGGGCCTTCAGCGCCTCCATCTCAAAGGAGGCGGGCATCTCGCCGCGGACCACGCCCACAAGGTAATCCCGCAGCGTCATCCGCTCCGCCGCCTCCCCGGTTTTTATGGTCAGCACGACCTCCCCGTCCCCCTGTGCCTGCGGTGTCTCCGGCGCAGGCGCGTCCGGCTCCGTGGCGGTGAGGTAGGCGCCGCCGAAGAGCAGCACCATCAGAATAAGGGCCGCCGCCGCGCTTTTTTTCATGGCTGCCACCTCCTTTTTTACACGATATGCAGGGCCTGTCCGGGGCATACATAAAATTCCGCAGGCGGGAAATGCTACCGGAAAATGGCAGACGGAGGACAGAAGGCATCATGGAACAGGCAAAACAGGGCGGAAACGAGACGGCCCCGGAAACGGCGGTCTATTATCGCGGCGCAGGGTGCTTTTCGCTGAAAGCGGCGGAGCTGAACGAGCTGCTGGGCGTGGGCCGGTGCTTTGATATGACAGGGCGCGACCTGTCCATCGGCGGGCGGCAGGCGCGGCTGTGGGTGGTAAACGGCTACGCCCAGGAGGACCTGCTGGAGCGGGTCATCGCCGGGTGGCAGGCGCTGCCGGACCTGAACAGTGTGACAGACGCGGCGGACTTCTGCCGGCGGTATGTGTCTGCCTGCGATGCGGCGGCCGAGCCGGACCGTGACGCGGCGGTGATGGGCGTATTCGCTGGGAAGACGCTGGCGATCATCGACGGCTTCGGCGGCGGGGTGGTGCTGGACGCCAAGCAGTTCCCCACCCGGTCGGTGGAGGAGCCGGATACCAGCCGGGTACTGCGGGGCAGCCACGACGGCTTCGTAGAGAACCTCATGCAGAACGCGGCGCTGCTGCGGCGGCGGGTACGGGACACCCATCTGCGGCTGGAGCGATTGCAGCTGCCGGAGCGCTCGGGCACGGACGTGGCCCTGTGCTACATGGAGGGCGAGGCAGACGAGGGGCTGCTGCGGGCCCTGCGGGAAAAGCTGATGCACATCCAGTTGCGGTCGGTGGCCATGAGTCAGGAGACCATTGCGGAGGCCATCGCGCCCAGGCAGTTCTGGAATCCGTTTCCCAAGGTGCGGTATACTGAGCGTCCGGACGTGGCCACGGCGTGTATCATGGAGGGCGATGTGGTGGTGCTGGTGGACAATTCAGCGTCGGCCCTGCTGCTGCCCACAACGATCCTGCGGTTCAACGAGGAGATCAATGACTACTACTTCCCGCCCCTCATCGGCACGTATCTGCAGATCATACGGACGCTGGTGCTGCTGCTGACCATGTTCATTACACCGCTGTGGTACCTGCTGGTGAAGAACCCGGATACGCTGCACGAGAACCTGCGTTTCCTTTTGGTACAGGACGAATACTATGTGCCGCTGATCGTGCAGCTGCTGCTGGTGGAGCTGATCATTGACATACTGAAGATCGCATCGCTGAACACACCGGATGTGCTGAGCAACTCGTTCAGTATGCTGGGTGCGCTGATACTGGGCGACTTCGCGGTGCAGGCCCGGTGGCTGGTGCCGGAGGTGCTGGTGTATATGGCCTTTGTGGCGGTAGCCAACTACGCCCAGCACAGCTATGAGATGGGCTACGCCACAAAGCTGTGCCGGATGCTGCTGCTGGTGCTGATCTGGCTGTGGGACTGGTGGGGCTTCGCGGCGGGGATCGTGATCACGCTGACGCTGATCGTGACGGCAAAGCCGCTGGTGGGTAAGGGGTACCTGTACCCTCTCATCCCCTTTGACCGGAAGAAGCTGGCCCGTCTGCTGTACCGCCGCCCGGTGACGAAAAAGAACAGCTGAGGCAAACGTATCCCCTCTTCGTCATAAACTGCAAAAAAAGGAAGCGCCCCCGGCGCTTCCTTTTTAATTCTCATACAGTATATCCCGGGCCACCGGGCGGTAAAACAGCCTCTCCGCCTCGTCGAAATCACGGGTCTGCCCCATGATCCACATAAGCTTGGCCACGGCAGCCTCCGTGGTCATATCATAGGCCTCCAGCAGGCGCAGGGCGCTTTTCAGCCGTCCGCCCACATGATAGACCGCCAGATTGCTGCCCTCGTTGGGCACCTGGGTGGTCATGACCACCAGCTTGCCCCGCGCGATGCCCCGGTGAATGATATCGAAATAGCTGGCGTCGCCCTCATATTCCGGCAGGCCGCCCACGCCGAAGGACTCAATGACCAGGCCGTCAAATCGGTCCAGCATGAATTCCAGCACGGCGGCAGGGGTGCCGGGGATCAGCTTCAGCAGTCCCACCTTGTCGTCCAGCGCGTCATAGAACACCGGGCTGGGATAGCAGGCGCAGCGCATATACTGCAGCAGGTGCTCGTCCTGTACCACGGCCAGGTCGGGATAGTTGACGCTGGAAAAGGCCTGAAAGCTCTTGGAGCAGGTCTTGCGGGCACGGGTACCCAGGATGACCTTGCCGTTGAATACGATCTGCACGCCGCCGCAGCCGCGACAGGCGTAGAGAAACGCGTCGGTCAGGTTGCGCTTGGAGTCGGTACCGTCGAACCAGATAGGCTTCTGTGCGCCGGTAAGGACGATGGGCTTTGGGCTGCCCTGAATCAGATAGCTAAGCGCAGCGGCGGTATAGGCCATGGTGTCCGTGCCGTGGGAGATGACAAAGCCGTCATATCTATCGTAATTCTCCCGCACGGCCCTGGCCACACCCAGCCAATGGGCGGGACGGATATTGGTGCTGTCCAGGCTGTAGAGCTGAACGCAATCCACATGGCACATCTCGCCGATACGGGGAACGAAGGACAGCAGCTGCGTGCTGTTCAGCTCCGGCGTCAGGCCGGAGGGCGTCATCTCACTGGCGATGGTACCGCCGGTGCCGATCATCAGGATATTCTTCATGCTCATACCTCCCGGTCGTCCATGGCCGCCGTGCCGAATCGGGCCGCCTGCTCAATACGGCGGCGGACAGCGTCGTCCGGGGCGGCGTCGTATTGGCGGCGCAGTTCCTGCAAAAACAGGCCCCGCAGCGTATCCTCGCCGCACTTGTCCCAAAGGTCCCGGCGCACGGTAGTCTCGTCCCGCAGCTGCAGAGCAAAGAATCGGCCCGACAGGGCCTCCTCCAGCAGGGACAGGCGGGGCGGCTGCTCCGGCGTACCGGTCAGACGCAGGCGGTAGATATCCTGCTCCGTATCATGGGGCAGGGTGCGCTCCAGGGCGGTGAGGGCGTCGCCATCGGTGACATCCACCTGGGCGATGCAGTAGCGGCGCCGGGCAAAGGGGACAAATCGCAGATCGGCGGTGCCCGCCCCCACCTCGCCGAAGAGAAATCCCCGTTCGCCCAGCTCGTCGAAGCCGCGGCCCTCGATGCAGCCGCAATAGGCATAAGGAACCGCCCCGGCGGTCAGAACGCCGCTGCAGCTGTGAACATGACCCAACGCCAGATAGTCCAGCCCGCTACCGGCGATATCCGCCGCGCGGATCGGACGGTAGCGGCTGTCGGAGGTCGTAACGTCGCCATGGAGCAGACCAATGTGGATAAGGCCGTCCTGCGGCACACGGAAGCCGGGGAGTACACTGTCCGTGGGACACTCCGGGGCGGTGAAGGCCGCGCCGTGTACGGCGCAGTTCAGGTCCGGGAATGTAATGGTCTGCATACGGTCCTCTGTAAAGATGTGAACGTTGTCGCTCCAGCGCGTGCGGGCATAGGGCCCGTCCGGTGTAAGGGGATCGTGGTTGCCGGGGGCGATGACCGCCTGACCGCGGAAGCACCCCAGTGCCTGCGCCAGCAGGGGCGCGGTGTCGCCATAGGGGCTGTCGCTGTCGAAAAGATCGCCGGAGAGGAGCAGCAGGTCCGCACCGTGGTCGTTGGCCCACTCCACCAGGCGCTCCGGCGTGCGGCGGCTCTCCATACGACGCTGGCGGGCCTGCTCCGGCGTCAGCGCACCGAAGGCACTGTCCAGGTGGAAGTCACCTGCGTGAACGACCCGCACCATTTACGCTTCCTCTTCCTGCCAGCCCTTGCACACATCCACCCACTGGACGAAGTTCTTTCCGCAGCAGTGCTCCAGCTCGTCACAGGTCAGCTCAATGGCGCTGGCCGCGCTGCCCACAGCGGGGAACACCGTGTCAAAGCGCTTGAGGGACACATCCAGGTACGTCTTAACGTCGTCGGGCAGAGCGAAGGGGCACACGCCGCCCACGGCGTGGCCGATACGCTCCACAGCCTCTTCGGCGGTGAGCATTTTGGCCTTAGCGCCGAAGAAGTGCTTATACTTGCTGTTGTCCACCTTGGCGTCGCCGGCGGCCACGATGAGGATGGGGTCCTCCCCCACCTTAAAGCTGAGGGTCTTGGCGATACGGGCACCCTCCACGCCCACAGCCAGAGCAGCCAGCTCCACCGTGGCGCTGGAGACCTCAAACTCGCGCATACGATCCGCAACACCGTAGGGGGTCAGGTATTCTCTTACTTTTTCCACAGACATAGTCAAAAATTCACTCCTGTTTTCATTCAGTTCGCTTTCTTGCGTGTATCCGTTATTTTATTTCTATTCTATCCGCTTTTTCGCACAGCCCCGTGTCGCTGTTCAGGGTAAAAATGCACCCCTGGGCGGAGCAGGGGCCCTCCGCCGCCTGATAGCGGCCCGGCAGACCGCCCAGGAAAAACTCCACAGACTGCTCCGGCCGGATGCCCAGGACAGAACGGATGGGGCCGGTCATACCAAGATCGGTGACGTAGCCGGTACCCTTGGGGAATACCTGCATATCCGCCGTAGGCACGTGGGTGTGGGTACCCCAAAGGGCAGAGACACGGCCATCCAGGTAGTAGGCCATGGCCAGCTTTTCGCTGGTGGCTCCAGCGTGGAACTCTACCAGTGTAAAGGTGGGCTTGTCCGTCTGCACCTTCAGCAGCTTATCGGCGGTGGTAAAGGGATTTTCCGCGTTGAAGTCCAGGTCGCAGCGGCCGATGAGCACCAATACCGCCACGCTGAACGCGCCGCAGTCTACCACCTGACAGCCGTGCCCCGGCGCGCGGCCGGTAAAGTTGGCGGGCCGGAGGATATAGCGCTCCTCATCCAGATAGGCAGCGATCTGAGGCTTGCCGAAGGTGTGGTTGCCCAGGGTGATCACGTCCGCGCCGGCGGCAAACAGGGCCTCCGCCTGCGCCTTCGTCAGGCCGCTGCCGGAGATGTTCTCCCCGTTGACCACGGTGAAGCGCACGTCATGCTCCTTTTTGAACGCCCGCAGCTTCTTTTCCAGCAGCTGCAGGCCCGTTTCGCTGGCCACATCGCCCAGCGCCAGAACCTTGTATTCCACGGAATACGCCTCCTTGCTCAGTCGTTCCAGCCGATGATCCTGATCAGCTGACGATTGGTATAGTAATACGCGGACGCGGGGAAATTCCGCAGATCCGCCGTGTTGGAGCAGAGCAGATAGTCCACCACATTGCCGTTTTCATCCGTAATGGCGTCCAGAATAACGGTGGTATGGTTAGCCGGCTCGTCCACACCCATGGTGATGATGTCGCCGGTCTCACCGCTGAAATAGGGCGCGTCCGCCACAGCCACCAAACCGCTTACACGGGGTGCCGCCACATAGTCCCGGAAGGACCCCACATTGACCCAGGGCAGCGTGGTCTGGCTGGCGCTGTACCAGTACCAGCCTGTCTCATAGCCACCGTTCGTGTCCATGGGAATACCGCCGGCAGCCAGCACCTGGGAGCCGAAGTTCATGCAGTTCCCGCCGTAGTCATCATAGGCCTTGAAGTCCCCGTTCCGCTTGCCCACATAGGAGAGCATATACTGCCGGGCGGCGGCGCGATCGTAGGGGTGATCGGCAGCGGCTGTCACGCTCAGCCCCTCGCGGGGCAGATCGCGGCGGGCCTCTATGTAGTCGGTGATAGCGGGGAAATTCTTATCCTGATGGGTAGTGCGGTCATAGTCGGCACTGTAATAGGGATTGTCGTCAGACCAGTGCTTCACGATAGACCAGTCGTCTCCCTCCCCCCGGAGGGTAAAGGTGTGCTTGATACCGAACTGCTCCGAGGGCAGGCCATTCAAGCCCTTGAAATAGACCACATTATTCTCCCGGAGCACCAGGTCCACGTCGCCCTCGGTCTCCTCGGAGGGTGTAATGGATACGCACCGGAGGGAGTAGCTGTATGAGGTCATGGTCAGGTCGATGGGCGAGAGCTTGCGGATGACGCACAGGCCGTGCCAGATATTCTTGTGGTAGAGCGTCTCCTCACTGTCGGCGAACAGCACGGCCGGGTCAATGACCCGCAGGTCGGCAACGGACTGGTAGTAACAGTCCATGAAATCCAGCAGCAGAAGCTCCTGCCCCACGGTCATGCCCTGGGCCGCCGCACCGCTAATGCGCTCAAAGTCGGCACTGACGGTCTGGGGTTCTCCGCCGGTCCAGGGCGCGCCGGCAGTGCGCTGCCAGACCTGCGTCTCGTCAACGTCAGCGGTCAGGTGCTGCTCCTCCGGCTCCTCCTGCTTCCCCTCCGGTGAGGTGTCGGTCGTGTCTCCGGTGATGGTAAAGCAGCCGGTCAGGCTCAGCAGCAGGGCCAGCAGCAGAAATAACAGCAGAAAACGCTTCATAGTATGTCCTCCATCGGGGGTCCGGTCGGTTTTTCTGTGTACTCGAAGACATTATAGCAAAAGAGGGGCCGCTTCGCAATGCGAAGCGGCCCCTGCAAACATTAAATTTTTATTTCGCGTACTCCACGACCTTCGTCTCACGCAGAACGTGGACCTTGATCTGGCCGGGATATTCCAGCTCGCTTTCGATGCGCTTGGCCAGCTCACGGGCCAGGATGACCATCTCATCCTCGCTGACCTGCTCGGGCTTGACCATGACGCGGACCTCACGGCCGGCCTGGATGGCATAACTCTTCTCAACGCCGGGATAGCTGCCGGTGATCTCCTCCAGCTTTTCCAAACGTTTAATATAATTTTCCAGGTTCTCGCGCCGCGCACCCGGACGGGCCGCGGAAATGGCGTCCGCCGCCTGCACCAGGCAGGCCACCAGCGTGCGGCACTCCACGTCGCCGTGGTGGGCCTGGATGGCATGGATGATGTCTTCCTTCTCGCGGTACTTGCGGGCGTATTCCACACCCAGCGCCACATGGGTACCCTCGAATTCATGGTCCAGGGCCTTGCCGATATCGTGCAGCAGGCCGGCGCGCTTGGCAGCCTGCACATCGGCGCCCAGCTCCGCGGCCATCATACCGGCGATATGGCTGACCTCGATAGAGTGCTGCAGCACGTTCTGGCCGTAGCTGGTACGGTAGTGCAGCTTGCCCAGCAGCTTCTGCAGCTCCGGGTGCAGGCCGCGGACACCGGTCTCCAGCACGGCGCGCTCGCCCTCGGCGCGGATGACGCCGTCCACCTCGCGGCGGGCCTTCTCCACCATTTCCTCGATGTGCGTGGGATGGATGCGGCCGTCGGCGATAAGCTTTTCCAGGGCCAGCCGCGCGATCTCGCGGCGGACCGGCTCGAAGCAGGAGACGGTGATGGCCTCCGGCGTGTCGTCGATGATCAGATCCGCGCCGGTAAGCGTCTCCAGCGTGCGGATGTTGCGGCCCTCGCGGCCAATGATGCGGCCCTTCATCTCGTCATTGGGCAGCGGCACCACGCTGACGGTGATCTCGGCCACGTGGTCGGCGGCGCAGCGCTGGATAGCGGTGGCCACGATCTCGCGGGCACGCTGGTCGGCCTCGTCCTTGGCGCGGGCCTCGATCTCCTTGATCTTCAGCGCCGTTTCGTGGGTGACCTCGGACTCCACCTGGGCGATCAGGTAATCCTTCGCCTGCTCGGCGGTGAAGCCGGAAATGCGCTCCAGCATCTCGGTCTGGCTGCGCTTGATGATCTGAATTTCTTCGTTTGCCTTGTCGGCGGCGGCGTGCTTGGCCGCCAGCGCCTCCTCTTTCTTCTCGATGGCGTCCATCTTGTGATCGAGGTTTTCTTCCTTTTGCTGCAGGCGCCGCTCCTGCTTCTGCAGGTCGGCCCGCCGCTCCTTCACTTCCTTCTCGTACTCGCTGCGGGACTTCAGAATCTCTTCCTTGGCCTCCACAAGGGCCTCTCTTTTCTTGCTTTCAGAGCTCTTGATGGCTTCGTTGATGATGCGGGTGGCCTCCTCCTCCGCGCTGGAGATCTCCTTTTCGGCCACGCGCTTGCGATAGCGAATACCGAGGAGGAAAAACAGCACTGCCGCCGCAGCAAAGGCGGCCGCTGCTACGATCCAACCGGTAGGTGTCATGGTTGGTGTTCCTCCTATTCATAATTTGTGTATGCAAACGGATGACTCCGTTCCTGGCAGATAATAACCGGGAGAATCCCCTGTCCCCCCGATGATAATCTTCATTAATTTTAATCGGATTGCACAAAACTGTCAAGAGCATATTCGCATGTTCCCTGCTATTTTTTCGCTCAGGTGTCTAAATCTGCACATATGGGGCGCTGACGTAGCCCAGAATGTCGTCATACAGCACCACATAC
>OHVT01001131.1_pt1 | contig 10260 bp, 8 predicted proteins | sample 1579441 | NCBI WGS metagenome assembly OHVT01 (sample SAMEA3882542, study PRJEB24775) | human gut metagenome | biome: human-associated habitat; feature: intestine environment; material: feces | place: Netherlands | collected 2009/2010
CTGCGCGACACCCTACACCGGGAGCTTTCCCCGAAGCACCTCTCCCTGTTCCTGCACGAACGGGCCGTCGCACGGCTCGACCGTCTGGCCCTGGCACCCGACGAACAGGCCCTCTGCAACGCTATGACGGCCGGGGATCGACGCTCGCTTTCCCCTGCACTCCGTGCGGCCTACTCGCGCAGCGGGACCTCGCACCTGCTCGCCGTTTCGGGATTGCACGTGGGCATCGTCTTTCTACTCGCCAACCTGCTGCTCTGGTGGCTGCCGCTTTTCCGGCACGGACACATCCTGCGCAATATCGCGGTCATCCTGCTCATCTGGCTCTATGCCGCCACGACGGGATTCCCGCCCAGCGTCGTCCGGGCCGCGCTGATGTTCTCCGTCCTGCAATTCGCCCTGGCCTCGTCGTCGGAATACGTCGGGATGAACACACTCGCCGGCGTAGCCTTCGTCATGCTGCTCTTCCATCCCGATTACCTGTTCGACATCAGCTTCCAACTCTCGTTCATCGCCGTCGCCGGCATCATCGCCTGGGGACTCCCCCTCTGCCGCCTCCTGCGAACACGCCGCAAAAGCATCGATATGCTGACCGCAACCCTCGCCATCGGATTTTCAGCGTCCGCTGCGACTGCACCTCTTATCTCCCATACCTTCGGCCAGATCTCGGTCGTCGGACTGGCACTCAACCCCGTCGTCATCCTGCTCTCCTACGTCGTGGTCGGGAGCTGCACGCTCTGGCTCGTGATCCCGGGAACGGCGCTCGCACCGCTCTTCTCGGTCGTCGCAGGATTCGCAGCCCGGGCACAGAACGAACTGATCCGAGCTGCAGCGGCACTTCCGGCAGCCGCCCTCGACATCCGGCTCACGACGACCCAATGCTGGAGTGTTTACGGACTTTTCATCTTCGCAACCCTACTCCTATGGAGCGCCGAACGGAAAAAATCGGTATCTTCGCTCCCGGAATGATGACTCCGGAACAATACCGACTGCTGCTGACTCCCGAAGTGCGGCATACCGTCGAGGAACAAATCGGCCGCGACCCTGCGGCGATCGCCCTCGACAAGCGTATTCCGCATGCGGCACTCGTCGCCACGCAGGTCAAATACCTTGCGCGGGCACGGACGAAACTCCCCTCCTACTATGAAGCCCGCTGCATCCTCCCGCCGCTGGCTTTCGAACAGGCCTCGAGCGAGGCATGCGCGGCCCGCAAAAGTTGCAGCGGAAACACGGTGCTCGACCTTACCTGCGGACTGGGCGTCGATGCCCTCTACCTCTCAAAACGCTTCCGCGAAGTCATCACCCTCGAACGGGATGCGACGCTGGCGGCCGTCGCCGAAGAGAATTTCCGGCGGCTGGGCGCAACGAACATACGGGTTATCAACTCCTCCGCCGAGGCGTTCCTCGCCTCGACCCTGGACCACTTCGACTGGATCTACGCCGACCCCGACCGTCGCAGCGCCGGAGGGCGCAAGCTGGTGCGGCTGGAGGATTGTTCGCCCGACATCGTCGCCCTGAAGCCGCGTCTGAAGCAGGTTTCGGGGCGTCTGTGCGTCAAGAACTCCCCGCTGTTCGACGTCGGCGAAACATTCCGGCTCTTCGGTCCCTGCCGCACGGAAGTGGTGTCCCTGCACGACGAATGCAAGGAAGTCGTCGTCTATACCGACGGAACCGGCCCCCTGCTGACGGCCGTTGCGCTCGAACTGGGAGAATTTTCCTGCACGCCGGCCGAAGCCCGTGCAACTCCCTGCGACAAGCCCTTCGATCCGGCCGCTTACCGCTGGCTGCTGATCCCCGACGTAGCGCTTCAAAAAGCCCGGCTGACGCCGACCTACCTGCAAGGCCACGCCGACATCTGGAGCCCGAACGGTTACGGATTCGCAGCGGAAAAGTCCGAAGACACATTGGGCCGCTGGCTGGAGATCGAACGGATCGAGCCCTACAACCCCAAGCAACTGAAACGGGAGCTTTCCGGCAGCCGGCTGACGATTCTGAAACAGGATTTCCCGCTCACGGCGGCTGAAATCGCCGCACGGCTCGGCATACGCGAAGGCGGCGAGCGACGGATCGCCTTCACGAAACTCGGGCAGGATTATTGGACAATCCGTCTAAAATAGCTACCTTTGAGAAACGTCCCGAAATGAAAGTCAAGAACGTCTTCACCTACTTCACGGACACGATCCTGCGGCGCAACGCAAACTCCTACCGCAATCCCCGCGTCCGGTGGGCCGTCAGACAGTACAAGCTGCTGTTCTACACGGCACGCGGCCTGATCGCCCACGATACGATCGTGCGCAGCGCCGCCCTGACGTTCTATACGCTCATCTCGATCGTCCCGATCCTGGCGCTGGTATTCGCCGTAGTCAAGGGATTCGGGCTTCTGGACGGCCTGATCGACGATCTCGCCCTTTTCCCGCAAAACGTCGAAGTATTGGACTACATGGTGGAATTCGCCCGCAAAGCCCTCGCCAATACGCAGGGCGGGCTTATCGCCCTGGTCAGCGTCGTAACCCTTTTCTGGGCCGTCATCCGGGTTTTCGGGTCGGTGGAGAGCGCTTTCAACAACATCTGGGAGGTTCAGTCCTCGCGCAATATCGCCCGCCAATACCTCAACTACATCGTCATCGCGATGGTCGCCCCGATCCTCTGGCTCGTGGCCAGCACGATGGGAGGTTATCTGCTCCGGTTCTTCGACGCGGGGAATACGTTCCTCGGCATCCTTCTTTCGAAACTTTCGGCCCTGGTCATCATCTGGGGCAGCTTCACCCTGATCTATGCCGTCGTGCCCAATACGAAAGTCTTGTGGCGCAGCGCTTTCATGGCGGGTATCGTCGCAGGAACGGTCTTCATGCTCTTTCAGTGGGGCTACCTCTATCTGCAAGGATGGATGACCTCCTACAACGCGATTTACGGCAGTTTCGCAGCCCTGCCGCTCTTCCTGTTATGGCTGCAAATCTCGTGGGAAATCCTGCTCTTCGGCGGCGAACTCTCGTTCGCCTACCAGAATATCGACCGTTTCGCCGAAGAGCGCGAATCGCTCGGCATCAGCAACGACCGACGACGCCGGATCATCCTGGCCGTCATGCTCCAGGTCGTACACCGCTTTCGGGAAAACGAAGGGGCGCTCCCGGTCGATGAACTCCGCCGCCGACTCTCGCTGCCCACCCGCATCGTGAACGATGTCCTGCACCAGCTCGTGCGCACGGGCCTGCTGATCGAAATCCGGAATCCGGACGACGACCGCGAAGTGGCTTTCGCCCCCGGACGGGACATCCACGAAATGACGCTCTACAACATTTTCAGAACCATCGACAATTACAGTTCGACACGCCTCTACTTCGCCGCGACCGAAGAAACGCGCCGAATAGACCGCGCGCTCGACGAGCTTCAGACGGCCTGCCGTACAGCGGGCGACCGGCTTCGGCTCATCGACCTGGACGACGCAGTGAACGCCGCCCGCAAACCGGCTTCCGGGCCGCAGCCCGAATCGAAACACTCGGAAAGATGAAAAATATCGTCCTCATAGGCAGCGGCAACCTGGCCGAAGCGCTCGCCCGCGCGATAAGCCGCACGGAAGGAGCAACATTGCTCCAGATCTTCGCCCGCAACGCGAGGTACAGCACTCGCCCTCGAAAACGGCACCGCGTGGAGCTCCGATCCGCGCGAGCTGGCCGCCGCAGACCTCTACATCCTGGCCGTCAGCGATGCGGCGATCACCACGCTGGCCGAAAGCCTGCCCATACCCGCCGAAGCCGCTGTGGTACATACGGCCGGAGGCATCGGAATAGAGGCTCTTCCCGCACGCTTCGACCGTCGGGGCGTTCTCTATCCCCTGCAAACCTTTACCCAAGGCCGCAGCGTGGATTTTGCCAAAATACCTCTTTTCGTCGAAGGAAACGACGACTCCTTCACCTCGGAGCTCGAAGCGTTCGCCCGCAATCTGAGCCGCACGGTATATCGTGCCGACTCCGACCGTCGCGTACGCCTTCACCTGGCCGCGGTTTTCGCCTGCAATTTCGTCAATCACCTCTACGCATTGGGAGGCGAGATTTTGCACGGGACCGAACTGCCCTTCGACGTACTGAAACCCCTGATCGCCGAAACCGCAGCCAAAGCCGTCGATTCGGGCGATCCGCATCGGGTGCAGACCGGGCCTGCCGTACGCGGCGACCTGCCGACGTTGCGGCGGCACGAAGCCGCACTCGCTCACGATCCGCGACTGTTACGAATTTATGAATCATTAAGTCAAGATATATGGGAAACTTCAAAGAAGACATCGTAAAGACCGAAGCGTTCATTTTCGACGTGGACGGCGTAATGACCGACGGGGGAATCATGCCCCTGGTCGATGGGGATTTCATCCGAAAATACTATGCCAAGGACGGCTATGCCATCGCCTATGCGCTCCGTATGGGCTACAAAGTGTGCATCATCACGGGCGGACGGGGCGCAACGCTCGACCACCGGCTCAAAATGCTGGGAATCACAGATGTTTACCTGGACTGCATGGACAAAATATCGGCCATGCAGGATTTCTTCGCACGCCACGGACTCGATCCGGCGAACGTCATCTACATGGGCGACGACATCCCGGACCTGGAGTGTATGAAGGCAGTCGGAATCCCCGTCTGTCCCTCGGATGCGGCATCCGAGGTGATCGAAGCCTCGCGCTACGTTTCGGAGTTCGCGGGCGGGCACGGCTGCGTGCGCGACATCATCGAACAGGTACTCCGCGCCAGGGACGACTGGGCCCGCGATTCCCGGGGCATGCACAGCTCGAATATCGCCGCGTCGCGGTAAAACCAAAAAGCAACGAAAGGGGCTGTCTAAAACTGTTAGACAGCCCCTTTTTCATTTTTCAGAAACAGCAGGAATTAACCACAATCGAACCCTCTTCCTCCGGGAAACAGTTCCCGTGATCGGACACATTCCTCGGTTCCAAGAATTTATTTTTACTCAAGTCCAAAGAGGACAACCGGTTATTGCAACAATACAGCTTTCTCAAAATCGGATTTCCCGAAAGATCCAACGTAGTCAATTGGTTGTCATTACACCACAACGTTTCCAACACCGAATTATGCGACACATCCAACGTAGTAAGCAAATTTTCACCACACGACAGCCAATTTAACGACCGGTTGTGGGATACATCTAACGAGGAGAGCGAGTTCCTGTCGCACGAAATCCATGTCAGAGCCTTGCAACGAGATACGTCCAGTCGGCTCAATTTATTCATGGGACAATCCAATTCCTTCAAATTCGGAACAGCGCCGAGATTCAGACGCTCCAATTCATTTCTACTGCAATTCAAATATATCAAATCCCGGTTCCGACTGACATCCAAGGTTTTCAGCCAACAGCCCGAGCATTCCAACGTGTCGAGTTTGGTATTTTTACTAACATCCAGGGTTTCCAAACGGTTCTTTTTGACAAAACCATTTCCGCACATAAGTTTTTTCAGTTCCAAATTATGCGACACATCCAAACTCGACAGACTGTTTTCCGTGCACACCAACTCTTTCAACAGGGGATTACCAGTCACATCCAAAGCTTTCAACGAGCGATTAAATGCACAATGCAAAACAGTCAGCTTCGGATTCCGATCCGTTTCCAATGCCACCAGCTCATTCAACATGCACCGTAACTCCATTAGCACCGAATTATGGCTTACATCCAAGGATTTAAGACAATTTCCCGAACAATCCAACTTTACCAAACGAGGATTCTGCGTCAAATCCAACGTCGATATCATATTCATACAGCAATTCAACTCCTCCAACAGCGGGAAATACTCGATTCCTGCTAAGGAAGCGATACCCCGCCTCGAACAATCTATCTTCGTCGCAGCCCGACCGGCAGGTGTTACTACGACCCGGCTCCCGTTTTCGCCGATCTCTTCGATATACCCCTGTTCCAAAAGATAAGCCCGGAAATTGGGATCGGGAATCATGTATTGCAGATACGCCGGGCGAACAATCGTATCCGCCGCACGGTATATCCGACCTTTTTTCAATCTTACGGGGAATTTGCCACCGCATTGAATCCTGAACATATTCCCGCTGTCACGATCCGTCACGACCGTTAACGAATACCCTCGGCGAAACTCCACAGGCAGTACAGGCAGATAAAAAGAGGTCGATTCTTCCGTCAGCTCCACCCCCGATCCGCAATCCAATACGACGCAAGGACTGACTTTCCTCTCTTCGCACACACTGTCGGGCAGCTCCTGCCTACTGGCTACCACCTTGATCGATCCTGCCAGAATTTCACCGTCGTTTCCCTGCAAAATAACTTGTTTCACCTTAATCGGTTCGAGAGCGAAGCTGTCTTTCCTCAATCGCAACTCCACAGCGGAGAACATATTTTCGAAATCGAGTGTCATTTCAGCCAGATTTCCCCGGTACCGGCCGAGCATAGGCACGCTCCGGCACCCCTTCTCATCATACTGCGCCACACCGACCGGAAGAAAAAAACTCCCGTCCTCTTGTAACGCAAATCCATACGGTCGCCAAGCTACGACCGAAACAGGATCCTCGATCCGCTCTTTCGGCCACATCTCTTTCATCAAATCCTCCGTCGAATAGGTTATTCGACCGTCAGCAGCCTGCATAGCAAACACCGGCCTCGATGTGAAAGACGATTTAATAAAGTCCAAATAGCTATTATCCTGAATTAAGAAGCCGATTCCATCCTCTTCGTTCCATACGAACTTCTCGACCGCACCATCGATGCCGATCGTATCCAAGGCGATACATCCGGCCTGATCGTTTCCCGATGTGTTCGACACTCCATTCGTCTTCGTCGTCGAAGCTCCGGAGCATGCCTGCAGCAAAAAACAGATAAAAAAAGACACTACCAATCTTGTACGCATACAAACTTCTCTTTTCTCTATAAAATTACAATTTTTCGAGAAATTCCGCATCCATAAACAAAAAAATTACACCGAAAAGGCGTAATTTTATCAAAATAAGACATCCGACCCGGGAAAATCCGGCTCGACTACACTTCCCATCTTTTCCCGATACGCGAGAGATGCTCCTGCAGGCGGAGGCGGAAATGTTCCCGGCGCTGCTTGAGGTTTTCACGCCACCCCTGCCAACGCATATAACGCTGTTTTTTCTCGGGATAAATGTCCGGAATGGTCAGCAGAATACCCGTCTCCTCCACACCGCCGAAATCGGTGTTGATTACCGTATCGAACACCCGCATCGTAGGCGAGAGATTCATATAGGCATTGATCAGCGGAGGAATGTTCTCGTTGAACTCGCGGATGCGCTGGATCAGGATACGGTAATTCTCCTCATAGGTCTTGCCCGTGAAAAAATGCTCGTAATAGGGATCGTCCAAATCGAGCTGCACGGGATTTTTACCCGCCACCAGATGATCGGGATCGGGAAAATAACGGCGCAGGAACCAGATCAGGGCATTGCGTGCCATAGCCTTGTACGAAGCGTACATCGTCACCTTGCCGAAAAGGTATTTCACCTTGGGATTCAGCACCACAAGCGCCCCCAAACCGTCCCAGAGGTTGTCCAGCGCATAGATACTCTTCGAATTGCCGCGCGACTGATAGGAAGGCTGTACGAACGAACGCCCCAGTTCGATGGTATAGGGCAGGTATTCATTGCGGAATTTGTCGCTGAAGGTGAAATAATGTTCAGTGGAAAGATGCCGGGGATTTTCCGACGTGCAGACGATAAAGCGATAACCGCCCACGATCTCCTGCTCCGCAGGGTCCCAGACGATCAACTGGTAATAACCGTCGCCGGCGAGATCCTCCTCGTCTATATCCACGGCGAGCCCCGTTCCGCCCCCCGCCGACCGGAAGGCGACCTCCCGCAGGCGTCCGATCTCCCGCAGCAGGGACGGGCATTCGGCGGCATCGAAAATATAGATTTCATTCGAAGCCTTGTTCGTATTTCGGACCTTGCGTTCAGGGGTCAATTCCGCGAGCAACAGACTTCGGCTTACAGGCTCTATGATGGGTTCCATGCTGTTAAATTTAGAGCAAAACTAAACAATTTATCCGTGTTTTGCTTCGGCACGCAACTTTTTTTCCAAAGAATACGCCTTTTCGCGTACGTAATCCGCCCGCTGCTGCCACGATCCGCATTCGACCAGCTCGTCCGTCGAAACAGGCTCCCCGACCAGTATCCGGAAATGTTTTCCCTTCTGCGAAAACATCTCGTCGGGCAGATAGAGCATCTCGATATTGAACCGGATACCTATCTTCGTCCGAAAATTGGAAAGGCGGTAAAAGAAATCGGATAGTTCGCCCTCGACGAAAACCGGCACGATCCGGCGCCCGGACGCCGCCGCCCGCTTGACGAAATTCGAACGCCACGGCAAATCGGACACCACCCCCTGCCGACGGCGCGAACAAAGCCCGGCCGGGAAGGTCAGAATCGGACAGTCGCTTGCGAAAGCTTCGTCGAACCTGCGCAGGTATTCCCCGCATTGCGAACCGTGCTTGTTCACCGGAATCCAGAGCGGTCGCAGCGGCTCGACGTGCATCAGCAAATCGTTCACGATCACCCGCGCATCGCCGAAATATCCGACCAGCTCGTCGGCCAGCATCATACCGTCCATTCCCCCGAAAGGATGGTTCGACGCAAAGAGATACCGTCCCTTCGGATCGAGATTTTCGAGCCCTTCGACCGAATAGGTCACTCCCCAGAACTTAAAACAAGCCTGGATAAACTGCTGAGGAGGAAGCGCGGAATACTCATCCAGAATATAGTTGATTTCGTCCTGATGGATCGTGCGCTTGAGCCAGCGGATAACGAATCCCGGCACCCATCGGGCGATCCGGGGAGCCTTTGCCGCAAGCACGGCATCGACATCTATTTTCGGCATAACGTAACCCTTTTAATTATCGGTCGAAAGTCGTACGACGCCCGATTTGCACCTATCGCACCTACGCTCGGATTTCCAATCGAAACTCCGCATCGGTACAGGGAGATCCCGGAAGCGGGACACCCCGGCCTTCCGGAGTACGACCGTTCTCAACCGTTTTTTCTTCGGTAAAGATAACGATTTTTCCCTGCAAATTGTCTAACTTTACACCCTAAATATATATCGAAGCCAAATGACCTCCGTCTATCATACGCCCGTCCTGCTCGAAGAGTCCGTCCGACTGCTCGACATCGATCCTGCAGGAACCTATGTCGATCTCACCTTCGGCGGTGGCGGACATTCGCGCCGCATCCTGTCGGCACTGGGCGACCGGGGACGTCTTTACGCCTTCGATCAGGATCGGGATACCCGGGACAACTGCCCGGAAGACAGCCGCTTCCATTACGTCGAAAGCAACTTCCGCTTCATGCGGGGCGCCCTGCGGCTGCACGGAGTAACCCGGGTCGATGGTATCCTGGCCGACCTGGGCGTGTCGTCCCACCATTTCGATGCCGTCGAACGGGGATTCTCGTTCCGGGGTTCAGCACCGCTCGACATGCGGATGAATCAGCGCGGAGGAGGCACGGCGGCCGACCTGGTGAACACGCTCGACGCCGACGCCCTGACCCGCATCCTGGGCGATTGGGGCGAAATCGACACCCCCTGGAAAGTCGCCGCCTGCATCGTCCGCGCACGGACCGCGCAGCCGATCCTGACCACCGCAGACCTGGTTGCGGCCGTAGCGCCCTGTACCCCGAAAAAGGACGAATCGAAATTCCTGACCAAGCTGTTCCAGGCCCTGCGCATCGAAGTAAACGGAGAAATGGAAGCGCTCAAAATGGCGCTGGAACAGAGCCTCAAGGTGCTGCGCCCCGGCGGACGGCTGGTAGTGATCTCCTACCACTCGCTCGAAGACCGGCTGGTGAAGAACTTCCTGCGCAGCGGCAATTTCGAGGGGCGCATCGAAAAGGATTTCTTCGGCAAGCCCGAAACGCCGTTCGAAATCATTACGCGCAAGGCCGTCACTCCCTCCTCGGAAGAGCTCGTCCGCAACCCGCGTTCGCGCTCGGCCAAACTGCGAGCCGCTGCCAAAATCGTACGCCAATAACCGTTTCCGACCGACATGAAATACAACGACCACGAATTCGACCCCGTCACCGACGAGGAGCGTGCCGCCCGGGAGCGGGAGGAAGAGCTCGCCCGCCGCATCCGGCGCGAAGTGCTGCGCGTGCAGAGCGGCGAAGCCGACGAGGAAATTCGTGCCGACCGGGAGCGGGAGCAGGCCGAAGAGGAGGCCCGGCAGGAGGAGCAGCGCAAGGAGGAGCGCCGCCGCTCGAACATCTTCTGGCTCCTCTTTTCGGGCAATAT
>OHVT01001132.1_pt1 | contig 10254 bp, 9 predicted proteins | sample 1579441 | NCBI WGS metagenome assembly OHVT01 (sample SAMEA3882542, study PRJEB24775) | human gut metagenome | biome: human-associated habitat; feature: intestine environment; material: feces | place: Netherlands | collected 2009/2010
GGGGGTGATCCCTTCATGAGGTAGTCTGCTGTGAACCGGTTAATCTTTTCCCCGCATACGCGGGGGTGATCCCAACGCAATGCAAACCATCAACACCGCAAAGCACTTTTCCCCGCACACGCGGGGGTGATCCTGGCACGGGCACCGAGCTGTACAACCGCGCCAACTTTTCCCCGTACACGCGGTGGTGATCCCAAGGCACGCTCGGCGCGGGACTGGCTGAAGCCCTTTTCCCCGCATACGCGGGGGTGATCCTATCCACGAATATCACCGGATGATGGCAACGGCCTTTTCCCCGCACACGCGGGGGTGATCCCCGTGACCGCCTGTGCGGAATCATTGACACCATCTTTTCCCCGCATACGCGGGGGTGATCCCATCCACGAATATCACCAGATGTGTGCAACAGCCTTTTCCCCGCATACGCGGGGGTGATCCCATCAAAACCGTTGACCTGCCGGTCACGAAAGGCTTTTCCCCGCACACGCGGGGGTGATCCTGGTATTTGCAGGGCGAAAGTCCCGCACCTGCTCTTTTCCCCGCACACGCGGGGGTGATCCCACCTACGAAAAAATCCAGAGCTTCCGTGAGGCTTTTCCCCGCACACGCGGGGGTGACCTCAAGGGCAAGCGGCGCATGGTGTTCCTGCCGGGGAGACTGGTGACGGACCGGAAAGCCGCGGCGGATGAAAAATCAGGTTGTACAAATTCGATGGAAAAAGTTTATGCAAGACTCCATATTGCAATATATAAAATTTTGTATTATCATAAATCTGCAAGCGATCTGTCTCTTGTGAGGAGGGGCGGAACGCCCAAAATACGCTTCTTTCCTGTGGAATTTCCCACGGTCCACCTGATGCGGATTGAAAGATAGGTCGAGAAGGGAAGAGCAACCATGATGAACACAAGTCTGCTCCAGAAGTCTGGTCTGGCAACGCTGCAGGTCGCGCAGATCCTGGCAGGGCTGGAACCGGGAGACCGGATCCCCACGGTGACGGAACTGAGCGAACAATGCGAGATGGCACGGGGAAATATCCAGATCGCACTGAACAACCTGAAACAGAATCATGTGATCCGTCTGGAATCCCATGGGCAGAACGGCACCATTGCAACAGAGATCGACTATGTGGCAATGGCGCAGTATTGCAGCAATACGGGTCTGACCTGCGTGATGCCTATGCCGTATGGCCTGCGCTATGAAGGTCTGGCCAGCGGACTGTATGAGGAACTGAACCAGAAAGGGGTCACGGGTGCGATCGCATTCATGCGCGGTTCCGGCTACCGGCTGAACTGTGTGGAAGAAGGGCGCTTTCATCTGTGCGTCATGAGCCAGCTTGCATTTGAACACTATGCGCAGGAGGGCAAGGACATCCAGCTGATCGCGGCCTTTGGCCCGCAGAGCTATGTGGAACAGCATCGGGTCTTTGTCCGCCCGGACTTCAAGGGCGACTGGCAGAACTGCAAGGTGGGCGTAGATGCCTCCTCGGTGGACCAGGAGATGCTGACCCGGTTCTGTTTTGCCGATAAGCCGGTGCAATATGTGCCCATCATCTATAGTCAACTGGTGCCGTTTCTGCACAGCGGCGTCATTGATGCCGGCGTCTGGAGCGCCGATATGCTGCCGGAGGGGCTGAGCTATTATCCGATGCCCCGGCTGGATGAGCAGGGAAAAGATACCGTGGCCGTGCTTGCCTGCCGGAAAAGTGATAACATCACCGCGCAGCTGGTGCGCAAGATCCTGTCGGTGGAGCGTGTGGACCACATCCAGCAGCAGGTGATGCGCAAGCAGATCATTCCGCGCTACTAAGCAAAGGTGCTGTCAAACAGAAGTCACATCTGCATGGAGGACATGCGGATGTTTCTTTCGGGATGAAAATACAAGATATTGTATAAAACATTTTCTTCCGAAAACCGATACAGGATGTCTGATTTTTTTGCAGAAAGAAAAGGAGATCTCGCATGAAAAAGATCACTCGGCGCAACTTCCTGATCGCATCCGGCAAAACCGTTGGCACACTGGCAGCTGCCTCTGCCTTTATGGGGTGTGCCAGCCCGGAGCAGGCGGAGAACTGCTTCCCCCGGTCTGCAATGCCCGTCCGGACCGATGACCGCCTGACGGCCATCGACAACATTGTGGAAAACTACATGGGACAGGGATATTTCCCCGGCGCAACGATCGTGGTGGCACGCGGCGGCAAGATCGTGTATGAAAAGGCATACGGCTACGCAATGCTCAACGACATGGGCGTGCGGCTGGACGATCCCCGCCCCATGCAGATGGATACCATGTTCGACATGGCATCCTGCACCAAGATCATGGCCACGACACAGTCCATCATGAAGCTGTACAGCGAGGGCAAGATCGACCTGAATGCCACGGTAGCAAGCTACATTCCGGAGTTTGCCAAGAACGGGAAGGAAAACGTCACCGTGCATCAGCTGCTGACTCACACCTCCGGTCTGCCGCAGTGGAAGGCGATGTTCCTCTACATCGAGAAGGACAAGGCCAAGGTGCTGGATTACATCTGCAACTGTGAGCTGATGTTCGCCCCCGGCGAGGAAAAGTACAGCGACCTGGGCTTCCAGATGCTGGGCTTCCTGGTGGAGCGGATCACCGGGCGCTCGATGGACGAATACGTCAAGAACGAGATCTACAAGCCTCTGGGGCTGAAGCGCACCACCTATCTGCCGCTGGCCAACGGCTTTACCACCGAGGATGTGGCAGCCACCTCCTTCGGCAACCCGTATGAGTATGCCATGGTGGACGAGATCGACTACCCGGGCTTTGGCTACGACTGTACCGCCGATCTGGACGCGTTCCGCACCTTCACCGGCTGGCGCAACTACACCCTGCAGGGCGAGTGCAACGACGGCAATGCATGGATGGCAAACGGCGGCGTGGCCGGTCACGCGGGCCTGTACTCCGACGCGGAAGATCTGGCCGTGCTGTGCCAGGCCATGCTGAACGGCGGCATCTACAAGGGCGTCCGCCTTTACAAGAAGGAAGTCATCGACGAGTTCACCAGCGAGCAGAACGGCAAGCCGTCCCGCGGGCTGGGCTTTGAGCGGGGCTCCTCGTTCATGGGCCGCGGCGACCGCCACTACGACGCCTTTGGCCACGCAGGCTTTACCGGCACCCATGTGGTCATGAACAAGACCAACAAGACCGCCGTCATTTTCCTGACCAACAAGCAGAACGTCGGCTTCAAGCCGGACTCCACCTCGTACTACAGCCCCTATAGCTGCTGCGGCGAGATCTGTGAGCTGGTCTGGAACATTTTTGGAACCGAAGCTCCGGCTGAGACGCTGGCCGACAAGATCGGCACCTGGCTGTAAGCAAAACAAAAAATCATTGGGAGATGTCAGAGATGGATTTTGAACCGAGATTAACGATCCTGCACCAGGCAGGGATGCTGTCCGAGGAGGATTGCCGAAAGGTACAGGATGTGATCCGCTTTTTTCAGGAGAAATACGGTCTGACATTGACCGAAGAAAACGCCTCCGCCATGATCACGCACCTGTGCGCTGCGCTGGGGCGCATCCACCGCGGAGAGCCGGTGGAGCCGCTGGACGAGGAGGTCTACGAAGAGACCAGCCAGGAGCCTACCTTCCCCAAGGCACTGGAAGCAACGCAGGCGCTGGTGCGGGAGATCCTGCCGGACCTGCCGGAGGACGAGCAGAAGTTCCTGACCATGCACATCGGGGTCGTGCTGGCACAATCGTGACAGCATTTGCATAAAACCCACATCAGAAAGGAGGGCTAGCTTATGAAAATCGTAGTAGGCGGCCAGATCGACAAGCAGAAGGTTTATGACACCATCAAGGGTGTTGTAGGCGACCGTGCCTCGGTGGAGATCAAGGATGACATTGCGGCGGCAATGGCGGTCAAGACCGGGCAGGCAGATTACTACTTCGGCGCCTGCAAGACGGGCGGCGGCGGTGCGCTGGCAATGGCCATTGCCCTGCTGGGCATGAACCAGTGCGCAACGGTGTCCATGCCGGGCAAAATGCTGAGCGAGGACGAGATCCTGGCACAGGTCAAGGCCGGCAAGAAGGCATACGGCTTTACGGATCAGCACATCGAAAAGGTCGTGCCGATCATTCTCAAGGGTCTGGGCTTCTGATCCGGATCGTCAAATAAGGAGGATTACATATGGAAACCATTCTGCGCTACGTTATCATCGCGGCAGTTGGTGCGTTGGCATCGATCCTGGCAAACCAGAGCATCGCCGTGTTCAACGACGGCCTGCGCCCGGTCCTGCCGGAGTATCTGGAAAAGCGCATGGACCGCAAGGCTCTGGCAGCCACCAGCTTTGCCATCGGCTTTGGTCTGGTCATCGGCTACGGCCTGCCCACGTCCATTGCCGCAAGCATCATCCTGATCCACTGCATCCTGCTCACCACCGACATCATCGGCACCTGGTGCCCGGACACCAAAAAGGGCATGATCGCTTCCGGCGTCATCGGCGCTGTGTACGGCGTGGCCCTGCTGTTCGGCCTGCAGGTGATCATCGACCTGTTCAACCTGCTGCCGGTCAACTTCCTGGGCAGCCTGGGCCAGGTCTCTGCCGGTATCACGCTGGCCTTCGCCATCTTCCCGGCTGTGACGGTTGCCCTGCAGTTCGGCGCTGCCAAGGGCATCATCACCGCCGTTGTGACCCTGCTGGTCCGTCAGATCGTTGAGACCTACGGCAAGATCGCACTGGACGCCGAGCACACGATCAGCCTGAACAAGGACGGTATGGCCCTGCTGGCCGGTATGATCATCATGCTGGTGTTCGCTGCCATGGATAAGGAAGGCAACGACCAGAACTCCAACGAAATGCTGACCCAGATCTTTGCCGACAAGGTCGCACGCATCCGCAAGTATATGCCGGTTCTGGCCCTCATGGGCGGCCTGATCGCAGCAGGCACCAGCATGAGCATCATGGCCGGTGACCCCATCAGCCTGGGCCTGCTGGCCGAGGGTGACCGCGTCAACGCAGGTCTGACCGCTCTGGCCCGTGCCATCGGCTTTATCCCGCTGGTTGCCACCACCGCCATCACCACCGGCGTCTACGCTCCGGCCGGCATGACCTTCGTCTTTGTGATCGGTCTGCTGATCCCCAACCCCTTTATCGCCCTGATCGCCGGTGCAGCCTGCATCTGCGTGGAGATCCTGCTGCTGAACGTCATCGCAAAGGGTCTGGACAAGTTCCCCGGCATCAAGCGCTGCGGCGACAACATCCGTACCGCTATGAGCTACGTCATCGACATCGCCCTGCTGATCGGCGGCATCCTGGCTGCTCAGGCAATCATGCCCACGACGGGTCTGTTCATCATCGTGGCATTCTGGTGCATCAACAAGTGCAGCAAGAAGCCTCTGGTCTCCATGGCGGTCGGTCCTCTGGGCGCGATCCTGGTCGGCCTGATCGCAAACGTGCTGTTCCTGCTGTCTCTGTACACCCCTGCCGCCTGATCCCCGGATAAAATGAGCGCCTCCCGGCCTGCGCCGGGAGGCGGCTCTGGTTAAGAAACAATACAGGAGGCGAATCCTTTTGAAACTGCCTGAAAAGATTCTGTATGCGCACGAGCACACGACGATCGACCTGTCCGGCCCGAAGAAGAACATCGACTGCAGGCTGGATGATTTTGACGCGACCGCGGCAGAATACCGGCGGCTGGCGGAACACGGTGTGGTCGGCATCATCGACCAGACCAACCGCGGGATGGGCCGGAACGTGGCCTATGTGCAGAAAATGGCTGCACAGGCGGGGGTGGAGATCACCCACGCGACGGGCTACTACAAGGAGCCTTTTCTCCCGCCGGAGTGCTATACGCTGACCGAACAGCAGCTGTGTGACATCATGGTGAAGGAACTGACCGAGGGCATTGAAGGCACCGGTGTCCGGGCGACCGTCATCGGCGAGATCGGCACCTCGAAGGACATCACCGAGACGGAGGCCAAGGTGTTCCGTGCGGCATCCCGCGCCCATGCAGAAACGGGGGCACCCATCTGCACCCACACAACGCTGGGCACGCGCGGCCTGGAGCAGCTGGAGATCTTCAAGAGCTTTGGCGTTGACCTGAGCCGGGTGGTGCTGAGCCACATCGACCTGTCGGCCGATCTGGATTACATGAAGCGCCTGCTGGATCAGGGGGTCAACATTGCGTTCGACACCATCGGCAAGTGCAACTACCAGCCCGATGTCTCCCGTGCAGACTGGCTCAGCCGCCTTTGTGCGGAAGGGTACGACACGCAGATCGTCATGAGCATGGACATCACCCGCCGCAGCAACTTTGCAGACCGGGGCGGTGTGGGCTACAGCTACCTGCTGGACACCTTTGCTCCGCTGGCAAGCGAGGCAGGCGTGCCGGACCGCGCATGGGAGAACCTGCTGTACCGCAATGCACTGCGCATCTATAAAGGACAGAAATAACAAGGATTCGAGGAATTGACAATGAAAACCTATCCCCTGCATTCTATCTCGCTGGAACAGGCAAAACAGCTCCAGTTCAAGGTCATTGACGCAGTGACCCGCAATTTTCAGGGAGAGGAAGTCCTCTCGCTGGGCGACCTCGGCGTGGTGAAAGGGCTGAACAAGCCCCGCTGCACGGTAAAGGTGGAAAAGGTCTTTGCTGACACCTTTGATGCCCCGGCGGCGCTGCTTGTGCGCGGCTCCGGCACGGGCGCGATCCGCTGGGCTCTGACCGCCTGCCTGAAACCGGGGGATGCCATTCTGGTGCACACCTCGCCCATCTATACGACGACGCAGGTGACCATCGACGCCATGGGGCTGAAACCCATCCGCGCGGACTTCAACGATCTGGAACAGCTCAAGGCCGTCTGTGCGCAGCACAAGGACGAGATCCGCGGCGCCCTGGTGCAGCTGACCCGGCAGAAGCCGGAGGACCGCTACGACTACAAGGCCGTGATCGCAGCCATCAAGGCTGCGCTGCCGGGTATCCCGGTGGTGACCGATGACAACTACGCCGCCCTGAAAGTGGACGCCATCGGCTGCCAGGCGGGGGCCGACCTGTCCACCTTCTCCTGCTTCAAGATCCTTGGTCCGGAGGGCGTCGGTGCAGTGATCGGCAGCAAGGAGCTGATCGACCGCATCTACAAGATGCAGTATTCCGGCGGCAGTCAGGTGCAGGGACACGAAGCCATGGAGGCCCTGCGCGGCCTGATCTATGCGCCGGTGGCGCTCGCCATCCAGAGCGAGGTCAACGAGGAGCTGGTCCGCCGCCTGAACGCCGGCGAGGTCCCCCATGTGCGGCAGGCGTTCCTGGCAAACGCGCAGAGCAAGGTGCTGCTGGTGGAGTTTGATCAGGAGATCGCCGAAAAAATTCTGGACGCTGCCCCGAAGTTCGGCGCAGCGCCGCATCCGGTGGGCAGCGAGAGCAAATACGAGTTTGCCCCCATGATCTACCGTGTCAGTGGAACGTTCCGTGCGCAGGACCCGACCATTGAACACCGGATGATCCGCATCAACCCCATGCGCAGCGGCCCGGACACCATCATCCGCATCCTGCGCAGCTGCATGGAGCAGGTCGAGGAAAACTGAACCGCTGAAAAAACGAGAGGAAAAGGAGAGATGCCCTGTGTTTTTAAAGACCGTAATGGAGCGCAACCAGCCGTTGGTGCGTCTGGGCATTGAATGGCAGCAGAATGGCGTGATCCTGCCGGACACCTATCTGCTGGATTACGACACGATCCTGGAAAATGCCCGCAGCATCAAACAGGCAGGCGACGCAAACGGCGTGCAGAACTTTTTCATGCTCAAGCAGATCGGACGCAACCCCCTGATCGCCCGTGCGCTGACCGACATGGGATATGTGGGCGCTGTGTGCGTGGACTTCCGCGAGGCGCTGACGATGGTGGAAAATCAGATCCCCCTCGGCAACGTAGGGCATCTGGTCCAGATCCCCCGGGCGGCCCTGAAAAAGATCCTCCGCGCAAAGCCGGTGATCGTAACGGTGTACACGCTGGAAAAAGCCCGCGAGATCAGCGCAGTCTGCACCGAGCTGGGCCTGCACCAGAAGCTGATGCTCCGTGTTCTGGGAGAAGGCGACATGCTGTATTCCGGGCAGTACGGCGGCTTTGAATTGCAGGAACTGGACAGCGCAGTGCGTGCGATCGAGGCGATGCCGAATGTGGAGGTGGGCGGCGTGTGCAGCTTCCCTTGCTTTTTGTACGACGAAGCGGCACAGGACATCCTGCCCATGCCCAACCTCCGGACCGTGCAGACCGCAGCCGAAATGCTGCGCGCCCGCGGCTACCGGGATCTGATGCTCAATACGCCCAGTGCCACCTGCACCCACAGCATCCCGATGATCGCGGCGGCAGGCTGCACCCACGGGGAACCGGGACACGGCCTGACCGGAACGACACCGTATCATGCCGGTCACCCGGATGCCGAGGAGCGCCCCGGCTACCTGTATGTTTCGGAGGTCAGCCACAATCTGGGCGATAAGGCGTACTGCTACGGCGGCGGGCATTACCGCCGCGGCCATATGAAGAACGCCCTGGTGGGCACGACGCCGGAAAATGCAAAGGTCGTGCCGGTGCTGCCGCCGGACGACTCCAGCATCGACTATCATTTTGAACTGCAGCAGAACTGTCCGGTCTCGGCTGCGGCGGTCATGGCGTTCCGGACACAGTTCTTTGTGACCCGGAGCCGGGTGGCAGTGGTCAAAGGGCTGTCCTCCGGCAAGCCGGAGCTGGCGGGCCTGTACTCTGCGCTGGGAGAACCGGTCCGGGAATGACAGAAAGGATAATTCGCAATGGGAAAGTTTGTTGTAATCGTTCTGGATGGTTTTGGTGTGGGCGCAATGCCGGATGTGCCGCAGGTGCGCCCTGCGGACTGCGGTGCCAACACCTGCGTGCATATCTTTGAGCGCACGCCGGACCTGAAGCTGCCCAATCTGGCAAGCCTTGGTCTGGCGAACATCGTGGGGCGGGAGTTCCCCGGCCTGCCGTTTGCGACGGATGCAACGTTCGGCCGTGCCGAGCTGATGCACGATGGTGCGGACACCTTCTTCGGCCATCAGGAGATCATGGGCACCCGCCCGGCAAAGCCCTTCGGCGAGCCGATCTGCAATAAGATCGAGCTCATCAAAAAAACGCTGGAGGATGCGGGTTACCAGGTCCGGTATTACACCGGAACATCCGGCAAGCGCCTGCTGATCGTCAACGAGGCCTGCACCGTGGCCGACAATGTGGAATGCGATCCGGGTCAGGCCTTCAACGTCACGGCGGCCATCGACGACCTTGATTTTGAGGAAGAGCTCAAGATCGGTCATCTGGTGCGCAGCGTGTCGGTCGTGCCCCGCGTCATCACCTTCGGCGGGCGCGGCGTGCATCTGCAGAACCTGCTGGATGCCATTGAGGAACACGGCGATTACATCGGCGTGAATGCCCCGGCCAGCGGCGTTTACAACAACGACTACCATTGCATCCACATGGGCTACGGCGTTGACCCGGAGGTGCAGATCCCGACGATTTTGGGCAAGAGCGGCCTGCCGGTGTTCCTGCTGGGCAAGGTGGCCGACGTGGTCACGAACAATTACGGCACCAGCATCCCCATGGTGGACACGGCCAGCGTGCTGCAGCGCACCCTGGAGATCGTAAAGGAGCAGGAGACTGCGTTCATCTGCACCAACGTGCAGGAAACGGACCTGTGCGGCCACCGGGAGAATGTCGCGGCCTACGCAGACCGCCTGCGGGTGGCGGACGAATGGATCGGCAAGATCCGCGACGCCCTGGGCGAGGACGATATCCTCATCGTGCAGGCGGACCACGGCAACGACCCGACCATCGGACACCCGCACCACACCCGTGAGATGGTGCCGCTGATGATCCACAGCGCCCACTCCACCCCCAAGAATATCGGGATCCGCAAGACCCTCAGCGATGTCGGTGCGACCGCTGCGGACTATTTCCACAGCAAGGCACCGGAAAACGGCACCAGCTTTCTGCCGCTGCTGCTGAAGTAAAAACAAAGGAGCGGAGAACCGATGAAGATCATTCGCGCAAACGATTACGCAGACATGTCCCGCAAGGCGGCCAACATCCTTTCGGCGCAGATCATCCTGAAACCCGACTGCGTGCTGGGTCTGGCCACCGGCGGCACCCCGGTGGGTGCCTACCAGCAGTTGGTGGAGTGGTACAACAAGGGTGACCTCGACTTTTCGGGGGTGACGACCGTCAATCTGGATGAGTACCGCGGCCTGCCCAAGGAGCACCCGGAAAGCTACTGGAGCTTCATGCACC
>OHVT01001133.1_pt1 | contig 10252 bp, 6 predicted proteins | sample 1579441 | NCBI WGS metagenome assembly OHVT01 (sample SAMEA3882542, study PRJEB24775) | human gut metagenome | biome: human-associated habitat; feature: intestine environment; material: feces | place: Netherlands | collected 2009/2010
CACCGCTTCTGAATTCTACACATAAATCTCCTAACTTACGCTGTTCCCAAGTAGGTGTGTTTTGGGATTTTGGCGCGAAAAAAGAGCCGAGGACGCGCCTCGGCTCTTGGTGAGCAGGGTGATTTTGCACCCATTTTATGATTCTTTTGGCATTTTCAAATCAAATCCGCCACTTACGATGAACTCGCGCAAGAGTTTATCATACTTGACAGGCACCTTGGGCGGAATAAGCTTTGTACCCTCGATTGCTTCAAAATATGCCTTTGCTTTTGCCTTATCTACGGTGGCTTTCAGGTCATCAAAACGGCCAAACTCGTTAATGTTGGCTTCGGTGATGTTTGCACGCATGAATGCCCGCAGCTTCTTTTCGTCCAAGCCGAAAACTTCAGCTACTTTGTGGATCTGGTCGTTCTGCTTTTGGGCGATGTACTCGGCAATGTACTCCCGCAAGGTCTTTCCCGGCTGCGGAACCACTGCGCCGCTTTGAATGTCGTGCAGGAAAATATTAGCGTACTTCTGCTCTTCCTGCGAGAGGGTGGCAAAGGTCTTGTGCAGCTCCGTTTCGGCCTGATGAATGGCTTCTGCTTCTGCACCCTCCTGATAGAAAATTTTCAGGTACTTTTCAAAGCGGGAGTTCATATAGTCCGTGTCGATGTCAGCAGTATCAATGGTGGTCAGATAGCTGTTCACCGCATAGGGAACGTCATCGTCCGGGTCATTTTCACCGCCATCCGGATTCGGCGTGAACAACTCTTTATAGCGGAGTGCCAGCACTTTGAACGTTCTCTCATCAAAGTCCGCATGAAGTTCCGTTTTCTCATCTGTATCCTCGTTGATGATCACAATGGGCTTATCCCACTCGAAGCCCTGCACCTTGGCTGCTTCCAGATTTTCGTTGAAGGACTGGAACAGGTCGGCAAACTTTTTGCGCTCTGCCATATCCGCAGGGATCTGCGAAAACTCTTCAATGCCCGCCGACACAAACAGATCTTTGATCTCCGCATAGAGGGCATTCAGTTTTTCCACGTTCTTGTCCAGTTTATCTACAAACAGGCCAAACGGTTTATCGCCGGAATACTCTTTTACCGCATCTGCGATGTTTTTCTCCATCGTGTGCGGACGGCGGTAATACTTGATGGTGCCAAACTGTTTGTCATCGCCAAACAGTCGGTTGGTGCGGGAGAACGCCTGAATCAGATTTTCGTATTGCAGCACCTTATCCAGATACAGCGTATTGATCCACTTGGAGTCAAAGCCTGTCAGCATCTGATCCACCACGATCAGCAGATCAAGCTGTTTTTCCGGGGTGCGCTCGATGCGCTGGTAGGGCAATTTGTGCGCCAGCCGTGCCGCAATGTCCTTTTTCATCTTGGCAAAAGTCGGAATGCTGAAGTCCTGTCCATAGCGGGCGTTATAGTCTTCTACGATCTCTTTTAGCCCTTCTTCTTTGGTGATACCTTTGCCGTTGTTGTCAATGTTGGGGTCAAATAGTGCGGTGACTTTCAGCCATGGTGCAGCTTCTCTGAACCTCTTGTAATATTGGATGGCTTCCGGGATGCTGGAGGTTGCAAAAATGGCATGAAATTTGCTGTTGCGGCTCTGGGTCTGCCAGTTCTCGCAAATGTCCTCCACCACGGCTTTTTGGTGTTCTTCGCCCTCATACTGGGTGTTGGGAATATAATCCTCGATGCCCTTTATCTCCTCACCGAGCGCATCTTTTCCGCCTGCCATCGGCAGATTCAGATACTTATAAAACACCTTGCTCTTCTGTGGGTCGGCCAGAGCTTCGTCCACAGAATATGCCTTTGCTTTTTCCAGTGCGACCGCTTTCCGCAAGTCGCTGTCCTTGAAGGTCAGCACCTTGTAAGGGTCAAAGCCCAGCACGTTGTGATCACGGATGCCGTCTGCAATGCTGTACCGATGCAGTTCGTTGCCGAAAACGGTGGCGGTGGTGCTCATTTTCTTCTGGTTTTCGCCTTGAATCGGCGTACCGGTAAAACCAAAGAACAGTGCTTTCGGGAATGTATGCTTGATGGTCTGCATCATATCGCCAAAGGTGGAACGGTGGCACTCATCCACGATAAAAACCAACCGCTTTGCGTTGATCAGCGCAATGTCGTTGGGGTTCAGCTTGTTTTGTGCATCATCCTTGATATTGCTCATCTTCTGGATGGAAGTCACGATGAGCGTATCGGACGGCGAAGTGCTTTTCAGCTTGTCCACAAGAACATCCGTGTTCTCGGTAGCCTGCACCTCCTCGTTTTCCCCTGCAAAGTTGCGGTATTCTTTCAGGCTCTGGGTGCCCAACTCGATTCGGTCCATCAGAAAAATCACTTTGTCCGCATCCTTGGAAGATGCAATCAGTTGAGCGGACTTGAAAGAAGTCATGGTCTTGCCGGAACCTGTGGTGTGCCAGATGTAGCCGCCGCGCTGCTGGTCATTCTCCCATTTCGCCTTGGAAACGGCATCCGAAATTTTGCTGGCAGCGTAGTACTGATAACTGCGCATCACCTTCAAAATGCCATCGGAACCATCGGCCACAGTATAAAAGCCCACCAACATATGCGCCATCGGGATAGACAAAAGTGCCGTTGTAACGTCTTTCCAGTCGTTCATCGGCTCGTTGTAGAAGTCCGCCCAATGGAAATAGTAGCTGGGGTTGAATTGTCCTTCCGGGCCGGGATTGGCAAAGTAGACCGTTTCTTCCGGGTTCATGGCCACAAAAATCTGCACCAGCGAGAACAGTCCCGTAAAAATGCCCTCTGCCGCGTATTTTTCAATCTGGTTGCAAGCCTGTTTGATGGAAACACCGCTCTTTTTCAGTTCCATGTGAATGACCGGCATACCATTGATGAGCAGCATCAAATCGCCGCGGCGGTCATTCAAAATTTTGGACTTGGTGGGGAACTTTGGCTGCTCTGCAATCTGGTAGCGGCTGAGTCCGGCTGCAATTTCCAGACGGTCATAGATTTTCAGGGACACTTCTTTGCCGAAATTCAGCTTATCGTCAGGATTGTCACGCTTGATGAGCACACTTTTGCCGTTGATAAATTTATTCAGCTTCATCGGCGTTTTCGCGTTCATGACCTGTTCCATGATCTGCTGCATCTCGCCATCCGTCAGCGGATAATCGTTCAGTCGGTCAATGCCACGGTTGTTTTCAAAAAGGATGTTCGCCCAGTTCTGGATCAGCTGCTGTTCGGTGTAGTTCTTCAGCACACCATCTTTCCAGCCGCGTTCTATCAGGAGCTTTACCACCGCCTCTTCAAAATCGGCTTCTTTTGTAAACGCCATAACGAACTCCTTTCGACTTTGCAAAAAGCACCTCTCTGCGAAGGCTTTTCTAATTTGTACAAGCTTTTTCAGCTTACGCTGATGAAGGGTGATAAGGGTATCTAATGCCGTTAGAACCCCGGAAATCTTCTCTTGTTCTTGTTTATCCGGCAAAGTGCTTTTTAACTCAACAAGATTTCCAACTGCCAATCCCGGTTGAGCAGATTGTCCAGAATACTGCCCCAAATCCATCGTTGAAAACAGATAGTACAGAAAGCGAGTTTGGTTTTTTTTATCTGCTCTTACAGCGATAGCGTGTTCAGTGAAATATGATTTTCCTACGGCAAAATTCACGTTCCCACAAAGAGCCCCTTGACGACCAATCAAAGTATATTCTCCATCATGGTTAAAGCGATCTGTAAAACCGCGCAATCCGTTTCCTCCAAAAACAGGGTATTCTCCAGTCTCTGTAATATCTGATGCACTAATAAACTCACCGCTTCTGAATTCTACACATAAATCTCCTAACTTACGCTGTTCCCAAGTAGGAGCAAATGCACACTTTCAGCAGCTATTTTCCACCGCCTACCGAATGTTCGCTGAAAATTTCACTTTCGGTTTTGCGTTTTCGGCTCAAATTTTGATTTTTAACTCCCGATAGCTTTAAAACACAGCAGTTCCAAGCGTTTGACATTGCCTTGATTTTTATTCATCAGCCTGTTTTGCATATTCTGAACGGGCAAGAGAAATTGCGTTGCTCCCTTAGCCAAACAACAAACGCCGATACGTCCATCTTCTGATTATGGGCAAATTGCACCACTTATTTTTATACAAACATCTTTTCAAGACAGGATTTCTTGATGTTTTGCAGCTTTTCCAACTTACGTTGATGAAGGGTGATAAGGGTATCGATTTTGCCAAAAATCAAATGAATCTTTTCTTGTTCTCTTTTTGTCGGGAATTTAGCTGACACACTTTGAATATCGGAGTTGTGAAGATGAACAACAGATTTTCCCTGTGCAAGAGACGATAAATACTTGTGTGTTGCTCCACTCGAAATAGTTAGTGCGAGAAAGGCAGAATCATATTCAGCTGTCGGCGATACTATATTTAGGTCGCCGCCCAGTAGAATGCCGGGCTTAACCACAACAGATGCGATCGAAATATCTTCCGCCGTTTCACCAGAAGCAGGCACAATGACTTCTCCGCCCTTGCTATATACGCTTCCAGCTTTTTCTTTAACAAAGGTATCTACATCAAAAACACAGGTTTCATATTTTGTGTAAAGGCGACCATACAGGATTATCGGAGTGCCTTCTTCGCATAAATCGTTTTTGGAGTAGCCTACACCTTTAGAAAAAACTGCAATTTCACCCAGCTTACGCTGTTCCCAAGGGTCAGTAAAACCCTTGAAGCGAATTTCCGGCACAGATGCCCCATTTTGGGGGAACATCTTGTCCAGCATGGACTTTTTGATATTCACCAGCTTCTCATACTTACGCTGATGAAGGGTGATAAGGGTATCCAGTTTTTCAAGAACCTCTCCAATTTTTTCTTGCTCTATTTTGCTGGATGGAATTGGAACATTAAATTGCGCCAGATTACCTCTGCTTATTCTTTGTCGTGTTCCTCCTGCAAGACAAGTATTTACCGCATCAAAATACGCCTGTGATGACAGATATTGCAATAAAAACCGCGTGCTTGTCACTGCGTTGGGTCGCACGATTGTACAGTCTACCGCTGTTATCATTTTTGTGCCTAGGTTCGGCATAATACATGCTCTTCCGGCTGGCTCTGGCAATCGAGAAATTAATATATCTCCCGGATAAACTTCTTCACAGTGAAGCTGTTCAAACGTCTCGAATGATATCCATTTTTTATTGTTAGGTTTGTCAAGATATTCGGTTACTCCAACATTTCCAGTTTGAACTAACCTCACACCAGAATCACTTTGATCTTTTGCTTCAATCCAATCACCGTCTGTGAATTTTTCGCACAAATTCGTCAGCTTACGCTGTTCCCAAGGGTCAGTGAAGCCCTTGAACCGGAGGGCAGGTTTCTTCTCGTTATCCTGCATAATCATTCACCTCCCAGCAACTTTTTGAGTTCTGCAATGCCCTTCATGTCAAATTCATTTCCCTGCAAATCGTCCAGCAGCCCCAGCAATTCGTGCTCGGTATCGGCAATCTGGCTCTCTACGTCCTCAAAGGTGGTTTCATATTTCTTGCAGACGGCATCCAACTGCTTCACAAAATCGTCCAGAACGGCATCCGGCAGGCTGTTCAGATTTTCCATCAGGGGCAAGATCCACTTGCGGTGCAGTAGGTCACGCACTTCTTCATCGGTCAGGTGCTCGATCACGCTCTTGGTGCGCTGGTGGAGGGCGGCGCTGTCGTCCTTGACCTGCTTTTTCAGGGTCTTTTCCTCGGCAAACAGCGCGTCCACATCCTTCAGAATGCTCATGGTGGCAGGTTCTACCTCCCGCGCTTTGATGGCCTTTTTGACTTCAGCGGCAACAAAGGCGTCCTTTGCGTCATTCACAAAGTTCTGCTCCTTGTCCTCCTCGCTCAGTTCGTCCAGATAGCTTTCATATTCTCCGGCGATTTCGGAGAGTCTGGTTTCCTTTGCCCGCAGCGCTGCTACTTCCTCGTGCATTTTAACGCTCTGCACCAGCTCAAAGGGCAGCACATGACCCACCCAGCCGTCCTGTACCTCGGCATCCTTTTTCAGCACCATGTTGGGGTCTACCTGCTTGGTTGCGGCAAAACCCTCGGTCTGGATGATTTCAAGGTCAATGGCGATTTTCTTCCAGTCATCGTCCAAAAGCTGGTATGCTGCATAGCGGTCAACCAGCGGAATTCCTGCCAGCCGTGCAAAGATCTCCCGGCTCAGGCGTTCTTCCTCGCCGGCAGCATTCAGCTGCGTCATGCCGTCGATGAGTGCGGACTTCAAGTAGGCATCAAAGTCACCGAAAGCATTCTGGAAAGCGGTCTTGAACGCCACCACATCCGGGTGGGACAGAACAGCGTTCTTCAAATTGGCCACATTCAGACGGCAATAGGCTTCGTTGTCCGGGCTGAACAGAGCCGCTTTCAGGTGCGGGAATGCAGTCCAGTATGCAGATAGGTCTTGCAGTTCAGCTTCGGGAATGCCGCCAAACATGGAAGCGTAGATATCCCAGTTCTCAGCCTTTTCCGAGGAATCCACATATCGGGGGATGTTCAGGTTGTAATCGTTCTGAACGATCTCCGCACGGGATACTCTGCGTGCGAACTTTTCGATTTTCTCCGGGCGTTCCTTGTAAGCATCCACAATGCGTTTGATATCACAGGCACGCAGCTTGTTGTTTTTGCCGTCCTTCTCAAAGCCCTTAGACGCATCAATAATCAGAACGTCCGAATCCCGTTTATTCTTCCGCAGCACCATAATGATGGTGGGAATGCCTGTGCCGAAGAAAATATTGGCGGGCAGACCGATGATTGCATCAATGTTGTTGTGGTCAATCAGATTTTTGCGAATTGTACCTTCTTCACCGCCACGGAATAGAACACCGTGGGGCAGAACGATGGTCACAATGCCGTCATTGCGGATGTGATACAGGTCGTGCAGCAAAAAGGCGTAGTCTGCCTTGCCTTTGGGGGCAAGGCCGTAATCCGAAAAGCGCGGGTTGTTCTCTTTGTCGTTCGGATTCCACGCCTGCGAATATGGGGGATTTGATACCACCGCATCCACAAACAGCGGGTCGTAGGTGTTGACCGGGTCGTTTTCTTCAAAGTACGGCCAATCTTCCTCCAGCGTATCGCCGTTGCGCGTTACAATGTTGTCGGGCAGAATGCCGCGCATGACAAGGTTCATGCGGGTCAGGTTGTAGGTGTTTTCCTTCAACTCCTGTGCGTAGTATTTGATGTTGTTGCCATTGCCCATATACCGTGCGGCACACTGACCAATGTTGATCAGCAGTGAGCCGGAACCGCTGGTGGGGTCGTAAATTTTGATCTCTTCCCGGTCTTTCAGGTGGTACGCCACGATTTCAGACATGAGCAGCGAAACTTCGTGCGGCGTGTAGAACTCGCCGGCCTTCTTGCCTGCGTTTGCTGCAAAGTTGCTGATCAGATATTCGTAGATAAAGCCGAGAACATCATAATCCTGCTTGCCGTCCATGGGAATATCTTTGATGAGATAGATCAGGTCGCGAATGGCCTTTGTCCGCGCACCGGAGCTTTCACCCAGTTTGGACAGGCCGGTTTGCAGCGTAGCAAAGACACCGTCAAACACCTTTTTGTGGTGCGGGTCGATCAGTCGACTGAATGCCTGCAATGCCACCGTTACGTCGTCAGCCTTGAAGTCGCTGCCTTTGCTGATCCATGTGGAAAACAGATTTTCATAGGCGATAAAATAGCCGACATTCTTCCGAACGGTATCCAGCGTTTCGGCATCGTCTTCGGTCAAATCCGGCAGATATTCGTCTGTCCAGTCATTCTCTTTCAGCCATTTGACTTCCTTGTCCGACAGAAATTTATAAAACATGAAGCCCAGAATGTAATCCTTGTACTCGTTGGCTTCGATTTTAGAGCGCATCTTGTTGGCAGATTCCCAGATTTTCGATGCGAGTTGCTGCTTGTTCATGCTATTCCTCCCAGTGGCCTACAATAGGGCGTTTTTAGAATTTTTTAATCGGACAGCCCCTCCGATTTTATGCGTGTGTTCATTGAACCAATTATACAAAAGTGCCACCCGGTTTGCAATGCGAATGAAAAGTTTCTCAATCGCATTCGCAGAACCATAACCGTGGCAAGCAGAGCCTTTGTGCGCACAAAGGCTAAATTCGCACGCAGAATTAAAATTCTGCTGTGTTCATTCGCTTGTTGGGATGCAATCCCAATCCCTGTAATCATCACAATTCCGTGATGGCTGCGCATTCCTGCGGTGTGCTGAAAGAGCGTTTTGCAAAAAACGCGTAGCCTGCATCCATCGGATGTAGTTCAAGGGTTTGGGATTTCCCAACAAGCATTTTGCAACGCAAAATGGTCTTTGTATATACGAAGACACTGCTTGCTACGGCTATGAACGCCTTTTGAATTGCAAAATGATTTTTCAGTTGCTATACTGGGCTTATCAAAGTTTTTTCGGGAGGACGTCGCAGTGACCGCACAGACAATGCAAATCGGGAGCAGACCTTGCCGCATTTACGGCGAAGCCCATGCAGAATACCTACTGCTCCAAATGACCGGTGAACATGAGCTGCAAAGCATGGAAAGCGAGGTTACCGCTATTGCACAGAGTGCGCACCACTTTCTGTTTGCGGCTATTCCGGTGGAAAGCTGGAACGATGCACTTTCTCCGTGGATGGAATCAGAAACGTTCCGTTTGCAAGTTCATGTTCGATTTGTTTTTTGCGATTTGTTGCCTCCTCTTTTGTAGAAAAACTTTCCCATTTGTTGCAGTCTTTACCCTGCTCGTCTTGGTAAGTATAGCGGACACCATAGGAGCTGCCGCGTTTCGTGATATATGCCATAGATTTGCCTCCTTATCAAGCTGCCCGGTAGAGCCACGCATCGAAGCTGTCTTTCGGGATGCGGATGCTTCCGCCTGCCCGCAGGACACGGAACTCGGTGGTGCTGTTGCACAGGTTGTAGGCGGCACGCTGGCTGATGGCCAGCATCTGCGCGACCTCCTTTACCGTGTACACCAGCTTTGTGGTCTCAGGGCTGTTGGTCGGAGACTTGACGGCATTGGTTCGAGTGACCACCTCCATTGTAGCCGGATCAGAGTCCGACTGCAAGAACTTTTTCGTATAATCCAAAGATTTCACATTCTCGTACATTTTATTACACATAGGCGTTGCTCCTTACTTATCGTGGCGCATCGCAGGCTCCTGCGTGCGGTTTTCGTAGAATCGAATGACCTCCGGCGGGATGCTGTCCAGCGTTTTCAGGGCGGCTTCATAGTCCTGCCGCAGCTTGGCATCCTCCAGACGCTTCAAAACGCTCCCCTCCGTCGCTTTGTCCAGCGAGGCAGAGAGCGTCTTGTTCTTCTCTTTCAGCTTTTCGTTTTCGGCGGCGGTCTTGGTGAAGGCTACGTTGTACTTTCGCAGCTGGTCCTTCATCCGTGCCACGTTGGGAATATAGCTGTCCAGCACCTTGCTGATCTCCGCCGCACGGCTCTTACCGTTGAAGGGATTGATGCCCACCAGCAGGGCATCCAGTTGCTCCTTCTGCTTGGTCAGTTGGGTCATCTCCTTGAAGATGCGGGGCGGGATATGCTCTCGCCCGGTCTGGCTGGCGCTTTCGCCCCGTTCCAGCTCCGGGTACTGCTTGACCATGTGCTGCCAGAACTCGTCCTGCCACCTCACAAGATTCTTGCGGTTGCCAATGATCTCTTTCGCGCTCAGCCGTCCGTCAGCAGTCAGGGGCACGAAGCAGAGGTGCAGGTGGGGCGTTTTCTCGTCCATGTGGACAACAGCAGAGATAAAAGTTTGGGTGTTCTGCTTGCTTTTCAGAAACTCCAAGGCATACTCGAAATACGCCTTGATCTCCCGGTTGGTCTTATCCTTGAAAAACTCCGGGCTGGCGGTGACGAGAGCCTCTACCACCCGCACGCTGTCCTTGCGGACACGGCAGTGGGCGGCGGCTATCATGCGGTCGGCTTCTTCCCGGTACCTGCCCTGCGGCTGCACCAGATGGAGGTTGTAGCGGCTCCGGCTCGTGTCGATATCCGGGTTGCTGGCGTACTGCTCCTTGGTGCGCTCGTTGTGGGCTTCGATGGGGCTGATGGCAGGCCCCTTGTACTTTTTGAACCTTAAAATGCCGTATTGGGCTTTCATAGATCACGCTCCTTCTTGGGGTGTACAAAAAATCTGTACGGACTTCAAATAACCCGTACGGTCTGTACGACGTACGGAAATGCGAAATATAAACGATAACACGTTTGAATTTGCTTTAATTTGCCGTACGGGTGCGTACAAGTACAGACCGTACAG
>OHVT01001134.1_pt1 | contig 10252 bp, 7 predicted proteins | sample 1579441 | NCBI WGS metagenome assembly OHVT01 (sample SAMEA3882542, study PRJEB24775) | human gut metagenome | biome: human-associated habitat; feature: intestine environment; material: feces | place: Netherlands | collected 2009/2010
ATGCTACGGCATTTATATCTGCGGCAAGGTGTTCAAGTGGCTCAAGAAGATGGGCGGTCTGGAAGCAATGCAGAAGCGCAATCAGGAAAAGGCAAAGATCCTGTACGATTTCCTGGACGAGAGCAAGCTGTTCAAGGGCACCGTCCGCAAGGAAGACCGTTCTCTCATGAATGTACCGTTCGTGACCGGCGACAAGGAACTGGATGCCAAGTTCATCAAGGCTGCTACAGAAGCCGGCTTCGTGAACCTGAAGGGTCACCGCACCGTTGGCGGTATGCGTGCCTCCATCTACAATGCAATGCCCATCGAGGGCGTGCAGAAGCTGGTGGACTTCATGCGTCAGTTTGAAACAGAAAATGCCTGAAGAAAGGATGGAATCCCATGTATACCATTCAAACACTCAATAAGATTTCTCCTGCCGGAACCGAACGGTTCGGACAGAATTACACCGTAACCGACACCGCTGAGAATCCGGATGCCATTCTGGTGCGCAGCGCATCGCTGCACGAAACCGAATTTGGCTCCAACCTGCTGGCAATCGCCCGTGCAGGTGCCGGTGTCAACAACATCCCGCTGGATCGCTGCGCAGAAGCCGGCATCTGTGTATTCAACACACCGGGTGCCAATGCCAATGCTGTAAAGGAACTGGTGCTCACCGGTCTGCTCATCTCCTCCCGAAAGATTCCGGAGGCAATGACCTGGGCGGCTGGTCTGACCGACGGCGAAACCACCGTTGCAAAGCAGGTGGAAAAGGGCAAGAGCCAGTTCGCCGGCCCGGAGATCAAAGGCAAGACACTGGGCATCATCGGTCTGGGTGCCATCGGCGCACTGGTTGCCAACGCAGCCGTTGCACTGGGCATGAAGGTCGTCGGCACTGACCCGTTCCTGTCCATCGGCGCAGCACTGCGTCTGGATCCGTCTGTGACTGTCGTCAAGACACAGGACGATGTTTTCGCCGCAGCCGATTACCTGACCATCCACGTACCGTTCAACAAGGACACAGAGGGCATGATCAATGCCGCTTCCATCGCCAAAATGAAGGACGGCGTTCGTGTGCTGAACTATGCCCGCGGCGAACTGGTCAACGATGATGATATGATCGCAGCGCTGGAGAGCGGCAAGGTGGCTTACTACTGCACCGACTTCCCCAACGCAAAGACCTGCAACGCAAAGCACATCATTGCAACCCCGCATCTGGGTGCTTCCACACCGGAGAGCGAGGACAACTGCGCAAGCATGGCAGCCGATGAGCTGATGGCTTATCTGGAACAGGGCGACATCCGCAACAGCGTGAACCTGCCCAATGCACAGCTTCAGGCAGTATATACCAAGGTTTGTATCATTCACCGGAACGTTCCGGCAATGATCTCCGCCCTGACCTCTGTCATCGGCGTGGCTGGCGCAAACATTGAGAACATGACCAATGCCAGCAAGAAGGATTACGCTTACACCATTCTGGACATCGACGGTGTCACCGAGGGAATGATCAAGGCACTGACCGCCATTGACGGCGTGCTGCGTGTTCGTGTGATCGAAAAGTAAGAACCCGTCTTCACAAAGCGGATACACGTATTTTGTGAAAAATGGTTCGAAATCCTATGGCATCTCCCCGGCATTTCTCTCTGCCGGGTGACTTCAGCGCACTGCGCTGAAATAGATTGCATTACCAGAGTAGGAAACGGTGCGTTAAGTGTCCGGCAGACGGGGAGTTGCTGCCGGGACGAAAAATTCAGGACAGTGTCCCGAATTTGCGGTGCCGATTCCGCATCCCGCTGAATGCATCATAAGAAGTCCTGATTTTTCAGAAAGCCTTTCTTGAAATTCACTCCTTATGTGCACGAAGCACCATTTCAAAATGCCCGTCAAGGGTAAGGAGGTATTTTCATGAGAGGCTTTTTGTCATTATTCACTGATTCCGCACGTGAACTGAAACAGGTGCGGACCATCACCGTTGCAGCGCTGTTCATGGCGCTGTCCATCGTCCTGCGCACCATCGCCATTCCCATCGGCACGGACATCCGCATCACGTTCGCATTTCTGGGCGTGATGATCATCGCCATGCTGTATGGTCCGGTGGTTTCCATGATTGCCGCACTGGGCACGGACATCATCGGCTATCTGCTGGACGGCTCCAAAATGCGGGAATATAACCTGCTGCTGGCGCTGGTGGTTGTTCTGAATGCGCTGGTATACGGTCTGTTCCTGTATCGCCGCACATCCCAGAAGAACCTGCTGTTCTCCGCCGTGCTGGCACGTCTGACCGTGGTGCTTATCGGCAATCTGGTGCTGAACTCCAGCATTCTGTACGCATGCTACATCAATCCGGATTTCCCGTTTGCCATGTCCGGCTCGGCATGGAACGCATTCGGTACCTGGATGCTGCCCCGTCTGATCAAGAACGTGGGACAGTTTCCCTTTGACGTCATTATGATCTGCGTTCTGCTGCCCATCGTCGTCAAGGCTTACCAGCAGGTATTCCACAAGTCGGTCCTGCGCACGGTAAATTAAGAACCTGTCTTTCCATGCGTACACACGTGCCTTGTGAAAACAGATTCTAAACACCCGTCTTTCCAAGCGGATCAGCTCCCATAATCCGTAAAACCACCCGCTGTCCGGTGTCACTCTGGTGCCGAACAGCGGGTGTTTCTTTGCCATGGCAGACGGGACACAGCGGATTTCGCCGTTTGTGAACCGCAATTCATAGAAAGCGCTGCCTGCCGGCTTCTCTCAAAACGCAAATCCCGAAAAAAACACGTGACAAATTCAGAGAAATATGTTATAATAGAGGTTAAGAGCCTACGCCGCCGGAACTTCTTTCCACAGGATCCGGCGGCTGCAAATAAAGGAGGATCCTGTATGTCAAAAAAGCCGTTCTATATTACCACACCGATCTACTATCCGTCCGGCAATCCGCACATCGGACACTGCTACACCACCGTTGCCTGCGATTCCATCGCACGCTACAGACGGATGCAGGGCTATGATGTGCTCTTTCTCACCGGTACCGATGAGCACGGTCTGAAAATCGAACAGAAAGCCGCTGCCAAGGGCGTTACCCCGAAAGAATACGTGGACGAGATCGTCAAGACGTTCAAAGCCCTCTGGGCAAAGATGCACATCAGCTATGACCGCTACATCCGCACCACCGACGATTACCACATAGAGACGGTACAGAAGATTTTCAAGAAACTGTACGATCTGGGCTACATCTACAAGGGCGAGTACAAGGGCAAGTACTGCACCCCGTGCGAGAGCTTCTGGACGGAATCCCAGCTGGACGAAAACGGCTGCTGTCCGGAATGTCACCGTGAGGTGACCGAGGCAAAGGAAGAGGCATACTTCATGAAGATGTCCCCCTTCGCCGACCGCATTGAAAAGCTGCTCACAGAGACCGACTATCTTCAGCCGAAAACCCGTGCGGTAGAGCTGGTAAACAACTTCATCAAGCCCGGTCTGGAAGACCTGTGCGTTTCCCGCACCTCTTTCAAGTGGGGCATTCCGGTCACATTCGACCCCGACCACGTGGTTTACGTCTGGGTCGATGCGCTGTCCAACTATATCAGCGCACTGGGCTACGGCAACGAAGCTTACCACGATTTCGACCGCTACTGGCCGGCAGATGTCCACATGGTTGCCAAGGACATCATGCGGTTCCACGCCATTATCTGGCCGGCAATACTGATGGCGCTGGATCTGCCGCTGCCGAAGCATCTGGCAGTTCACGGCTGGATCACCTTCAACGGACAGAAGATGTCCAAGTCGCTGGGCAACGTAGTTGACCCGTTCTTGCTGGCAGACCGCTACGGCGCCGATGCCATCCGCTATCACATCCTGCGGGAAATGGCGCTGGGCGCAGACAGCTCGTTCTCCAACGAGATCATGATCAACCGCATCAACTCCGATCTGGCAAATGGTCTGGGCAATCTGGTTTCCCGTACCGTTGCCATGGTGGACAAGTACTTCGGCGGCACGCTGCCGGAGGAACGTCAGGCAGGCGAGTTTGACGACGACCTCATTGCAGCTGCCACCGGACTGAAAGCAAAGCTGGAGACGCTGCTGGACAAGACCCAGCTGAACCAGATGCTGGCGGAGATCTTCCAGGTGATATCCCGTGCGAACAAGTACATCGACGAGACAGCGCCGTGGATTCTGGCACGGGACGAGGCAAACCGCACCCGTCTGGCAACAGTGCTGTACAACCTGCTGGAAACCATCCGCATCATCACCCTGCCGCTGGGCGCATTCATGCCGGAGACCATGCCGAAGATCTGGGCGCAGATCGGCGCAACAGAGGACACGCTGACCTACGACACCGCCGACCAGTTCGGCACACTGCCGGCAAATGTGACGGTGCACAAGGGCGAGATCATCTTCCCGAGAATTGACGTGGAGAAGGAGATCGACGAGCTGAACCAGCTGATTCTGGCAGCACAGCCCAAGGAAGAGCCGAAGGAGCCGGAGTTCACCCCGCAGCCGCTGGCAGACGAGATCGGCATCGAGCAGTTCGGTGCGGTGGATCTGCGTGTGGCAAAGGTGCTGGAATGCGAAAAGGTGAAGAAATCCAAGAAGCTGCTGAAGCTCCAGCTAGACGACGGCATGGGCGGCAGACAGGTAGTTTCGGGCATTGCACCGTGGTACAAGCCGGAAGACCTGATCGGCAAAAAGATTATGCTGGTGGCAAATCTGAAGCCGGCAAAGCTGTGCGGCGTGGAAAGCTGCGGCATGATCTGTGCGGCAGATATGCCTAACGGTGATGTCAAGGTGATCTTCCCTGACGAAAGCCTGCCGGTAGGCTCGAAGATCCGCTAAACGAACAAAACGCAAAACCATAGAAAAAGAAGCCGTACCTCGGAGTGGTCTGAGGTACGGCTTTTCTGTTGGGGGTGCGGTTTGGTTATGCCAGCTTCTGCCGGAGCAGTGCCAGGTCGAAGCCGTTGACAGTGCCGTCTGCGTTGAGGTCAGCAGTCTGCTGCTGGTCAGCGGTGAGGGTGGCGGCGTTCAGGAGGTAGTTTTGGAGAAAAACGGCATCGGCGGTGGTGAGGGTGTTGTCGGCGTTGAGGTCACCGGGGAGCTTCACCTTAACCCAAACACCGTCACAGCATGCAGCACCATATGGGTTACTACCCGCTGTAATCACACAATAGACACCGGGCTGTGAAAATGTATAAGAAATCGAACCAGACGTTCCGGTAACATTAAACGTATCGAATCGAGAACCGTCTTTATCAATGCCAATACATGAATCTGTTGAATTCTCAATGGTATAGTTGAATGTTATAGATTCTCCCATAACAATTTCGGTTCTATCCGCCTGAATGGAAATGTTAAATGGTGCAGTTTTCTCATTTACTTTAATCCAAATACCATCACAACATGCTGAACCATAAGGATTACTTCCCGCTGTAATCACACAATAAACGCCGGGTTGTGAAAATGTATAGGAAATTGAACCAGATGTTCCACTGACACCAACTGTATCAAACCGAGAGCCGTCTTTATCAATACCAATACAAGAGTCTGTTGAATTTTCAATCGTATAGCTAAATGAAACTGATTCTCCTGCAATAATTGTTGTTCTATCTGCCTGAATCGAAATGTTAAACGGCGCACCCTTTTCATTTACCTTAATCCAAATACCATCACAACATGCCGAACCATAGGGATTGCTTCCCGCTGTAATCACACAATAAACACCGGGTTGTGAAAACGTATAAGAAATTGAGCCAGATGTTCCACTAACACCAACTGTATCAAATCTAGAACCGTCTTTATCAATACCAATGCATGAATCTGTCGAATTTTCAATGGTATATGTAAATGTTATGGATTCTCCAGCGGTTATTGTCGTTCTATCTGCTTGAATTGAAATGTTATAAGGAGGATTTGGGTCTGGATTCACCCCCGAAAAGAACAACTCCGCCTCCAGCCGTCTGCGCTTCTGCAATCCGGAATCCACTTTTCCTGTTGCCGAATTGGTCACCACATAATTCTGGAATGCAGACGTTGCTTCGGCCTGTGACATCTCCCCACGCAGATATTTTACCAACGGAGAATTTTTAATCATAGACGTTCCGCCGCCGGTGTTGTACGTAAAGCTGACCAGTGCATCAAATTGATTCTGATTCATCTGCAATCCGGAAGTCTGCCGTCTGACATTGGGGATATAGGAACGATTGATCTCATTGCGCATGGCGGTCTCTGCATCGGCTCTTGTAATGCTGTGCAGTCCGCTGGCGTGGGCTTTCGTTCCGCACTTGGTTCCATAGCCGATAGAAGATTGTGCACCATCATAATAGCACTTGGCGCTGAAGCCCTCTCGTTCCTTGATGAAATCGATTCCGTTCTGGCTGATGGTCATGTCTGCGGAAGTCGCAGCCCGACTGGGCAGCCCCGAACACATTCCCACGCCCAGCACAAGCGCCACACAGACCGCAACCCACCGGACAAACCTTGTTTTCCTGCTTGCTTTCACTGATACCAACTCCTTTGTGCTTTATAGTCATATCTGACTATTCTATTCATATTATAATCTATTTAGATTGATATGTCAATATCTTTTAGCCATTTGTGATAAAATAAACGAAAAAAGGAGTGGCACACATGGCTTTTTATCAGCGAATTCGAGATCTGCGAGAAGATGCAGACAAAACACAATCTGAACTTGCAGCATATCTTGGGACAACTGCCCAGTACTATGGCAAATATGAAAAAGGAGAACGTGAACTTCCGTTTTCTCGTGCCGTCCAGCTGGCGGACTTCTACGGGGTCAGTCTGGACTACATCGCCGGACGCACCAACATTCCTGTCAACCGCTGTACCATTTCGCTCCACGAAGACGCCGCTGCCGTGCTCCAAAAATACAACGCCCTCACCGAACGCAACAAGGGCAAGCTGGAACAATTCCTCGACACCCTCTATGAACAGCAGGCTCAGCAAAAAGAAGCGCAATCCTCCGGCTGAAATAAATACCACACAAAAGTCCCCGCACCGTCTGACCGATGCGGGGACTCTTTTGGTCCGCTTATTTTTCCGGTGTCACGCTGCAAACTGTCAGCGTTTCCGCCTGCACAGTGAACCGGATCTCCATGCCGGCAAAGGGGAAGCCGTACACCCGTTCCGGGTCGTGCTGGTAGGACGGGCGGGGATCCTGCGCCAGCAGTTCCGTCAGCGGTTCACGCAGATGCGCCGGCACCTGTGACAGCCACGCCTCCGGAAAGACCACGTGCAGCCGGTGGGCTGCTGCCTGCACCGCAAATCCGCCTCTTGCCTCCGGATGGCTGTCGATATGGGGCAGGTAGGGCTTGATGTCATAGATGGGCGTGCCATCCATGAGGTCGGCGCCGGTCACGATCAGATACGGCGCATCTTTCCCGTGGAGCACCACCTCTTTCAGCGCCACCACCGACAGCCCCACCGGATTCGGCCGGAACGGCGAACGGGTGGCGAATACCCCCATGCGCTGGTTCCCGCCCAGTCTCGGCGGACGCACCGTGGGCGACCAGTTTTCCCGCACCGCCTGCGAGAACTGCCAGATCAGCCAGATGTGGCTGTATTCCTCCAGCCCCCGAAAGGCGTCGGCGTTGCGGTAGGTCGGCTCCATCACAATCCGTGATTCCAGTTCCACCAGACCGCTCTGCCGTGGAATCCCGAACTTTGTCGGGAAATCGTTTCGAATGCGTGCGATGATTTTGATAGTATCACTTCCTTACAGGCTCTTAAAGCAAGCCCAGCGACTGCATGTCCTCATAGCTCAGAATGTCCCAGTGCGCCAGCTTGTTGCGTGCCTCCCGATAGCTCCGCAGCTTTTCATAGTCCTTCTGCTCCACGTGGCACTTGGTGTTGCAAATGAAGTACAGCGTGCCCAGTTCCAGTTCGTCCGGCTCGTAGATTGTCTCGCCGTTGGAATTGCGGACAGGCATCACGCCCATCAGCTTTTCGTGATGCTTGCGGATAAATGCGCTCCGGAATTGCTCCATCTTCGGGAATATGATCTTGATCTGCGCCTCCCACACAGCAGCGTGTACCCGTTTTTCCAAGTCTTCGCTGTTGTAGCCGTAGTCCGCAAAGAGCGTTCCCACCGTTTCCAGCGGCGATTGGGCGAGTGCCACGCCCTCGTCTGCCAGCTGTCCCGCCTGCTCGACGTTTTCGCCGGCAATGTGGTCGGCAATCTCGGCGATGTACTGCTTCTGTGTGCTGCTGCACCGCAGCGGCGCCGTTACCGCCAGACAGAGCATCAGCCCGTCATAATCCGAAACATAGTCCTGATAGTTCAGGAAGGTCAGCTGCCGGTAGCCGCTGACGCTGGAGCACTGCACCTCCAGCAGAAAGACAGCGTGCTGGGCATTCTCCGGAAAGCTCTCCAGATAGTCCCGCACAAATTGAAACCACGCCTCGCATTCGTCCCGATGGATGCCCTTGACATAGATATACATCTGGTGGAGCGTCACCGGTTTGCTTGCCAGGTATTGTCCATAGGTCTGGGTGGGCCAGTAATTGTCGTAGACCCACTGCTCACAGTGATTTTTCAAAATGAATTCCCCGGGTTCCATGCGTTTTTTGGGATCACGCTCATATGGTGCTTCTATCACCAAAAAATCCCGTGTGGCGCTGGTCTGATGCAGAAAATTTTGGAGCATGCTGATGAAAACCGAGCGCCACGGCACATCGCCGGGAAAGTTCAGGACAACAGAATTTTCCAGCTCCACCTGTTCCAGCACATCTCTCTGAAATCTTGCAGGGTTAGGGGTGCGTCCCCACCACAGCTCTTCTGTCATCATGCTTCTTCACCATCCCCGATATAATTTGCCAGCTGGTTGGCAACCTCTTTCTGGTCGCCCAGCAGTTCCCGAAAGCTCTTAGTGGAAAAAACGTAGGTTCCGCCGTTGTCCCCCAGCACGTTCAGGTCGCACATCTCGATGAGCAGTTCGTTGATCTGTTCGTCTGTCAGCCGCAGAAGTCTGCCGATCTGGTTTTCCACAGCGACCTCCCGAATCTCTGCGAGAGAGTAGCCGGCATCCGACTGCTTCCGATAATACAGCTCGGCAATGATCAGTGCAATGATCATGTAGTAGCCGCCCTCGTCCTTGTCCACCTTCAGGGTGATGTCCAGCTTCTGCCGGATCATCTCGTTAAAGCCGGGATCCGAGAGCACGCTCTTGAGGTGGGTTTCTGTCACAATGTACGGCGGTGTTTCCGTCTCGTTATAGCCGGCATAATCCCGCTTCATTGCCTCCAGCAGCTTCTGGCAGTACAGCTGGATCAGACCCGGGAAATAATTGGTCTGCGCCAGAATCATGGAAATGGTATTCTCATCCTGGAACCGGATGCCCAGATAGCCCAGCGCATGGGTCAGCAGTTCTGTGCCCTCCGGCGTCTTGAACGGGTGGATGGTCAGGGGTTCCAGATGGGTCAGTCCGATGTTGTTGGAAAGCACCTCCTCCCGATTGAATCGGATCAGGTTGTGCGTTCCGGCGATGACAAACTTGAACTTGCTGGACTGGATCTCCTTCAGCTCGGAAATCGGCTGATACTTGATCGCACTGCAGCTTTGAATGAAGATATCGCCCTCATCCAGCATCAGCAGCAGATAGTTAATGGGGTTCTCCTCGTCCATCAGACGGCGCTTGATGTGCCGTGTCAGAACGCTCCAGTCGTCGCACTCGCAGGATTCGTCCAGAATGCCCTCGTCCACCAGCGACTGGGAAACCTTTCGGGCAGCCTGCGGATATTCCAGATGAAAGACATCGACTACCACCGCACGATGCCCCTGACTGTTGCCATCGATTTCCTTTCTCGCCATTTTCAGCAGGGCGCTCTTACCCAGCTGGCGTCCGCCGTAGATCAGGTTTGCACCATTGGGCGACTTGATTTTTTCCAGTTCTGCGGTGCGTCCGGTGAACAGCTCCGGCGGGAACTTCTTGCCGGATTCCGGTATAAAGGGCTGGCAGTAGGCAAACGGCAGCGCCGTCGCCATGAGCATACGGTTGATGGCGTTGGTGCTGTAGTGCTTTGCCAGATAGAACAGCAGCACACGGTCGATCAGCAGGAACACCTTGGAGAACGACTGGTTCTCCTTGAGCTTCCGTGCAAAGTGACGGCGCTGGGACAGGGACATGGAATCATCCAGAAAAATGATGGTATTCATGGAAACGGTGTTGATCTTCTCCAGCATGTCCATCAGGCGCTCCGGATTGAAGTCGCCGGTGATGCACAGCACACGGAAGCCATCCTCCTCCGAATCCGAGCCAAATGC
>OHVT01001136.1_pt1 | contig 10247 bp, 5 predicted proteins | sample 1579441 | NCBI WGS metagenome assembly OHVT01 (sample SAMEA3882542, study PRJEB24775) | human gut metagenome | biome: human-associated habitat; feature: intestine environment; material: feces | place: Netherlands | collected 2009/2010
TCGCCGTACTTGTTCTCGCAGTCGAACACATGACGCTCGTGGATGTGGGGTGTGCTTTCGTCCAGATGCAGTGCCCAGTCCAGCACATGAACGTGGTCGCCATACTTGGCCTTGAACTCCTCGATGAACTCTGTGACGACGCTCAGCAAGTCCTCTGCCGAAGCGTGTTCATCCAGCGTTCCAAGTTGATAGATGGTCTCTTCCGGGCAGGTCTTGCGGCTGGACAGCAGGTCGGGAATGGAGCGGTTGCGCTCCGTGTGCCGGATCTTGGCGTTGCGCTCGTTCTGGCTTTCCACAAAAGCCGTGTAGTGGGTTTCGTAGAATTGACGTTCCACATCTGAGAAGGTTGTCGCCAGATCATCCGGGTCTTGTGGGTCAAGAGCCGAACGGAAACCGTGGAAGCAGTCCCAGTAGATGTTGCCCTTGGCTCGTTCCGGGTCGATGTGCTCACTGTTGGCAAGGTTGAAACTGCGGTCATTGTGCTTGGGGTTGTAAGTGCCGTGGGCTCCGGCTCGTCCGTTGTGTCGTGTCAGTTTCAGATAGGCATCCCTCTTTTCCTGTATTTTTTGTGTACGGCCACTCGTGCGATCAAATCACAGAAGTGATACAATTCTTCTAAGCAACGGGTCTCGCATTTCAAGACCGTGTCTTGAAATCTTCTCTCGGTTCTGGCCAACCTGCTGGCCGGGTTTTGCGCGGCCCTCTACGCCGAGGTGCTTGCCCGTTGCCGCAACGCCCCCTCTACCCCGTTTTTCATCACCGCGGCCATCCCCCTCATCCCCGGCAGCACCCTGTATTACTGCATGAACGCCGTCGTCTCCAACGACCTGCCCGCCGCCGAGCATTTTGGGGAGCAGACCTTTCTGGCGGCGCTGGGCATTGCGGGCGGCATGGCCATCGCATGGTGTCTGGCCGATTTAAGCCGGAAGCTCCGGGGGCGGCTGTAAAGCGCGTGCTGCGCCGCGCCCCGGCTGCTTGACAAGCTGATTTTTTCTGGATACAATACAAAGAAAAAACCTCGGAGACGCTCCGGGAAAGGAACATTTGGATGAGATCGAACACGAAACAGGCCCTGCTGGTGACGGTGGTGGGCGTGACGCTTTTTGTGGCGCTGCTGCGGCTTTCGGACGTTTTGGCCTTTGCCGCGCAGCTGGTGGATCTGGTGCTGCCCATTTTGGCGGGCGGCATTCTGGCGTTGTTCCTCAGCGTGCCCATGGCCGGGCTGGAAAAGCGGCTGGGGCGGCTGTTTGCCAAAGCGAGAAAGCAGCCCTCGGGCAAGGCGCTCCACCTGCTGAGCTTTCTGCTCACCCTGCTGGGGGTGGTGCTGGTGCTGGTGCTGGCCCTGACGCTGCTGATCCCGGAGCTGGTGCAGTCCTTCCACAGCCTGTATCTGCAAATTGAAGCCAACATCCCCCGCTGGACGGCCTACCTCCACGCCCAGGACCCCGACATGGGCTGGCTGATGAGCCGGTTGGAGGGCATCGACTGGGAGCAGCTGCTGCACAAGGTGACCTCCGGCCTCGACACGGTGCTGGTGAACGCGGCGGGGGCCGTTTCCGCCACGGTGAATCTTGTGGTGACGGCCTCCTTTGCGCTGATCATCTCCGTCTACCTCTCGCTGGGGGCACAGAGCCTGGGCCACCAGGCCCGCACCCTGGTGCGCGCCTACCTCAAGCCCGGCCACGCCGCCTGGGTGCTGAAGTTCTGCCGCCTGTTCCGCCAGTCCTTCGCCAACTTCCTCACGGGCCAGTGCAGCGAGGCGGTGATCCTCGGCATGCTTATGAGCCTCGCATTCTCCCTCTTCCGCATTCCCTACGGCAGCCTGGTGGGGATGCTCACCGCCATCTGCGCCATCATCCCCTATGTGGGGGCGCTGCTCTCCTGCGTCATCAGCGTGTTTCTGGTGCTGCTGGTGGACCCCCTGCTGGCGGTGCGCGCTTTGCTGGTCTACCTTGCGGTGCAGTTCATCGAGAACCAGTTCATCTACCCCCGGGTGGTGGGCAAATCGGTGGGGCTTTCGCCCCTGTACACCCTTGTGGCAGCCATGATCGGCGGCAAGCTCTTCGGCATCCTCGGCATCCTCTTCTTCATCCCGCTGACGGCGGTGGTGCTGGAGCTGGTGAAGGAAGACGTCTGCCGCCGCCTGCGCACCAAAGAGACGCTGCAATAAATAAATAAATAAACAAACAGCGGCCCCGCAGACCTTTTTCAAAGTCTGCGGGGCCTTGTGCTGTGGGGCTATTTTACCTGCACGGTCATGGTTCGGTCACTGCCCGGTAGCCGCGGATGACGCGCCACTTGGCAACGCCCTTGTCCGGCTTAAAGCTGCCGTCGGCGCGGGCTTTCAGGTAGCCCTGCTCGATGGCCCACTGGGCGGCTTGGGCCAGCTCCGGGTCGGCTACGTCCGCAAAGGCGGGCAGAGTGGCCGGGGCCGGGCGGCCTGCGGTGTTCCAGAGGAGCATTGCCAGCTCGGCGCGGGTATGGGGCACGGCCACCCCTGCAGGCAGGAGCTGGTCAAGGATGAGCTCCGTGCCCACCTGATAGGCCACGACGCCCGCCACGCCCACGACTGCGCCGACCGCCAGAAGGGTGCCGAAGCCGTCTCCGCCGTCTGGGCTGCCCTCGCCGCTCTCGGCGGTGCGCCAATGGCCATAGAAGGTCACGTCCCGGTCGAGGTTGCCCACATGGTTCGCGCCCGGGCCCATGTAGTAGGGGCTATCCTCCAAACGGGTGCCGTCTTCGAGGAACCAGCCCTCAAAGAGGCGGGCTTCCTCCTCGCTGCCGGTGATCGCACCGGGGAACTGCATTCCTCCATTCACCGGTTCGTCCCCCGGATGGACGACCCAGTAGACCTTAAAGTCCGTGGGGGCCTGCTCCGGCTGGGCGATCTTCGCCTTCTTGCTCTCGTTCATTTTGCCTTCCACCAGATCAAGGCCGTGAGACATGATCAGGCGTCCCAGTTCGAGGGCATAATAATCCTGTTCCTCCGATGCATCCGTTTCCGCCGTGATGACGGTGCCTGCGCCGGAAACTTCCATCTCGTCTGCTGCCACGATGGCCGAGCCGCCGGCTTTCACATCCAGCGTGCTGTTCGCCACGGTGAGCTTGCCGCACCGAATGCCAAACTGGAAGAAGTTGCCCTCCGAGTTTGTGCCTGCAATGGTCACAGTGCTGTTTTGGATGGTGATGTCCTCGTCAGAGCGGCCTGCCCGGATCGCGTCCTCACCAATGTCGCCATCGATATTGCCCGTAAGGGTGAGGGTTGCGTTATTCAGCGTCAGCGGGCCTTCCGTAAGGATTCCATCGGCATCGGAAAGGGTGGCGGTGCCGGTAATGGTCAGCATATCTGCCAATTCGGACTGGATGCAGCAGTAAATGCCCTCCTCAGCATCCCCGCTCAGCGTGAGGTCGGCCTGTTTCAGCGTCAGGGTGTGGGCAGCCGGGTCATAGGACACGGTGCCGCCATCCTCCAGCACATCGCTTTGGTTGCTCTTTGTGACCTGCTTGCCTGCTACCCAGAGGTCGTAGGTTTCACTTTCCGGCTGGTCCGGGTCCACATCCGTCAGTTCCAGATAGTCTTGGTTCTGTCCTATGGCAGCCGTAAAGTTCTCATAATTTTCCTTCACGTTGATTTCCGTATACGCTCCATTCTCGTCGGTGCGATACCAGAACCTGCTTACGTCATTTCCGATGCTCAGTCTCCCCTGGACGATGTTATTGCCGTCGCCGTTTTCCGCCACAATCATAAGCAGATGGCCGCCGTTGTATGTCAGAAGACAATCCTTCCTGATGTACCGATCCGCATGGATCTCCAGCTCGCTGCCCGGGTTCATGGTAGTGAAATTGGCGATGCCGTAGGTTGCTCCCTCGAACATTGCCCCTGTGATGTTCACGGTGCCATCGATCCGGACGTCTCCTCCGCCGATGCCCGTATGAAAATCTTTCAGCGTGATTTTGGTCCCGGCTGTGATCGTTGTTCCTGTGTCTCCGCCCAAAATTCCGTTCGGCTTAGTATCCAAATAGGCAACCAGATCGGCATAGGTGAGATCGTATTCTCCCCCGTCGATTTCTTCTGCTCCCTCAATGCCGTTGCCTTTCGCCTTGCCCGTCACCTTGCCATTTGCCACCAGTCTCAGGTTTTTTTCGCTAATGGCTTTGATCAGCGGGATCGTCCCCAAATCCGCAATTCCAACTGTGGTCAGCGTCACGTCTCCGTGAAAGGTCAAAAGGCCATGGTCATAGGATACCTCACCCTGAATGTACGGCACCCTCTCATTATCATCGACCCGTCCGACATACTTCGGATACAGAAACACACTTGTCACACTGCAAGCTGCTCCGATCGTCGAGCTGCCCGCCAGTGCCAGCGGGGCCGCGAGGTTCAGCGCGAGGGCTGCGGAAAGCACCCCGGCGAGGAATTTCTTCCATCTTCGTTTCATTGCAAAAGCCTCCCTTTTTCTACCAATTTTGTTGCAGGAAAAAAGCTCCACGGTTCACTTTTAGGATACCGTGGAGCTTTGGTTTTTGCTATTAACCCGGGGTTAGTTTTTGGTTAATTCCGGGGGGCGTTTTTCTGGTACCACTCGGCCAGGCGGGCGCGGCGGGTGCGGGGGTCGCCGCCCATATCCAGCTTTGCGTACAGCTGGTTGATGTACTGCTTCACCGTGCCCTCGGAGAGGTAGAGGGCGGCGGCGATCTCCTTGTTGGTGCACCGCCCGGCCACCAGACGGGCCAGCTCCCGGTCGCGGTCGGTCAGGGGCAGCTCCGGCGCGGGGGCGGGCAGGCCCAGCCGGGCGGCAAAGGCCCGGCCTGCGGGCAGGATGCGGGCCACGAAGGGCCCCAGACGCGGCTCGCAGGCGGCCCAGTCCTCCCCTTCCAGCAGGGGGGCCAGAGCGGGATACTGCTCCACAAAGAGCACCCAGAAATCGTCCTGCACAGCGTCCAGCAAAGCCGCTGCCAGCGCGGCCCGGGCGTCGGCCCGCTGGCCGAAGCGCAGCTGCGCCGCCGCCAGCTGGATGCGGGTCTGCAGGCCCACCAGACCGTAGTGCATGGCCTCGCACCGGCGCAGCAGGCCCTCGCTGTGGGCAATCACCTTCACGTACTCCCCCTGCGCCAGCCAGACCTGCTGCTCGATGAGGGACATCATGGGGCGGCAGGGCCCAAAGAAGCTCACCTCGGCCAGCTTGTGCTCCCGGAACAGCTCCGGGGCCTGCTCCGGCCTGCCCTGCAAAGCGTAGAAATAAGCGGCGATGCTCTCCAGCAGATGCACCTGCACCCCGTCGTGCTTTTGCAGCAGGGCGGCGCGCTTGGCGGCAAAATCGTACTCCTCTTTCCCCTTGCCGCACAGGGCCAGCCGCAGGGCCAAAAAGTCGCAGCAGAGGGTCATGTTCTCCTGCCCGGCGGCGTCGGCCCGGGCCCGCTCCAGCAGCACGGCGGCTTTCTCCCACGCCCCCTGCAGGTAGGCGGCCTCCGCGTCCATCAGCAGCTCGGCCCCCCGGCCGTGGCCGTTGGTGATTTTATAGTAATGGGGCATACACTCGTACATTTCGGCCAGTTCTTTGCCCAGCTCCCCGGGGGCGCGGTAGTACATCATCAGCACCGAGGGGGAGCCGAAGGTCCAGCTGCCGCTGTTGCGCAGGGTGACGGCGGGGCGGCTCATCTGGCGGCTGGCGCTGCGGTGGAGGCGGCTCATCTGGGTGATGTCGTTGTAGAACAAGAAGCTCTGGATGAGGTCGCACTCCCCCAGCAGGTTGCCCCGCTCGGCGGCGGGCCACTCGGGGTGTTGGGCCACGGCGGCTTCCAGCAGGGCTTTCAGCTCCATCATTTTGGGGATCTGCTGCCAGGTGAACATCCGGCGCATCAGCACCAGAATGGCCAGCGGGTGGCGCTGCAGCGCTTCCACCGGGCAGCGGTCCAGCCGCTGCAGCAGCTCGGCGGGGCTGAGGGAGGCAAGCAGATCCCCCGCGTCCGCCTCGATGACGGCAAGGGCTGCATCGCGGTCGCCGCAGTGCTCAAAGGCCTGCAACGCGTGGAGGTACTGGGCTTTTTGGGCATACCAGCGGCCATACCGCTGCCAGACCTCCGTTTGCCGGGCGGCGGGCAGCTGGGCAAAGAGCCGCTCGGCGCACTCTTTCATCATGTGGTGGAAGCGGAAGCTCACCCCGTCCGGCAGGCGGGTGACAAAGGCGTTTTGCTGGGTGAGGGCCCGCAGCACCTCCTCCGCGTCGGGCAGGGCGGTGACAGCCCGGGCCATCTCCACCGTGAACTCATCGGCCAGCCCCATCACAGCGAGGAAGCCCCGGGTCTTCTCGGGCAGGGACTCCAGCATGGCGGCGGTGAACATGGCGTAGATGTCCGACCCCAGCTGCAGCAGGCTCCCCCGCTCGGCCAGGGCATGGAGGTTCAGGTAGACGGCGGAGAACCACCCCTCGCAGGAGCGCAGCAGGCTCTCGGCCTGGGCGGCGGTGATCTCCACGCCGCAGCGGTGGGTGTAGGCCAGCAGCTCCTCCCGGTTCAGGCGGAGGCCGTCGGCCTCGATGCGGTGGAGCCGCCGCCCCAGCCGCACCACCTGCTCCCCGGGCAAAAAGCGGTTGCGGCTGGCCACGATAAGGTGGACGTTCTCGGGCAGGCGGTAGGCCAGCCGACACAAAAACTGCGCCACCCGCTCGTCCCCCAGCAGGTGGAAATCGTCCAGAAAAAGATAGTAGGGCGTTTTGCCGCCCAGCGCGGCACACAGGTCCTCCAGCAGCAAAGCCGCGCCGCTGGCGTCGGCGGGGCAGTCGTAGCCCTCCAGCACCGTCAGCCCGGCGGCGGCAAAGGCCTTCTGCACGCTTTTCCAGAAGATGGAGCGGTTATCCGAGTAGATGCTGGCTTGCAGCACCACGGCCCCCGCCTTGGCCTGCTCTGCCAAGAACCAGCGCACCGCCGTCGTTTTACCGTAGCCCATGGGGGCCACCACCGCCGTGAGCGCACAGGACGCTATGGGCCGCAGCGTCTCCCGCATTCGGTCCGAGATGTAGATGATGTTCAGGTTCTGCCTGTTTCTGGCCATGCGCGTTCCCCTTTTCCTTATGCTAAGGCTATTGTAGCACATTTGCGGCGAAGAGAAAAGTGCGGCAGGGGTGCAAAAAAGCAGGCAGAGCCTTCGCCTTTGCGAAAAGTTCTGCCTGCGTTCTTTTTATAAATTGGGATTCTTGGGAGCGGCGGTTTTGGCTTAGTACATGCCGCCCTTCCAAACCACACTTTTGGAGCCGAATCACGAATATCGGGAAACGTAGACTTTTGTAGAATTATCAAGGCCACAAGCCGATTTTTCCAGATTCTCCGTTTTTGCACGATCCACGCTTTTCTACGCAAATCTACGCCACTTACCGGGTGATTGGCGTAAGTTTTGGCGTAAGTTTCGGCGTAAGCAATTCCGCTTCATGCGTCGAAAATCACAGGTTGCCGGCGATCTGTTCAAAGGCTCTTTCAACCGATTCAAAGCTGCTGTGCGTGTAGACATCCAACGTCACACTGGCATTGGAGTGTCCCATCAGGTATTGCAGGCTTTTTACATCCAGCCCGGCCTGCTGAACATTGGTGCAGAAGGTGTGTCGCAGCACATGAGGTGTAATGCGCGGAACAGGTTTGCTGTACGCCTTCTCAAACTTTCCCTGCACGCCACGCATATAGTTTTCCAAGTGCATTGCCACCTTCGGCATTCCGGACTTGTCCAGAAAGAGGAATCCGCTGCAACCATCCACCAGCGCTTCCACTTTCGTGGACGCTCTGGCTTTTACTACACGCCGCAACGCTGCACAAACGGTATCTGTCATGGGAACATTGCGGATGCCGCTTTTGGTTTTCGGCGGCGTGACGAAGTAGGGCTTTTCAGCCGTCCGGCAAAGCTGCCGCCGCACATGGATGCAGTGCCGTTCAAAGTCGATATCTGCTCGTGTCAGGCCGTACAACTCGCTCACGCGCAAGCCGGTTCCCATAAGAATGACGATATCATCATAATAGTTGCCGCCATAGTCTTGAACGAATTGCAGATATTTCTCCTGCTGTTCTCTGGTCAGGGCATTGCGCACATAAGCGTCCTTCGGCACAACGTCCGACAGCTTGAACTTGAATGGATTCTTGCGGATGATGTCATCCTCTACCGCCATCTCAAACGCCGGTCTGACAACGCTTTGCAGGATTCCTATGGTGTTTTGCTTGAAACCGCTGTCATGCAGAAACACGAACCAGCCTTTCGCATCGGACAATTTTACCGTTTTGATGGCTTTTTGCCCGAAAGGGTCAGCATGAATCCGCTTGACCGCTGTGTTGTACGACCGAAGTGAATTGGGTTTCAACCCACGTTTCAGGTTCATATAGCGGTCAACCAGATCAGCCACCGTCATCTCTCCGGCGGCGTAGTCGATGCCGTCTGCCAGATCGCGCCACAGTTCTTCCTCTTTTTTCCGCAGCTCTGTCAGGGATTTAGCGTAAATACAACGCCGTTTCTTGTGGATATCGGTATAACGATAGTCGTAGGTGCCGTTTGCTCTCTGGCTTTCGCCATCCTTCAAAACACGGCCCTTGCTATCTTTGCGCTTTTCAGACATTTAGAAACTCCTTTCTGTGAAAAGCGCATCTATAAGGTCAGTGTCAGTATAACACATCAACCATGCGATTTCCACCCGCAGCGAATGAGAAAAGGACGGTTTCACATTTGCAGCCTTTGGCAGCCCCTCAAATAGAATATGCTTGCTCAACAAAGCAATCGAACAGGCGACGTTTAATCAGACGCTTGTTTCCCACCCAGAGGACGAATTTGCATTTATCTTCATTCGTAATTTCACGCAGTTTGTTGATGCCAATGCCGGAGTATGCTGCAGCTTCCTCCAGCGTCAGGTTGCTCTTTTCCCAGATCGGAACTTGTCGGGACTTGGTCCCTCCATCTTGCTGATGCAAGACCGTTCCGTCGCTTGAAGTCCCCACCGGGGACTTCATTGCTTCGCAAACGCGAACTTCCTTCATAGGCAGACCTCCAATTCCTTGTAACCGAACGCCTGTAACCGGGCAGGAAAACTCTCTTTTTCTGTACGCAGGACATTCGGTGGACTTTATACTTTTTCTTATTCTTTTAAGGTTACATGGTTACAGAAAGAGGAAAACGCAGCGGTCATGCGGCTTTTGCGCCGTAACTGAGGTGTAACCGAATCTGTAACCAGACGTGTAACCGCTGCTCGTCAGAAGGGAAAGCCCAGCTGCTGGGCTTCCGCATCCGTTATTTCGGAGAAATCTTCAGCCCCGGTTTCGGGGCTGGTTACGCGCTCCCAGCCTTTCTGAACGCCGTACTTCGGGTAACGCTTGGCGGTCTTGTGCGCCTGCCAGCCTTGGATATCGCCGCGCGAAATTCCTGTGTTCATGATCTCGCAGATAGCGCGGGTCTCCCACTCTGCCGGGATGTTGGTGTTGCCCAGTGCCTCCGCATAGAGCTGCTTGGAACACACCCGGTCACCCGTGTAGTCCTCCAGAAAGGCGTAGATCATGCCAGCCTGTGCATCCTCCTGCATGAAGTCCTGCTGATGGGCTTGCAGCGTTTCCTGCATGGCAGAGCTGAATGCCAACTTGTAGTCGCCTCTGTTGTAAATCGTCATGGCTTCTGCCCAGAGCTGGTCGATATAGGTGCGAGATTCCTCCTCATTGTCCAGAATGTGGACTTCGGCCAGTTCCGCATCCACCGGAACAGGGATGAAGCGGCGGTTGCCTGTGCGGTCACGGGGCAAAAAATCCTGCCGGTTGGTCGTGCCAGCAAAGACGCACTGGCGCAGACGGTCGGCAGGATGGGTCTCGTAGGGGACTTTATAGGTCTCCTTCTGCTTGCTGAGAAAACTCTTGATCTCCTCGATGCTCTTGGCATTGGCGGTGGCAATCATCTCCGACATTTCGATGATCCAGTGACCTTGCAGCTTGCGGTACACGTTGTCGTCGTCCAGCCGCCGCAGGTCGTCCGAGAACCACTCGTCCTTGACCGCCAACAGCCGGAAGAAGGTGGACTTTCCCGCACCTTGCCCGCCCACCAGACAGAGCATGGTTTCAAATTTACATCCCGGCTGGAACACCCGCTTGATGGCTCCCAGCAGAAAGATCTTCATGGCCTCGCAAGTGTACTCGTCCTCCGCAGCACCGAGGAAATGGTGCAAGACGTGGGCAATTCGCTCTGTTCCATCCCATTTCAAACCGTTCAGGTAGTCCCGGATGGGATGATAGCGGTT
>OHVT01001139.1_pt1 | contig 10236 bp, 12 predicted proteins | sample 1579441 | NCBI WGS metagenome assembly OHVT01 (sample SAMEA3882542, study PRJEB24775) | human gut metagenome | biome: human-associated habitat; feature: intestine environment; material: feces | place: Netherlands | collected 2009/2010
CGGTTATATCGCCTATTTCAGCAATTATGCCACCAGCAAAGACAGGACCGATGCCATCAATAGATTGAAGAATAATAAAGGCATTTGGGTTCAAACCTTTGATTTCCTTTTCGATAGCATTGTCAATGACTTTGATTTCTCTTTTAAAGGTTTCAATGCAGTTGAAAGAACTGGCAATAGACACATTTAAAGGCTCATAAAGAGCTTTATCCAGACGATAAGAATCTCTGGCAGCTTTCTTTAATAAATCTGCGGTCTTGCTTATATCCTTAATGCGGTTGCGGCTTTTTTCAGCAAGGAATGCAATCAGATCTTCTTCGGAAGAAGCTAAAATTTCTTCCGGGGAAAGGTATTCCATTAATACACTGGAAGATGTAGCGCCATATATATCGCAGAAAGGCTGGTCATCTCCTTCAAGCATCTGCAATTCGCTGAATTTCAGATAAAGATTGGAGATAAGATAAGTTTTCTCCCTGGTCATGCATTCAACAAGGTGAAGACGATGCCGTGTGAGACGTTTCAAAGCAAGAAACTGGCTGCCGCGCCAAGGCTCGGATTCAATGTTTCCGGCTCTTGCATAGTCTGCAATAACAAAGGCATCAATAGGATCAGATTTACCAAGTCCTATATAGCTTTTCTTGTAGTTTGCAGTACATTTAGGGTTCAGGACAAAAACATAAGGCTTAAACCGCATCAATTCTTCGCAAGAAGAAAGATAATTAGCGATATGGATGCTGTAAACAGAAGTTGATTCTAAAGCAGCAACAACCATAGTTAAGTCGGGGTGTTGATTTAAACACTCAAGTATCTTCAAAGCTAATTCCTCAGCCCCGGGCTGATTGTTAGCAAAAGAAGAGTTTATGTATTTATTTTTGAAAAAATCCAAAGCACAAACATAGTTGGATTTTGAGCTGACGTCAATACCGACGTAAAGCGTAGATAAAGGGTTAATCTTTAACATGATATCACCCGCCTTTCCGATTAAGTATTCTTGGAATCTGAAGTAAAAGGTTTATCCTGGGAATCATATGCTGACCGAAACCTCGCGTAATAAGCATACACTCTGGCAGCTCTTTTGCTGGTGCTGTACGCCAGAGGATGAAACATCTGTGTAAGCGGAATATGACATATGAATCAGGCTGCAAGCTTTCTAAGCAGGCACCGAGATCGGGCTGAAAGGAGGCAAAGCAGAGCCTCTAGACATCAGACTCTGCTGATATCATACCACAGAATAACTTATGTAACTAATAACCAAAGTAGATGAGATGGAAAGGGATTATCCCAGGTGTCTCAGATCATCTATAAATCTATAGAAAGAATAAGTGCATAACCATCGTTTCTACTGGCTATACACTTATTATACGAGGAAGTTGCCTATGGAAGAAAAGAAGGAATTGCTGGATCAGGATGAAAGAGTTGTAGAGATTGAGCTGGAAAGACTTCGGGGATTTGTAAACCATCCATTCAAGGTTCAGGCGGACAGTCAGATGATTGAATTGCAGGAGAGTATTAAGAAGTATGGAATATTAAATCCTCTGATACCGGTACATGTAAGATGTCTGATTGATGAGGCGGCGAATATAGGCCAGATACCAAACCTGGAGAAGCTGGTCGCAACGATCCGAAGCCGAAAAATATCGGCATGCCTGGTATTACAGGCCAAGTCACAGCTGAAAGCGATTTATAAGGATAACACTGATACGATCATCGGCAACATGGATTCACAGATTTTTCTTGCTGGTACGGAACAGACCACTTTGAAGGATCTGAATGCGATTCTGGGAAAAGAGACAATCGATATGTATAATACAGGTCAGTCTAAAGGATCCCAGGAAAGCTACAACATGAATTACCAGAAACTTGGTAAGGATCTTATGACAATGGATGAACTGGCAGTTATGGATGGCTTGAAATGTATCGTGCAGGTCTGTGGTGTAAAACCATTCTTATCCGATAAATATGATCTGACTCAGCATCCGAATTACAAGCTGACAGCAGATTATGACAAGAGGAATTACTTTGATGTGGTAAAATTCCTCAATCACAACTTAATACTGAAAGCAGATGATGAGTACGAAGTCATCGACATGACAAAGTAAGAAGCTCCTTGTTTCAGTGATAAAGACTGGAATACAGGAGTTTTTTAATATGCACGCATAGCCGGAATCACTGCAGGGAGACCGGCAGTAACTATAAACCGCCCTTTGGTCAGGGCAGAAGGAAAAAGTATATCACACAAAATCATTTAATGGAGGAATTTGAATTATGGCATTTTTTCAGAGCGCAGTAGGAACCTTACAGACACTTGTTATCGCACTTGGAGCAGGTCTTGGAATCTGGGGTGCAATCAATCTTATGGAAGGATACGGAAACGATAATCCCGGAGCAAAGTCCCAGGGAATGAAGCAGCTCATGGCTAACTAGATGTAATCAAGAGAAGAAAGGAAAAGCACAATCCAGACGGAACCGGCGGTTGTGTCAAGAAATATTTGTGGAATAGCAAGAACTTTGATATAATGGGAACAGAAACCCCGGAACCGGGAGAAAGGCAGGAGGATAAATGCACATAAGCTATAAACCCCTCTGGCACACGCTGGTTGAGCGCAATATGAGGAAAGAGGACTTGCGGATTGCCGCCGGTCTTACCACAAATATGATTGCCAACATGGGTAAAGGCAAAAACATCAGCATGGAAACGCTGGTTCGTATCTGCGAAGCCCTGAATTGTGGCATTTTGGATGTAATTGAATTAGAGCAGGACAAAGACGCTGAAAAATTAAATTGACAAGGAAGGCGCTGCGAAATGGACAATAGAGAAAAAATTATCAGACTTTGGTTTGATATGTGGCTTGCAAAAAAAGATTTGGGTATATTTAATGTATTTTCTGATAATGCCGTATATATTGAAAGTTGGGGGCCAGAGTACCACGGCTCCAAGAAAATAAAACTTTGGTTTGAGGAATGGAATACCCGTGGAACTGTCTTGCAATGGGACATCAAGCAATTTTTCCATAAAGGCAATCAAACCATTGTTGAATGGTATTTCAAAAATAAGATGGACGCCGGTAACGTAGAAGCGTTTGATGGAATGTCACTGATAGAATGGACGCCAGATGGCAAGATTGCTCTCTTAAAAGAATTTGGTTGTAACGAAAATCGGTATGACCCTTATAAAGATGGCAATATACCACATTTCAGAGATGAAAATGCAAAGTGGTTTTAACTGGAAATTCAGTTGCTGGAGGTAATTATGCGGAATGGATAATTGGTTTACCATTGAGCAAATAGACCGTGATACATTCTCTATTAGCGAATACAAGCACTGGGAAGAAACACATTGTTATCTATTATGTGGGGAAAAATATGCTATTCTCATTGATACAGGTTTAGGCGTTTCCAACATCAGAAAAATTGTGGACTCTCTGACAAAGCTGCCTGTTATGACAGTTACAACTCATGTTCATTGGGATCACATTGGCGGGCATAAGTATTTTGATAATATCGCCGTACATGAAGCGGAAAAGGACTGGCTATCGGTCAGGTTTCCGATACCATTGCAAGTTGTGAAGAATAATTTGACAAGGCTTCCTTGTGATTTTCCAAGAGATTTTGATATTAACGCTTATCAGATTTTTCAAGGTATCCCACAAAGAATTTTACACGATGGCGATTTTCTAAATTTAGGCGGGCGGGAAATTCAAGTTGTTCACACGCCGGGACATTCTCCCGGACATTGTTGCTTTTACGAACCAGAACGAAACTATTTGTATTCCGGGGATTTGATATACAAGGGAAGCCTGGACGCATTTTACCCAACTACCGACCCGAAGCTATTCTATCAATCTATAAGGCGAATACGGAAATACAATATAAAAAAAGTTCTGCCCGGACACCATCAGTTGGATATTCCCGTTTCTTTGATAGCCGATATTGAAGCCGGATTTGCACAATTAGAGAGAGCCGGAAAACTCAAACAGGGAAATGGATTGTTTAAGTTTCAGGATTTCCAAATTCATATATAATCAAAGCTGCCGTTGCAGGAACAACCATTCCCACAACGGCAGTTTTCATTTCCACGGCCTGCGCCGGAAGTTCATACCGGACTGTTTTATCAGCGGGGATTTCTTGAACAGCTTCTTCAAAAGGCTTCGTTCCTCTTGTGAGAGCCGCTTATATTTAAGCTGAAACGCCTTGCAGAATATCTCCGTGAATTGCTGAACCCTGTCCCCCGGCGATTGCATGGCCTTTTGTACTTCCCGTATCAGTTCATCGGCGGGCGTGGTATCCGGCGCACTTTCACTGTCATTTTCGTGCGCCTTGCGTATGTCGTGGAGAATGGCATCCCATGTTTTGTGCGTCACATGGCAGAAGAAATCTTCTTCCTCTACCTGACAGGCTTCCAATACTTTGATTGCCCGGTCTGCCGTAGCTTCGGGATGTTCTTCCAGTATCATAGCCCGTAAAGCAGCCAGTGAGCTGTTTGTGTCATGGAAGTGCATGGTTGCTATCCCGTCCACATAGATTTCTGCGTCTGCCAGCAGTTCCTTGAATTTTTCATGGGAGATAATCTCACACAGCAGCCGGTTGTTGAAGCGTTCACTTTTCAGCAGTTCCACGACTTCATCACTCAAATGTAATTCTTCTATCGGCGTGTTTTCATATTTCCGATTGTTGGTAAGGCCGAGCAGATAGTCAACGGACACCTGATAAAAGTCTGCCAGCTTCAACAGGCTGCCGTGATTGATTTCCTTGTATTCATCGTTGTCGTTTTCATAGCTGCCGAGGGCTGATTTTGAAATGCCGGTTTCCTGCGCCAGTTCTTCCAGATTTAAGCCCCGTTCCACCCGTAAATCTTTCAGGCGTTCCTGTACGGAAATGCGGGTTTTCATAGATACATCGCTCCTTCCTGCGGCTGGCTGCCGCCGTCCATCCCATTATACCATACCCGTTCCGCAATCGTGGAAATTTTCGTTTTTGGGACGGTTTTCCTACTTTGTGGATATACGGGAGAAGGCTCAAAAATGTGCCATAATGGGCTTAGTTCATCGATGGATTATTCCAATCGAATGACCGGCCTGTATGGGATATGCTCCTCGGCGATGTAGCGCAACGACTTGCGGCAGGGAAATGGAGGAACCATGACCGCAACGAGCGTACCAAAGGGAGCGAAACGCCGTTGTGAGAGCCAGGGGCAGGAACGACATCAGGGAGAACCGGCGAAAATGAACACCGAATTGATACCGAAACACAACAATCCGATAGGGCATAGTCTACCCTATCCGTAATACTACGGGGGATTTCCGGGCGGCTCTATGGCCGCTTTTCCCTTGAAAATCGCCCCGAAACACAACACTAAAATCTGTTATCCGTCTATTGCGGCTGTTACGGCTGAAATGGGCGGATTTTTGTTTAAGGAGGCACCATGCCGAGAATGCCGAAAAAGAGGAAGCTGGAACTGTCTTTCTTCCTCAATGAACGGGGGCGGGTAACGTACAACGACCTTTGCCGGAAATGCCAGCGTACTTGCAAGCAGAGTTTCCGGGCGGTCATTGTGGACTGCCCCCATTATCTTTCCAAACGCTCAAAACGAAAAGTAAAGGAGGACACCGATTGAATGGAAGTTGAATTTATGACCGCAGACACCCCCTTGCCGCCCTGTATGCCGCTGCCGAGAGCCATGCTGCGGCTCCCGATCAGCAGCACCGCCAAGGTCATGTACGCCCGGATGTTGGATATTGTTTTTGTATCCGGCATAGAGGACACCAATGGGATTTTATTTATCCATTTCCCCATCGTGGAACTGGCGGCGGCACTTGCCCGCAGCACCATGACCGTGAAGCGTTCCCTGAATGAATTGGAGGACGCCGGACTGATACTGCGAGTGCGTCAGGGCTTCGGGGAACCCAACAAGATATATGTACTCATTCCGAAAAAGGAGGACAGCCGCCTATGAATGAAAAGCTGGAAGCACTCAATCAGGAGATAGAGAAAACGGAAAAGAAGCTGCAGAGGGCGCAGCATGAAGAAAAGATGTTGGAACACCAGATAAAGACGCTGACACGGAAGGAACGGACGCACCGGCTTTGCACCAGAGCCGCCATGCTGGAAAGCTACCTTCCCCACCCGGAAGCCATCACGGATGAACAGGTCAGTTTGTTCTTGAAGCTGCTGTTCCACAAAGACAGCACCCGTCAGCTCATGGAAAAAGTATTTGCCGGTAACGGTAATTTTCAGGGAGAGGACGCAGGCCGGAAACGGCCATGATTGCTTTCAGAGCCGCAGCCCGTGGACTGCCCCTCTGAAAGAGGGCGCAACTATACACCACCTGAAGGTAGTGTGTTGCGCCCTGCCGGGGCTTCCTGCGGAAAGCGGATGATTGCCCGCAGCGTTCCGGCTCCAGCCAATCATCACAGGGGAAGCTACACTTCCCCTGCGCTGGCTGCCGCCAGCTACCCCTTTGTGGACTTGCCGCCCGGAAACACCTTGCGCTGCAAGCTGTTCCCGTTCAGCAAGTTTATTCAAATCCAATCACAATTACATTTTTCAAGATTATTTTCAAACCGTCTCATTGCATGGAGTAGTCTACTCCACTATAATTAAGGCAGGAGGTGTTGAGAAATGGCGAATGAAGATAAAAAAGATTTTAATGCCATGCTACACGATAGCAAGGATATGCCTAAATTTCAGACCATTACCGACCAGAAAAGCATTGAGAAATATGGCGGAAGCAGAATGTATTTTGCCCCGCCAATCGATTATGACAAGGTAATGAAACTAATTCCTTATGGCAAAGTAATTACTGTCGGAAAAATCCGTGAATATTTTGCTGAACTGAATGGAGCGGATTTCACAGAGCCTATTACAGCAGGAATTTTTGTATCTATTGCAGCATGGGCGAGTTACCAGCGTTCCGAAGATGAAACCCCGTATTGGCGAACCTTAAAGGCAAACGGGGAATTGAACGCAAAATATCCCGGCGGTATAGAAGCACAAAAGGAAAAACTGGAAGCAGAAGGCCACACAATTATTCAGAAAGGACGCACAAATATAAAGTATTTCGTAAAGGACTATGAAAGCGTTCTTTTTGATTTGAGATAGGAATTTTGAGTTGTAAAATATCCCATCATCGGGCCAACCTGACCCGAACTTTCAAAACTGAATACCAGCCGCCCACCGGCGGCACCACCGAGCAGGAAATCTGAAAAGGTCTCCTGCTTTTTTGCACCCAAAATTGAATATGGAACTCTAAGGCACTTGCTGTTTTCGTTTTGAAAATGACAGGTGCTTTTTTCGTTTCAGGAAAGGAGTCACATGAATGTATTTGAAGTTGTAAAAGAAAATGTTACTGCCCGACAAGCCGCAGAAGCCTATGGCTTGAAAGTGGGTCGCACAGGTATGGCGTGCTGTCCGTTTCACTCGGATAAGTCCCCCAGTATGAAGCTGGATGAACGCTATTACTGTTTTGGCTGCGGAGCAACCGGAGACGCTGTTGATCTCACAGCGAAGCTATTCGGTATCGGGCTGAGGGAAGCTGCTGTCAAACTTGCTGAAGATTTTGGTCTTAACTATGACAGCCGACAAAAGCCCAGTGTCCGCCCTCGTATTCGTGAGCCGACACCGGAGCAGAAATATCAAAAAGAAGAAAATCATTGCTACAAGGTGCTGACGGATTATTTTCATCTTCTTAGAGAATGGGAAAAGAAATACGCTCCTAAACAGCCGGATGAGGAATGGAATCCCCTGTTTGCAGAAGCACTGCATAAGAAGAACTATATCGAATATCTGCTTGATATTCTTCTGTATGGTTCATTGGAGGAACGAAAAGCACTTGTGGCAGAACAGAGAAAGGAGGTGTTAAAACTTGAACAGCGAATTGCAGAACTGTCAGCAGACAGAACCATGCACAGTAGAAGAAATCCGAAACAGCTTAGAGCAGAGCGAGAAAGGTAAGGTTTATAATACTGCCGCAAATTATAAGCGTGTTCTGCAATATGACCCGCTTTTGAAAGGGGCTATCCGAAAAAATCTTCTGACCGAAAGAATCGACATTGTGAAGCCCCTCGGTTGGTATCGTGACAGCCCGACATTGACGGATGTGGATGTGAAATATCTGCTCCTATATTTTGAAGAAAACTATGGATTGACCGTAGAGAAGAAAATCATAGACGCAGTTGCGGTTATTGCCAATGAAAACCGTTACCACCCTGTCTGTGATTTTCTCAATGCCCTGCAATGGGACGGAACGGAACGCATACGCTTCTGTCTGCACCGCTTTCTCGGTTCTGATACAGATGATTACACCTATGAAGCATTGAAGTTGTTTCTGCTGGGAGCTATCTCACGAGCCTTTAAGCCGGGGTGCAAATTTGAGGTAATGCTCTGTCTTGTAGGCGGTCAGGGAGCCGGAAAGTCCTCTTTCTTCCGTTTGCTTGCGGTCAATGATGATTGGTTCTCTGATGACTTGAAAAAGCTGGATGATGAAAATGTGTACCGCAAAATGCAGGGGCATTGGATTATTGAAATGTCGGAAATGATGGCAACCGCCAACGCTAAGAGCATTGAAGAAATCAAGTCCTTTCTGAGCCGACAAAAGGAAACCTATAAGATACCCTATGAAACACATCCGGCAGACAGAAAACGACAATGTGTGTTTGGAGGTTCTTCTAATACCCTTGACTTTCTTCCCCTTGACAGAACAGGCAACCGCCGCTTCGTTCCGGTTATGGTCTATCCTGAAAGGGCTGAGGTTCATATTTTGGCGGATGAACAGGCTTCCAGAGAGTATATCAATCAGATGTGGGCAGAAGCTATGGAGATTTACAGAAGCGGCAATTTCCGTCTGAGATTCAGTCCGGCTATGAACGCTTATCTGAAAGCCCACCAAAAGGACTTTATGCCGGAGGACACAAAGGCAGGACAGATTTTAGATTATCTGGAACGCTATTCCGGCAGCATAGTCTGCTCCAAACAGCTTTACAAAGAAGCACTGGGGCATGATTATGACGAACCGAAACAATGGGAACTGCGAGAGATCAATGACATTATGAATAACGCTGTCACAGGCTGGAGGGCGTTCAGCAATCCGAGGTATTTTCCAGAGCCTTACCGCAGACAAAAGGGCTGGGAGCGTATCAGGAACGACAACGAGCCTGACAACAGCATGGATGGTTTTCAAGAAATCCCGACAGAGGAAATGGAACAGTTAGGGCTTCCGGAAGAATGGTTGAAGCAAAAATAAAAGCCCGTTGTCGCTTCGGTTGTCGAGCCGGTTGTCGGTCTGGTTGTCGGGCAAAAATCCCGAAAGCCTTGATATTGCGGCACTTTTCCCTCTCTGACAACCATGACAACCAATATTATAAAGAAAAAGGAAATAGTAAAAAGATAGTATCGCCCGATAAAGAAAAAAGGTTTTCTGATGTCCGTTGTCGGAACTTCGTTGTCAGACCTTTCCTTGTCGGGCTTTTTCATGCAAGGAGGAAACCGCATGGCACAGAACACAGACACGGCAGACAGAACAAACGCCAGCCCGGCAGGGACATTTAGCATGAGGGTTGGAAACACCACCTATGTAGTAGGCGTTCATTTCAGCAAAACCAGCCGTGACACTTTGGAGGATAAAGTGAAGCGGCTGATAAAAGACGAGGTAAAATCAGCAAATTTCTGATTGCAAAAAAAGTTGTAATATCCCCTGTTTATATCTTGACAGAACGCTTCCGAAGGGAGGTCTGGTCAATGAAGTGGGAAATGCCCTTTATAAGAACGGGTACCGGATGAAGATATTTAATACCATCAACTTTTCAAAATCAATGCACTATAACCCTTTCGCCTATCTCCATTCTGAGAAGGATATTCTGAAACTGGTGACAACGCTGATCGCCAATACAAAAGGGGAGAGCAAAGGCGGGGATGATTTCTGGCTCAAAGCGGAGACGCTGCTTTATACCGCATTGATTGGATATATTCATTATGAGGCACCGGAAGAGGAACAGAATTTTTCAACACTGCTTGAAATGATCAATGCAATGGAAGTCCGTGAGGATGATGAGGAATTCAAGAATCCGGTGGATATGATGTTTGATGAACTGGCAGAACAGAATCCGGATCACTTTGCTGTAAGACAGTATGCCAAGTACAAGCTGGCAGCAGGTGTTGTATGCTCTAAAAGACTTCTTAATCAAGCGGTTGGGAAGTCTCTTAGAACACACAACCTAAAACCGAAGAAAGGAGCGCAAGTTA
>OHVT01001150.1_pt1 | contig 10132 bp, 8 predicted proteins | sample 1579441 | NCBI WGS metagenome assembly OHVT01 (sample SAMEA3882542, study PRJEB24775) | human gut metagenome | biome: human-associated habitat; feature: intestine environment; material: feces | place: Netherlands | collected 2009/2010
CCGAAGCTGTGGAGGAATTTGCGAAAAATGCTGCAGGCCGTGGAATTAAAGTCATCATTGCCGCTGCCGGCATGGCTGCCGCACTTCCCGGTGTCATTGCTGCAAATACCACATTGCCTGTTATCGGTGTCCCCGTTAAAGGTTCTGTTCTTGATGGCGTAGACGCACTTTATTCTATCATCCAAATGCCTCCCGGAATTCCTGTAGCTACCGTAGCAATCAATGGAGCCATGAATGCAGCTATTCTGGCCGTACAAATGCTAGCATTGAGTGATACAGAACTAGCCACCAAGTTTGCAGACTACAAGACCGGCTTGAAAAAGAAAATCGTGAAAGCCAACGAAGAACTGAAAGAAGTCAAGTTTGAATATAAAACAAATTAACTAGTGGTTAGTGATTAGTGGTAAGTGGTTAATATTTCAGCGCAGCCCACTAATCACTAACCACTCACCACTAATCACTAACTATGGATTTATTCAATTACTCCCGCCGCGAATCTTCCGAAGTGAATATCGGAGCCACTCCCTTGGGTGGCAACAACCCCATCCGTATTCAGAGCATGACAAATACCGTCACTATGGATACCGAAGCCTGTGTGGAACAAGCCAAACGCATTATAGATGCCGGCGGTGAATACGTTCGCCTCACCACACAAGGTGTCCGTGAAGCCGAAAACTTGAAGAATATCAATATCGGATTACGCTCTCAAGGATATGATACTCCATTGGTGGCCGATGTACATTTTAACCCCAAAGTAGCCGATGTAGCGGCACAATATGCAGAAAAGGTACGCATCAATCCGGGAAATTACGTAGACCCGGGACGTACTTTCCGGAAACTGGAATACACTGACGAAGAATATGCGCAAGAAATAGAAAAGATACGTGCCCGCTTCATTCCTTTTCTAAATATCTGCAAGGAAAACCGCCATCCGCATCGGGGTAAACCACGGTTCTCTGTCAGACCGCATCATGTCTCATTATGGTGACACCCCTGAAGGTATGGTGGAATCGTGCATGGAATTTCTGCGTATCTGTGTTGCGGAACATTTCAACGATGTGGTTATTTCCATCAAAGCATCCAATACCGTAGTAATGGTCAGGACGGTCCGTCTGCTGGTAAAGGAAATGGAAAAGGAAGGCATGGCTTTCCCGCTTCATTTGGGGGTTACCGAAGCAGGGGACGGCGAGGACGGAAGAATAAAATCCGCATTAGGAATAGGCGCACTCCTTGCAGATGGCTTGGGAGATACCATTCGTGTTTCATTGAGCGAGGCTCCTGAAAACGAAATTCCGGTAGCCCGCAAACTGGTTGATTATATACTAACTCGGGAAGGACATCCTTTTATTCCTGGAAAAGAAGCTCCGCAGTTCAACTACCTATCTCCGGGGCGCCGGAAGACTAAGGCTGTCCGAAACATTGGAGGAGATAATCTTCCCGTAGTAATAGCCGAACGTCTGGAAGGGTCTTTCGAAACTAATCCTCAGTTCAAACCTGACTATATTTATTGCGGTGGAAGTGTGCCCCAATCACGAGATAACAATATAGCCTATCTAGTAGATGCCAATGCATGGAATCCAGAAGAAAAAAATGTCTATCCGGCATTTAACTACCAGCAGATGATAGAATTACATCACACGGTTTCCGATCTGAAATTCCTGTTTCTGCCCTATATGGCTATGAATGACGAAGTAATCGCAGCCCTTAAACTACATCCCGAAGTGGTAATCATCGCCCAAAGCAATCATCCCAACCGCCTCGGCGAATATCGTGCCATGACACACGAACTGATGAATGAAGGGTTAGAGAATCCGGTCGTATTCTTCCAATACTATCAGGAAACGAAAGCTGAAGACCTGCAAATCAAAGCGGCAGCTGATATGGGTGCACTAATTTTTGACGGACTCTGTGACGGAATCTTCTTGTACAACCAAGGCCCCTTGAGTCATATAGTGGTAGATACCACTGCATTTGGTATCCTGCAAGCCGGCAGAATCCGAACCAGCAAAACGGAATACATTTCATGTCCGGGATGTGGTCGTACCTTATATGATTTGGAGTCTACCATCGCCCGTATCAAAACAGCTACCTCGCACTTGAAAGGTCTGAAGATCGGCATTATGGGCTGTATTGTCAATGGTCCCGGCGAAATGGCGGATGCCGACTATGGCTATGTAGGTGCCGGTCGTGGAAAAATCAGCCTCTATAAAAAGAAAGAATGCATAGAAAAAAACATTCCCGAAGATCAGGCTGTTGAGAAGTTGATCGAGCTCATCAAAGCCAATGGTGACTATACAGAAAAATAAAACGTCCAAATTATGGATTATCAACAGATTCTAAAAGACATCTATCAAGAAATCCAGCCCTACGCCTCTATTGGCAAACAGGCTGATTACATTCCGGCACTTGCCAAAATCAACCCAGATCAATTCGGAATGTGTATCCATACGATACAAAACAAAACTTTCATGCATGGAGAAGCCACCACCGGCTTCTCCATCCAAAGTATTTCGAAAGTTTTTTCACTTGCCATGTGTTTGAGTCTTGAAGGAGATAATCTATGGAAAAGAGTAGGTAAAGAACCTTCGGGAACAGCTTTCAACTCACTAGTACAACTGGAGGTAGAAAAAGGAATTCCTCGGAATCCCTTTATTAACGCCGGAGCCATTGTAATGACAGATATCCTGCTGAACCATCTGAAACACCCCGAAGAAGAATATCTTCGTTTCGTCCGCTCAATCAGCGGAAATAACCAAATTCATTATAATGAAGAAGTTGCCCTGTCCGAACGTGAAAACGGTTATCTGAATGCGGCAATCACCAACCTGTTGAAATATTATCATAACATCGACAATGACATAGAACGTGTACTTCATTTCTATTTCCTGCAATGCTCCATAGAAATGAGTTGTTATGATTTATCCAAAGCCTTTTTGCCGTTTGCCAACCATAAACAGGCTTTTACATTCGAAGGAATCACGCTGACCGCCTCTCAAGTGAAACGTATCAATGCCATCATGCAAACATGTGGATTCTATGACGAAGCAGGAGAATTTTCTTATTTGGTAGGTCTTCCGGGGAAAAGTGGTGTGGGAGGCGGTATAGCCGCAGTTTACCCACTACGATATTCAGTTGCAGTGTGGAGCCCGAGATTGAATCCAAAAGGAAATTCCGTTATGGGAATCAAGGCGCTGGAACTATTGACAACACAGACACAGGAATCTATTTTCTAGAAAACAAGCATCTCTCCATACTAAATCATCTTCTTTCTTGTTGGAATAATCCAGAATGAAGTTGAATATAACACGCATAATACTTATAGCCTTTCTATAAAAGAGAGAAGTACCTGGAATTTATGTAGAAATTATTGACCATGCTTAATAAATTAACCGTTTTTACCCTCAATGGAACATCTTCTGCTTGCCATAAATAAAAGAAATAACCGACAGCCAAAGTCTTTTGAAGATATCCTGAACAGGCACTTAAAAACCTGCCTCAGCATTTCAAATGTCCAAGACAGGTTCCCTTATATTTTATAGAGATACAGATCAATATCTGTTTCTGCCACCGCCATAGCCATTATCTCCGCGACTACCACCATAGCCACCACCACGACTGTTGTTACCGCCACGATAACCACCACCGCCATTGTTGCCATAGCTACGACGCGGACGTTCTTCTCTAGGACGAGCTACTGACACAGAAAGAGTTTTTCCATCCATGTCCACTTCATTAAGAGCTGCAATCGCTTTATCTCCAGCTTCATCATCAGCCATTTCAACAAAACCATATCCCTTAGAACGACCGGTCTCTCTGTCCATTATAATCTTAACAGAAACAACTTCACCATACTCTGCAAATAATTCTCCAAGTTCGGCTTCACTCATATTATAGTTAAGCCCTGCAATAAAAATGTTCATTTTAAAATAAATGTTTTAATAAAAAAATAAGTGCGTTTTGCTATTAGGAATCTTACAGAGAGACAAACGATTCTACCATCATCACTAAAGAATAAGTTGGAAAAGTATTAATGTACTTCTATGAGGATACTTAATGCAGGGGACAAATGTACGCAATTAGACTTGAACTCAAAACTAATTGGAGATTTATTTTTAATAATAAATGTTTTTTCGTTCTCTTTGAAAGAACAGACAAGTTTTAGAACGGAAATAACTGTTTCTCAAATACATATTTATACTTTAAAAGCTATTATACAGAAAGTTATCCTGTACTACATATCAAAAAGATAACCAATCTCCAGCCAGATCAGCATTCTTTATAGCAACAGGCCAGATACTTTCCGTAGAAGGAATTATTATGGAAGAAATTTCAGGAACAGGAACTACAGAAAATTCTTCAGTTTCCAAACAAACTGCGAGAAACCGCAAAGTAATAAAATACAGAAAGAGAACTTATCTTTTTCATCTTCCCAACCATAATTCCGGATTAAGTTTAGCCGTTTCCTTACGAAGTTGAAAATGCAAGACCGTATTACCCGAACTATCTGTATGGATAGTACCAAGAACGGTACGTGTATTGACTTTGCTGCCTTTAGAAACCGATACGGAAGAAAGGTTGCAATAGACAGAGATGTAATTACCATGACGCACCAGTATATTGTTCAAACCATTATACTGGAAAATAGCCGAAACTTCTCCATTGAAAACGGCACGTGCCTGCGCTCCCGGTTTGCCCTTAATATCAATCCCTTTATTATCCAGTTTCACATTACGCAAACCATCTACGGCATACTGTCCGTAATGGCTGACAATCACGTATGGACCGGTAATGGGAACCGGCAAAATACCCCGGTTACGTTCAAAACTGCCCGACAGCTGGCGGTCCTCATTATTCAGACTGAACTTCTCCACCGGAGCGACCTTCTTTGTAGACTCATTTTTTTCCGTAGATTTAGAACGGGACGCCCCTCCCGTAGTTTCACGCTCCGCTTTCTTAGCTGCTGCCGCCTTTGCGGCAGCCTCAGCAGCGGCTTTCCTACGAGCTTCCTCCTCTGCACGCTTTCTAGCTTTCTCTATTTCAATTTCAATCAAACGGTCAATCTGGGCATTCAATTGCTCAGCCGAACGTTTTTTCTTCCTTATCTCGCTTTGTATACCTTTCTGCTTCTTTTGCAAATTCGCCAAAAGAGTCTGGCGCTCCTTTTCCTGAATCTCCAGTTTGGCCTTTTCAACCTCACCCTGTTTTAAAAGATTCTGTTTGGCATGCTTAGTTTGTTCCACTTCTCTTTTTTTAGCGGCAATTTGCTTCTGCTTACGTTCTATCTCCATTCCTTGAAGGCGCTGGAAGTTTGCATATTCCTGCACATAACGCATACGACGGTAAGTCTGACTCAAATTCTCGGCAGAAAAAATAAACATTAATTTCTCTTGAACAGACTTGTTACGATACATGTATTGCACCGAAGTTTCATACTTCCGCTTCTTGTCTTTCAAATCACGCTGAAGTTTATTCAGTTGTTTCTGTAAAGAAGCGATCTCACTTGTCAATGTATGAACATCACTCTCTATGGTATTGATATATTTTCTTCTCTCCTCAATCTGACCTGTCAGCAAAGCAAGGTTGTCCAACTGGCTTTTCACATCCTTTTTGGTAGATTGCAACAAAGTTTCAGACTCGGCAATCTGCTGGTGAAGTTCCTTCCGTTTGGCTTCAAGCTCCCTTATTTTCCGAGTACTTTGCGCTGAAATAGTACTTAAAAAGCAGCAGGCTATGAGTAGTAAGAAGATACGTTTCATTATTTAATAAGCTGTTTTAGCAAATCTTGCAATTCTATTCTTTCGTATTTTCCGGGCACTTCGGTATGAGCTTCCCAATCCTTATTGGTAGAAAGGCGGGAAAGTTCAAATACAGCCGTAACCGGTTTGGCAGCCCCTTCAAAAGAAACCGTCATAGTTCCCGGAAACTGTCTCTGCTCCAACGGACGAAACTTATCATAACGCCAATTTATCCCGTACCGGGTACCGGACAAGCCGATATGACTTTCTTTCAGCAGCCCATCATTTGTATTGGTACGAAAACGGTAGGCGAAATGTTTGCCGTTCTTAACTTCTATTAATGCATTTTCGTTTTCAGGACGCACAGCAAAGGACGAAATATCACGGACAGTCAGCACCTTTTTTCCCGGAAGAAAAATTTCATTCATAAACAAGGCCTGCAAAGTATGAAAATCCAAATCAGCCTTTGCCAGATTCTTCAATTCATCAAAAGGAACTTGTACATAACGTTTGTTCATGCGATCCATCACTAAAACTCCGTCCGGAGATATTTCAGCACGTGCCACTTCAATACCCAAAAATGGAGCGATAGAAAGCTGGATTACTTCATCACGTTTCATGCGCAACGTACCATTTACTTTAGTCGGTCCTTTACCGTTCAAGTCAACGGCCAATGACATTTTCGCAGTAATTGCATCCCATCCCGGAGAACGGCTAATCAGCTCTTCCATATATTCCGACTCGGATAAATTGCCAATAGATACCCCTTTCTTCATACTCCGGGTAGATGAACATGAAGAAATAAATATAATCAGCAAAGCGCTAAACAAATAAAAACAGACACGTTTCATCATTCTGCAAAGTATTTCTTTTGTACAATTTTCTTTCTCAACAAGTTCAATTCCTTTTCACTACGTTCTTCACTACCTTCTTGAGGAGGCTCCTTGGATAATTTTTCCGCTTGTTGCCAATATTCCAAAGCCTTTTCACGATCTCCATTCATATAGTAAATATCTCCACAATGCTCTACAACAACGGAACTTTTACTTCCATCATTCTGCATAGCCTGGTCAATGTAAATTTTTGCTTCTACATATTTACCTTTCTCAAAAAGTATCCAGGCATAGGTATCCAGATACGTACCATTGGTAGGTTCGGCCTTTACGGTACGGTAACTCATTTCTTCCGCTTTATCCAGGTTTTTACGCTCTACAGACAGGTAATAGGCATAATTATTCAAGGCCCCTATATTGTTTTCCTTATAAACCAAAGCGGAATCGTATGCGGCATATGCCTCCACATTCATCTTCTTTATATGATAAAGATCCCCCATAATGGCATAGAAATCAGAAACGATATCCTTATTGCTTTTATCTGTTACTTGATTCACTCCTTTTTTAAAAACCTCCAATGCCTCGTCTGTTTTCTCTTTCTGATGATAGGCCAATCCCATATAATAATAGAATTCCAATACATCCGGAGTATATTCTAAAGCTGGAGCACACAATTTGATTACTTCATCCATATTCTGCTCACGAATGGCAAAACTCAATAGCTGCAAGCGTGCCGGCGTATTTTCCGGATCAATTTCAAGCACTTGGTGCAAAACAGGGGTTGCCTCTTTATCCATCTTTTTCGTCAGAAGATATTGGGCCGCCAACATAGCAATATCTGCATTCTCTTGTTTTTCCTTCAATATAGAAGTAAACAGGCCTGCTATTTTCGTACTGTCCTTGTTCGTTTGCTCGGAACGCAGAATAAGCTGGCGCATAATGTTCATCTTTGTATCGCTATCCACATTATCATTCAGCAAAATAGTATCCAACTGTACCTGATACAAACTATCCTGCCCTTTTTTCTCGTAATAAGAAGCCATGGAAAGCAACGCCGGCGCATAGCCCGGTTCTTCCTTCAATACTTTCTGATAAGTTTCGTATGCTTCTTCTTCCTTACCGTTGTTCAGATAGACATCTCCCAAAATGGTAAGATAACGCATGTCATATGGATATTCTTTTGCCAAATTCTCAATCTCCGTAAATGCCTGCTGGTCATTGTTCATGGCCAGATACATACGGAATTTCTCCATGCTGATTTGTTCAGACTTCCCATCCAAGGCTTCAAGGCGGTTCAATGTATTAACTACCTGCTGATAGTCCTTGGTACGGGTATAGAGATCAATCAAAGCCATCAACGGTTCCAGACGTGAGGGGAACTGGCTCGCCATATCCTCATAAACATAAATGGCTTTCGGGTAATTTCCCTTACCTTGATAATAGGCTGCCAAAGTTTGCTTATACCAAAAACTCTTAGGATCGGCATCCACTGCCTTCTTCAAAGCTTCCTCCCCTTTTTCCGGCTGATTGAGAAACATATGGAAGCGGGAAATTTCGAACAAAGTAGCGGCTCCTTGCGGATAAATGTCCAAACAGTGACTATACATTTCGAAAGCCGCATCCAAGTCACCTTTTTCCTTCATCCGAAGCGCTTCCAAAAAGAAATAGTCGTATTTACGGCGCTGCTCCGGAGTAAGCGGATCCTTTTCCTCCACAACAGCTTTATTTCCGGACAAGCCGGAAGCTCTCTTCACCGTACCGCATGAAACAAGCATGCCTATCAGACATACACATAGCATGGGCACATATTTCAATCTTCTATTCATTGTTTCCTTTTACTTTTTTCCGGTATGTCCAAAGCCACCTGCACCACGTTCCGTTTCGTCCAGCACCTCCACTTCCTGCCATTCGGCATGTTCGTGACGGGCTACAACCATTTGCGCAATGCGCTCCCCATCTTCTATCATAAAATCCTCAGATGACAAATTGACCAGGATAATACAAATTTCACCACGATAATCGGCATCAATTGTGCCCGGAGAATTCAGGACTCCGATGCCTTTCTTAATAGCCAGCCCGCTACGTGGACGGATTTGCGCTTCAAAACCTTCAGGCAATGCGATATAAAGTCCCGTAGGAACCAAACAACGTTGCAAGGGTTTCAGCACAATCGGTTCGTCAAGATTAGCACGGATATCCATCCCTGCCGATTGCCCGGTAGCATACTCGGGTAAAGCATGTTTTGATTTATTGATTACCTGTATTTTCATAATTTTAATAATTTATCAATATGCTTATATGGCAATGTGCTAATAATTTGCAGACAACAAACACAGTCCAGACATGATACAGCCCATTGGCATATTGACGAATCAACACATTGCCACATGATTAATAAGGTGCGAATTTACACATTTAGATGGATTTATCTAAGCGTTTACAGTTTTTTAAACGGAAGTTTCTTACTTTTGCAAACAGATAAAGCCTGAATTATGAACTGGAAACAATTAATATCAAATAAACGCTTCGGCATGGAAGAACTACACGAGGCCCGTAAAGATGACCGTACCGAATTCCAACGCGATTATGACCGTCTCATCTTCTCAGCACCTTTCCGTCGTTTGCAAAACAAAACTCAAGTATTTCCTTTACCAGGTAGCGTATTTGTACACAACCGGTTGACTCACAGCCTTGAGGTCTCTTGTGTGGGGCGTTCTTTAGGAAACGATGTCGCCAGCCAGCTTCTGAAGAAGCACCCAGCCTTGGCCGACTCCCATATCTCGGAAATAGGTTCCATCGTTTCAGCCGCATGTCTGGCACACGATCTGGGAAATCCTCCTTTCGGTCATTCGGGAGAAAAAGCCATTTCAACTTACTTCTCGGAAGGACAAGGAATGGCATTGAAAAAAGAACTTTCACCGATGGAATGGGATGATTTAACCCACTTCGAAGGAAATGCCAATGCATTCCGCATCCTCACCCACCAGTTTGAAGGAAGACGGAAAGGAGGGTTCGTGATGACCTACTCCACACTGGCATCCATCGTAAAATACCCTTTTTCCTCACAATTGGCAGGAAAGAAATCAAAATTCGGCTTCTTCTTAAGCGAAGAGGCTGATTATCAGAAAATAGCCGGAGAATTAGGGATTATCCGGCTCAGCAAACCGGATGAGCCTTTACGCTACGCACGCCATCCGTTGGTCTACCTGGTAGAAGCCGCAGATGATATTTGTTATCAGATGATGGACATAGAAGACGCACATAAATTAAAACTGCTGACACATGATGAAACCAAAGGACTGTATATGCAGTTCTTTGATGAGAAAAGAAGAAAACGCATTGAAGAAGTTTGCCGGATTGTAACAGACGTCAATGAACAGATAGCTTATTTACGTTCTTCGGTCATAGGCGCACTGATAAAGGAATGCACACGAGTATTTACTGAAAATGAAGAAAAGATATTGACCGGGGAATTTGAAGGCACCCTGATAATGCACATTTGCAGTCCATTGAAAGAGGCCTATGACAATTGTTCTGCAATTGCCTTTCAAAGAATATATCGTT
>OHVT01001152.1_pt1 | contig 10129 bp, 9 predicted proteins | sample 1579441 | NCBI WGS metagenome assembly OHVT01 (sample SAMEA3882542, study PRJEB24775) | human gut metagenome | biome: human-associated habitat; feature: intestine environment; material: feces | place: Netherlands | collected 2009/2010
CAGAAAGTACAAATAGATCAGATATGCGATAAATAAAACCCATAGCACGATTCCTTCTACAAAATTGATTTCATTTCCGGTCGCTCTCATTACCAGAAGCACAGCGGTAATGAAAAGCATGTATGGAATTTCATATTTGAATGTAGACTTTTGTATGGTCACATTCGTAATCAGTGCAGTTACTCCGAGAATAATCAGGATATTAAGTATATTGCTTCCTACTATGTTTCCAACCGTGATCCCGGCATTTCCCTTTAGTCCGGCGGTTATACTCACAGCCGCTTCTGGCAGCGATGTGCCCATCGCTACGATTGTAAGTCCGATTACAAGTTGGGGAATCCCGAATTTTCCTGCCAGCGCCGCAGCACCATCCACAAAAACATCTGCGCCCTTTACCAGCGCTGTAAAACCAATTACCAACATCAACATTGCTACAAAAATCATATGCGTTCCTCCTTTTTAGAACCATTAAAATATAATTTCGTTTACCTGCAGAAAAACGCAAAAAAGCGAGACTTCTGCTGTGTAAACAACAAAAGTCTCGCCATTTGATTACTTCCCGGATTGTTTCCAATCGTACTGACGGGTGAGTAAACATCTTTTGATGCCGGCTACTCCCTTTCACTTATATACTATAGTATGCAATAACGTTTTATTCGTCAAGCGTTTTTTACTTTTAAATTATTGCTTTGCTTCATAAGTTTTTGCAAAGATGTCCTTTCCGATGATATATACATCCTGCAGATCATCTTTCCGGCATGCCAGATAGTCGCCTTTATTTCCTCGCATGTATTTTTCACGGTCCCACGTAGTAAATACATTCGCACGGTTCTCCAGTTTTTTGTCAATATCGCTACTTCTCCATTTGCAATACAACTCTTTGCAAACGGAATCAGAGATATTTTCTGTCATCTTATTTTCTTTGATTGACGGTTCATACCATCTCATTATATGAACTATGTTCTAAGAGGTATCTCGATTTAGAAGTTCAACGCGGACGTCTGAAAAATGAGTTTCAGGCTATTTGTAATCTTATGGATTGGTATACCTATGGAGGCTTACCGATTTTCATCTGCAAGTTATTCTTATGTCGACGAAAATGAGACAAGTGCCGACCAAGCCAAATACGTCGGCCAGCTGATGAAGACGATTTTGGAGAAAAACCGTAACTGCGATAAAAATGTGAATCCTAAGGGCGTAACCGGCATCACTTTGTGGGGATTGTACGACACGATCTCCTGGCGTGCTTCCTGCTCTCCACTGCTTTTTGACACCGGAATCACCGATCCAAAAGCTTCTTTCTATGAATTTATCAACGCTGCAAAATCAATGGGCTGATAGGAAGTAACCGAATGGTTACCGCAAAAATCCTCTGCTGTATTACATGCAATGCGGCAGGGAATTTTTTTACAAAAGTAAAAATTTTACCCCTTAAAGTAAAATTAATCCGTTCAAATTCGATTACATTTTCCTTATAATGGCTATATCATTATTTGAACAAGGAGGGATTTTTATGTTACTTAAAAAACGAATTCTTCCTCTGGCTTTATCTGTCATTATGGCTGTGTCCGCGTTGACCGGCTGTGGCAGCAGTTCAGAGAAAGACAGCTCATCAGGGGATGAGACAACACTGACCATGTGGACGATTGCCACAGAAAGCGACTCTTTCCACAAACCATATCTTCAGGCAATCGAGGAGTTTGAGAAAAATCATCCCGGTGTAAAGATTAATATGGAAACATTTGAAAATGAATCCTATAAAACGAAGATCAAAGCGGCCGTCGCTGCCAATGAACTTCCTGACATTTTCTTTACCTGGGCGGGTGGATTTTCCGAATCTTTCGTATCTTCCGGAAAAGTAATGTGTCTGGATGATTATTACAAAAATTACGAAAAGGAAATCAGTAAAGCCGCTCTTGCCAACGATATCTACGATGGCAAATTGTATGGTTCCGTAACTTGTACACCGGTATCCGTAATGTGGTACAACAAAGAAATGTTCAAAAAACAAGGTGTCGAGGTACCAGCCACATGGGATGATTTCAAAGCTGTCTGCAAGAAATTCATTGATGCAGGCATTAAACCGATTGGAACCAGTGTAAAAGACACTTGGGTACTTGCTATGCTTCATGACGGATTAGCACTTAAATCTGCCGGAGCAGACAAAGTCACCAAGGCTTTGACAAAACAGGGTCAGTCCTACAACGATCCGGACTTTGTAAAAGCTGCTAACTGCATCAAAGAATTGGTTGATATGGGCGCTTTTATCGACGGCGCAACCGGTCTTTCCAATGATGAAGCAAGTGCTTCTTTCTATGCAGAACAGGTTCCAATGTACTTCACCGGAAGCTGGATGGGTGGTTCCATCGTTACCGATGCCGAGAAACCGGATAACTTCGCTGTTGCACCAATTCCTGTTGTCAACAGCAAAAATGCAAGTGTAACCGACTTCATGGGCGGAGGTTCCGATACTTTGATGGTATCCGCCAACACGAAGAACAAAGACCTTGCCGCTGCCGCTGCTTTTGAGATTACAAGAGGAGTTTCCAAATATGCTTACTTAAGCGGTGCTGGAATTCCGGCTTGGACCGTAGATTATGATGCTTCTTCCGTCCCTGCCTTAACACAGCAGGTAGCAGATATTGCCGGAAAAGCAACTTCCTATACGTTGTGGTTTGATACGTTGATGTCTTCCGATGATGCTGGAGAATATCTGACACTCCTTCAGTCCCTCTTCGCAGGCGATCTGAAACCGGAAGAATTTGCTGCCAGCATGGATAAGCAGTTAAGTAAAAAATAATCACAAGTTAATTTTGTGAATGGGATTTGATCCGGGCGGCTCCCAGACAGCAGCATTGCTGCAGTCCGGGAGCCGCCCGGCATTATAACGATTCGTTTAAAGGAGGATTTCATGGACAAAATAAGAAAAAACAAAACAGCAATCTTCGTTTTTCTCTTTCCTTCTGCATTGCTGTTTTTAGCCATTATTATCTTACCAATCTTTATGTCCGGATATTATAGTCTTTTAGACTGGGACGGCATCACTTCCGGCACATTTGTTGGTATACAAAATTACATTGAATTATTTACAGAAAAAAGTCTTGGCTTCGGCCCTACCGTGCGAAACGCCTTTATCTTTGCCGGACTTTCTGTCTTTTTACAGCTTCCCCTCGCCCTGCTTTTGGCTCTGACTTTGGCAAAGGGCATCAAGGGTGAACGATTTTTTGTGGCGGTGTTCTTCATTCCGGTTTTGTTATCCACAACCGTCATCGGACAATTGTGGATGAAAATATACAATCCACAATACGGTATTGTCAATTCCTTTTTGCATGCCGTCGGTCTTGACACATGGTGCAAGACCTGGCTCGGCGACCAAAAATATGCTCTTGCCGCCTGCTTCATCCCGATGCTTTGGCAATACGTCGGCTACCACATGCTCCTCATGTACGCAGGCATTAAAAGTCTGTCACCGGATATCCGTGAAGCAGCTAAGATTGACGGTGCCAATGACCACCAATTATCACGTTATATCACAATTCCTATGATCAAGCCGGTTTTGCGTATGTGTGTGATTTTTGCGGTAACCGGTTCTTTGAAGGCCTTTGACCTGATCTATGTATTGACCGGCGGCGGTCCGGCTCACGCAAGTGAAGTACCAAGTACCTTGATGATTAACATGATCTTCGACCGAAGCCGCTATGGACTTGGAAGCTCGATTGCCATGTTTATCATTTTCCTGTGCTTCTTTTTCGCAATACTGATCAAACGCTGTTTTCGAACGGAGGTGGACTAAATGAAAAAAGTAAAAACCAGTGTAATGTACATTTTACTTTCTCTTTGGGCATTGGTAAACCTATTTCCGCTGTATTGGATGTTTACCTTCTCCCTAAAGACAAATAAAGAAATCTTTGGCGACAACATCATCGGCCTGCCAAAAGAATGGCTGTGGAGCAACTATTCGGAGGCTCTCGATACCGGAAATATGGCACTTTACTTTGCCAATAGTGCCATTGTCACCTTTGCTACGATTGCATTCACTGTCATCTTTTCCCTGATGGCGACTTATGCACTTTCCCGCATGGAATGGCGCGGCCGCAAACTTGTCAACAGCATTTTTATGCTCGGCTTAACGGTACCGATTCACGCGGCAATCCTGCCAATTTTTATCATCTTACGCGAATTAAAGATGACAAACTCCTATCAGGCACTCATAATTCCTTACACCGCATTTGCATTGGCGATGGCGATTATGATCTGTCAAAGTTTCATTGAAAATATTCCACGTGAACTTGAAGAGTCTGCCTGTATCGACGGCTGTGGTGTCTATGGCATTTTCTTCCGCATTGTGCTTCCGCTCATGAAACCGGCACTTTCTACCATTGGCATTTTTACCTTTCTACAAGCGTGGAATGAGCTTATGTTTGCCGTCATCTTTATCAGTGACAGTAAATATCGTACATTGTCGGTAGGTATCCAGGCACTTTCCGGGGCTTACACGACCAAATGGGGGCCGATCGGTGCTGCTCTTGTCATCGCCACGTTCCCGACACTCATCATTTATTGTTTTATGAGCAAAAAAATACAAGAAAGTTTAATGGCAGGTGCAATTAAAGGATAAATGTGCTATAATAAGTTTATTTTATAGTTATTTTTGGGGATATAACGCACTATGAAGAAACGTTTTTTGTCATTGGGGCTTCGGGAAAAAATTCAGTTTTTGTTTCTTTGTACAATGATTGTATGCATTTTATTCTGCTCAGGTATCTTCTATCTGATTTTGGAAAATCAAATGCAGCAATCGATCGCTGACAAAGAAATCAGTAATCGAACTGCTATTTCCAATAACTTGGACAGCACCATGAAGTCCATTAACAGCATCAGCCGCCTTACCATGCTTCGCAGCACTGTACGCACTTTTTTACTTGCAGAGAGTAATTCTACTCCTCGCACACGAAATGCTCTCCAGGAGATCCACGACATTCTAAATACATTTAATCTTTCTTGTAATGTCGTGATTCTCCGCATGGACGGCCAATACCTTAACACCGGTCCGGGAATCACCTATGTCAATACTGACAAGATTTTTGAAACAGAATGGCTGAACGAAGTCATGGCTCAAAAGGGAAATTACGTTATTAAAGCAGGCACTCGCGGTGCCTTTCGCTCAAACATTGGCGAAATGGTGTCTTTTGTCCGTGTCATCAATGACATAAACACCCAAAAACCGATCGGTATCCTAGCAATCAATCTCCCAAGCCGCTTCTTTGAACAGGCATATGAAGGGCTTTCCGGCGAAACCAGCCATTTTGCTCTTTATGACACATCCGGCAGATTAATCTGCAAGGATAATGAAAGCACATTTTCCTCCTTAAATCCGGAAAATCTACTTCAAAACACGCGCGAAGAAACGGACAAACTATTTTACAAAAGTATATTTACCTGCGACACATTGGGAGACTCTCATTTCATCCTTGCTTCCCGTCTGGAAGTACGGATTTTAGACGGGCTCCCTGCCAAATTACTGGTCGCTTTGATCATCGGCGCTTTTATACTTCTCGCATTTATGTGGCTGATCAATACTTATATTGCCAAAAATGTCATCTACCCGATCCAGCGTTTGGTCGACAGCATGGCCGAAGTGCAAAACGGCTGGCTGCACCGCGTTAGTATGAATGTAAACGATGACGAGATCGGTCTTTTAAAAAACAGTTACAACGCTATGCTGATTGAGATCAATCAATTGATCGAAGAACTTCTTCAAAAAGAAAAAACACTGAGGATGGCTGAATTAGATGCTCTTCAGGAGCAAATGAAGCCCCACTTTTTGTATAACACTCTGGATATGATCCGTTATATGGCTTTGGAAAACCGAACCGATGAAGTATATAATATGTTGGAAACTCTTGGAAATTTTTACCGTCGTTTCTTAAGTAAAGGAAGCACGGACTTGTCTCTGGGAGAAGAAATAGAAATTGTAAAAAGCTATCTTACACTGCAGAGAACACGTTTTGAGGATATTTTTACAGATGAATATGAAATTGAAGAAGGCCTGTCTTCCATCCGTGTTCCGCGCCTGATTCTGCAGCCGCTCGTAGAAAATTCCATTTATCATGGGATTCGCCCAAAAGGCGAACATGGGGTTATCCGTGTCACGGTAAAACGTCAGGAAGATTTTCTATTTCTTAGCATTTACGACAATGGAATCGGTATGTCCGCACACCAGCGGGAACTTCTATTTTCCGGCAAAGACAGCCGAAGTTTTGGATTTCAGGGAACCATTGAAAGAATCCGTTATTATTATAAAACGGAAGATGTCTTTGAGATACACAGTACAGAAGGGGAATATTGTGAGATTATTTTGAAACTGCCACTTTCAAATGGCTGTTAGATATTTTTGTTATAACGTAAAGGAGAGTGTAGTTTTTATGTATCGTGTTATGATCATTGACGATGAAAAGGCGCTTCGCAATCTTTTAAAAGCATCGGTCGACTGGCAGGAAATGGGGCTGGAAGTTGTTGGCGAAGCAGCAAGTGGGATTGAAGCGATCAATATTATCGATAAACTTCATCCGGACATTATTTTTGTAGACATTCGTATGCCCTTTATGGATGGCATCGAATTTTCCAAAATTGCGTTAAAACGGTATCGGCAGATGAAAATCATTATCCTGACTGCCTTTGACGAATTTGAATATGCAAAGCAGTGCATCGGACTTGGGATCACGGATTATCTTCTAAAACCGATCGTTCGCACAGACATCCGGGAAGCCTGCCAAAAAGCGATCCGCGAACTGGATGCCCTGCCTGCCGCCGTACCGGAGCAGCCCGTCCTGCAGGATGTCTCTTCGGATATGGAACACGTCAAGCAGTATATTGATAACCACTATCCGGATTCCGCTTTAAATCTCACCGCGATCGCGCAGAAATTCGGCTACAATCCGAGTTACCTGAGCCGCCGTTTTAAAGCTGACTGCGGCCAGAATATCTCAGATTACATCACGGCCTGCCGCATGGAAAAGGCCAAAAAATGTCTGGAATCGCGGATGCTTATGTATATGACGGCAAAAGAAGTCGGCATTCCGGATCCAAATTATTTTGGAAAATGTTTTAAAAAATATACCGGAAGTTCGTATTCCGAACTGCTCAAACTGCAGCTGTCCACCTAACCGGAAATCCGCTTAATTTATCATTTATTTGGGGAGGTTTTTATGAAATCATTACTTGGAAACAAATTGTACGACTGGCTGACTACTGCATGTCAGCTAATCGTGCTTGGCTTTTTATTTTTATTTACGAGTATCCCTCTTATCACTTCAGGGGCTTCTTTGACGGCGCTTTATCATTGTATCTCGCGCGGTCACACACAAACTTCCGCTCACATCTGCCGGGAATATTTTTCGGCATTCAAATCCAATTTTTTCCAGTCTCTTGCACCAACAATCCTGTTTCTCTGCTACGGTGCCACGATGGCTGTAGATCTTTCCCAAGTCTTTACCGGAAAAAACGGCAATCTTTTACCGCCCTTTTTATGGATGGTAATCTGCCTCGTCCTCTGGGTTCTCGCCAATTATATCTTTGCCGTGATCTCACACCTGCGCGCTTCATTTCCGGCAGTTCTTCTGCTCTCCGTGCGCCTGATGGCAGGTCACATCAAAGAAACTTTCATCTTATTATTTACAATGGCCGGCGCCTGCCTCATCGTCTTCCTGGTTCCCGGACTTTTCGTCCTTTTTCCTGGAATCCTCTGCGGCATCGCCAGCCATCTGATTGAGCCTGGTTTAAAAAAGGCTCTTGCTATTGATTAATCCAGTTCTTTATAGTCAAAACTGCGGAATTCTGCTGTCTGATCGTATCCGGAGTAGTCCACGCATGCCATGCCGACAAATGCTCCGGTGAAGAATCCACCGTATGACTGGAGTACGTAATCATCGGACAATACAGCGGCATCCAGTGTGCCCGGAATCTCTGTATAGTTCTTTCCGTCAAAGGAATACTCGTAGCTGTAAGACTGCTTTCTTACTTTTGTGCGAAGCCATACAAATTCAACATCATCCGGTACCGGAATCGCATCGTCGCGAAGGAACGAACGATATCCGCCACGATTGCACTCTGCCACTTCGATCACGCGGCCATTTTTCTCATTCCACGTAACGAAAGCGAATGACCAGTGCTTATCATTGTAAAAATTTGTCAATCCAGCCATCTGCTGATAGTTGAACGGATCAAATTTCACTTTCACTTCGGCATCAAAGTTAAATGCCTGCCAGCGTTTTGCCACCAACGAAAGCTCATGCTTATTGCAGAGGGATCCTTTTCCGACCAATGTCAGCCTGCCATCCCCTGTCGTACCCATTTCCTCGGTAAATGGTACGCGGAGGGTATTCCACTCATCATGAAGTTTTGGTGTGTCAAATTCATCATGCATCGAATGATCTGCCGGTGCTTCTGTCAAGATTGCATCTTTCGGCGCATCCACAAGCACTTTTCCGCCATGTCCGCCCTCGATACGAGGCCAGCCTTCTTCATCCCAGTATACTTTCTGAATTGCCGTCTCACGGCCAAGCGGACACCAGCCGCGTGGGTCGATCGAACTTTCATTTTCGTGGTGCCACGGTCTTCCACACAAACTTGCATAATACCACTCACCGCCGGGAGTCTCTACGAGAGCACCATGTCCCTGCTTCTGGATCTCAAGTTCCGGCGTATCAAAGTTTGTAATAAACGGATCGCCAGGCTCTGTCTCAAAACTCAACGCATCTAACGTCTTTGAACGAGCTACTACTTCCTGATGTGTCCAAACGGTTCCACCCTGTGCAGCAAACAGATAATAATATCCGTTGATCTTATACAAATGTGGTCCCTCAACCAGTTTAACGTCCGTTCCGGCGTAGATCGTACGTGCTGTCTCCGGTTTTAATTTCATTGTCTCTGTGTCAAATTCTGTCACTGTAATACCGTCAAAAGCATGGTGGTATTCGCGATGATCCCATGTCTGCTGAACAAGGTATTTGCGTCCGTCATCATCATGGAACAACGATTCGTCAAATCCCACACCATTGACACGGATCGGATCCGACCATGGTCCGCGGATATCTTCTGCCGTCGTCAGATAATTGATCATGTCTTTGAATGGTCCTTCGGTTACTTTTACATCCGTATAAATCAGCCAGAATTTTCCATCTGCATAGGAAAGATCCGGTGCCCAGATACCTCCCGATGACGGATTTCCTTTCATATCAAGCAATGTCGTCGTGGACAATGCGGATGGAAGAAGATTCCAATGTACTAAATCTTTTGACTCGTGCAGACGAACTCCCGGAAACCACTCAAACGTAGAGTTCGCAATGTAATATGTATCATCCACACGGATAATGGATGGATCTGCATTAAATCCCGGCAAAACCGGATTTTTAATCTGCAACATAACTGTATGCCTCCTTACTGTTAATCTATCTCTATCATACAGGAAAATGGGGGGTTTGCAAAGGGAAAAAGAAGAAAAAGAAAAATTTATTCATCCTCTTGCCATTTTCCATAATTATTTTACATGTACCAGTAAAAAGTATACGGTATCCGCACGGTCTATCCAATAGGACATTATTCCTATCACTTTTTCTTTCGCATACTGACAATAAGTGCATAAATTTCTGGATTTTTTTCTTTCATATGTTCGTCCAGCATATGACGCCTCTCCCGAAAACGTTCCGCGAGTTCCGGATGTTCTCTTGCAATTCGCTCATACACCTCCCGACGATGCGCCTCAAAATGTGCTGCAAGCGTCCTCTCATCCTTGCCTGAAATATGCACAATTTCTTTTAAATGCTCTTCCAAATGTTCCAACCACTCATCTTCATCCAATTCTTCCATATGTGGCCAGCGTCCATGCAACAGTTCTTCAACATCACCTGTTTTTTTCAACTGCTCAATCTGCAGACGTATTTGCTTTTCAATCTGTTCTTCCGACTCACTTCCAAACGCCCATACAAGTTCCTGCACACGATTTTCCGCACGTTTCCGGGATGCACTTCTCATTTCATTATCAACCCCATCAAGAGGATACGGGCGATGAATTTCCATATCCTTAAGTGCGATATGAATGGTTCTGCGTACACATCCTTCTTCAATCAGA
>OHVT01001160.1_pt1 | contig 10093 bp, 9 predicted proteins | sample 1579441 | NCBI WGS metagenome assembly OHVT01 (sample SAMEA3882542, study PRJEB24775) | human gut metagenome | biome: human-associated habitat; feature: intestine environment; material: feces | place: Netherlands | collected 2009/2010
CTACATATACACGACCTGTGTAAGCAGCCATAACGGGCATTGCCGCCAGCATCAGGCATGATAATAAAAAAGTCTTTTTCATGAATATTTATTTTAATCAATTCTTATTTAAGTTCGAATTTCGAGAGGACAAAACCATGATCTGAAGGATAGAAAAAGTCTTCTCCTTTGAAAGTAAAAGTTTTACCCAAGCTATTGTCATAGCACTCAGACGCTATCGCTTGAATGGTTTTCCCCTGATAATAAATGAAATCAATGCGGTCCATACGACATTCGGTTTCCAACGAATCCGCATCTGTCAGCCACGTTACTCCCAGATTGGCCACCGGATTGGGGTTCATCTCACGGAAACTATCTTTAAATCCCGCCTCTTCCATAGCAATGGAAACAGGCCAATCCACCACTGCACCACCATGAAGATACAGGTTACGGGTAGCTTCCGTCCAATCCAGATGAGAATGCACGTTAAAATCACCGCCCATTATAATTGGAATACTGTCGGCCTCTGCCAACAAGGGTTGAAGAACAGACAAAATCTTATGTATTTCCTCATCACGTGTTCCCTCCATCTCCCAAGCCAATATTTCTTCCTTGGATTTATCCGTCGGGACCAAACGCATATCAGGAAGATAATGCAACCAAGTATTAAAAACACGGACGGGTTTCCCATCCACATCTATCATCACTCCGCCAAAATTAAAGGTACTTATGCTGTCGGCAAAAGCATATTTCCGAATAATGGGATAACGGCTATAAATAGAAAGATTATCAGAAATGAGATTGTACGAATATCCCAATGAGTCGGCTACCATCGGGGCAGCTCCATAAGTTTCAATCATCAAGACCACATCAGCCTCACTTTTTTTCAGAATATCAATAGTTCCCTCACACCCTTTTCCGGAATAAGTTTTTGAATGACCGCCATGCCATACATTCCATGAAAGGACAGTCAGCGTCTTTTTCGACTCTTTTGAAGATGTGCAAGCTGCCAATGCACACAAGCAAAGGACTACTACCCCAATAAAATTTCTTGTTATCATCATAGATTAGACTTGTTAATTCCGGACAAAGATAGTGAATTATTCAGGAGACAACACTATAAAATATACCCTAAATAGGGTATTTCCGCCATGAACATCTTCCCCTATCTTTGCATTATAAAATCAGAACCCACTAAATGAAAAGATTATGGCAAGAATAAAAAAAGAATTGACCGAACTCATCGGAGGAACTCCCTTGTTGGAACTGTCACGCCTTAGTAAAAAACACGATGCGAAAGCGCAAATAATTGCCAAACTGGAATACTTCAATCCCGGAGGAAGTGTAAAAGACCGTATAGCCCTGGCAATGATAGAGGATGCAGAAGCCAAAGGAATCTTGAAACCCGGAGCGGTTATCATTGAACCAACCAGCGGCAACACCGGCGTAGGGTTAGCATGGGTTGCCAGCGTGAAAGGTTACAAAGCCATACTGACCATGCCCGAAACCATGAGCGAGGAACGCCAGAACCTGTTAAAAGCCATGGGAGCACAATTGGTACTGACCGAAGGTGCAAAAGGAATGAAAGGAGCCATAGAAAAAGCGGAGGAATTGCGTGACCGGACTCCGGGAGCTGTCATTCTGGGACAATTCGAAAACCCGGCGAATCCCGCCGCCCATGCACGTACCACTGCACAGGAAATATGGAACGACACGGACGGAAAGGTAGACATCTTTGTTGCCGGAGTCGGTACAGGCGGCACTTTAAGCGGAGTAGCGGAAGGATTAAAAAAACAGAATCCCCATATACAGATTGTAGCTGTAGAGCCGGATAACTCCCCCGTCCTTTCAGGAGGAAATCCGGGACTGCACAAGATACAAGGTATCGGAGCCGGATTTATCCCTCATACCTACAATGAAAAATTAGTAGACAAGATAATCCGGGTGAAAGACGATGACGCCATCCGCACAGGACGCGAACTCTCTCTGACGGAAGGGTTATTGGTCGGAATATCTTCGGGAGCAGCTGCCTATGCCGCATTGGAACTGGCCAAACTCCCCGAAAATGAAGGAAAACAAATTGTAGTGATCTTGCCCGATACGGGGGAACGATATTTGTCTACCGTGCTTTATGCTTTTGAAGAATACCCATTATCATAAAATGAGATGAACATAGCTGCATTAATTTCAGGAGGAGTAGACAGCGCGGTTGTCGTACATCTCCTCTGCGAACAAGGATACAAACCGGATCTTTTCTATATTAAAATCGGAATGGACGAAGATCTCACCTGCACGGCAGAAGAGGACATTGAACTATGTACCGCCACCGCCCGCAAATACGGTCTGAGCCTGAATATCATTGACCTGCACCGACAGTACTGGGATAATGTAGTGGCATACGCCATCGATAAAGTGAAACGCGGTCTTACTCCCAACCCGGATGTAATGTGCAACAAGCTCATCAAATTCGGATGTTTTGAGCAGGAAGCAGGGCATTTATATGACAAGACAGCTACCGGACATTACGCCAGTATTCTTGAAAAAGACGGGAAAATATGGCTGGGAACCGCACAAGACCCCGTCAAGGACCAAACAGATTTCCTGGCACAAATAGATTATCTGCAAATTTCAAAACTGATGTTCCCTTTGGGAGGTCTGATGAAGAATGAGGTCAGGGATATCGCCCGCATTGCCAAACTGCCCAGTGCACAACGCAAGGACAGTCAAGGTATCTGCTTTCTAGGAAAAATCAACTATAATGAGTTCCTCCGCCGTTTCTTGGGTGAAAAAGAAGGAGATATCATTGAAATGGAAACAGGAAAACGGATTGGCACTCACAAAGGATATTGGTTTCACACCATCGGACAGCGCAAAGGATTGGGACTAGGTGGAGGACCATGGTTTGTTATCCGCAAAGATATAGACGAGAATATCATTTATGTCTCACACGGTTATGATACAGACAAACAATATGGGACAGACTTTGCCTTGCATGATTTTCATTTCATCACAGAGGACTTATGGAAGGGAGCACCTTCCGCAGATGTTTCTTTCAAGATCCGGCATACAGACACTTTCATGAAAGGAATATTGACACGGGAAGATAACTTGTTCCGAATCCACAGCCACGTCCCCTTACAGGGTATAGCCCCCGGACAGTTCGGTGTGCTGTATGACAAGAATGCGGAAATCTGTGTGGGAAGCGGTGAAATCACTTTATCCTAAATATAATATTCCACCACATCCACAATCCCTGCACGAAGGGCATATTTTGTTGCTTCGTGCACATTGTTCACTTCCAGCTTGCGAAAGATATTTTTGCGGTGAGTCATTACCGTATATACACTTAGGAAACGCTCAGCCGCAATCTCTTTCGTAGTCTTGCCCAATGCCATCAGTTTCAGAATTTCACGCTCCGTGACCGTAAGCGGTGAAACTAACTTATCTTTTTTGTCTTCTTTATGCTGCAACAGCCAGACTGCACGCGTACACATGTATTGTAAATGCTGTTTTGCCTTCCGCAGCCCTTCCTCTATCTCTATCATCGGCGCATCTTTCATCACCACGCTGAATGAAGTTCCGCTAAAAACCATACGCCGGATGAAATCCTCACTCAGATTATCGCTGAACAGAACAAAATGTGCCTCCTTAAACCGTTCCTGCAATATAAGCAAATATTCAGCCGAAGTATCAAACAATGTATAGTCCAACACTGCAACGGCATTGGGATTATCGACAAGAAGCCCGGTTAATTCACTCTGACTGCCGGCTTCCTTTATTGCGGCGAACCCTCCTATCCGACCGGCCACCGTTTTCATACCTTCACGGGTAATATCCTGATTATCGATAAGTAGCAATGTTTTCATGCCCATACATTTTAACTAGGGAAACTTACTGAAACAAAAAAGCCTTGCATCATTGTGTGCAAGGCTTCATTCTTCGGTGGGCGTTGACGGATTCGAACCGCCGACCCTCTGCTTGTAAGGCAGATGCTCTGAACCAGCTGAGCTAAACGCCCGTTGCCTCTTGTTTTCAAAAGCGTTGCAAAGGTATGGTTTTTTTTGATAACTGCAAACTTTTCTCCTATTATTTTTTCATTTATTTTTCAATAAAGCAGCTAACAAACTGATTAACAAGAAATAAAAAAAGTAAAGCCCACAACCTTTTCAAGATAAGAATTGCGGGCTTTACTCCATATATATAAAAGACACTTTTTTATTCTTGTCCGAAACGCTTAGCTTGTTCAGCAATCAGTTCCGCATCATCGAAATAATTTATCTTCATCGCTTTGCGTACATCATCCAATGTTTCTGCCGCAGTTGCACGAGCTGTTTCACATCCTCTACGCAACATCTCATAAATAGCAGGAATATCCTTTTCAAACTCTTTGCGGCGTTCACGAATGGGAGTCAGTTCCTCCTGCATGATAGCTGCCAGGAATTTCTTCACCTTCATATCCCCCAAACCGCCACGCGTATAATGTGCTTTCAATTCATCCAGGTTAGGATAATCAGATAAATAACGTTCAAAATGCTCAGGTTTACAGAAAGCATCCAAATAAGTAAAGACAGTATTACCCTCAAGTTTACCCGGGTCGGATACTTTGATATGGGTCGGGTCAGTGTACATACCCTTCACTTTCTTTTCCACTTCATCGGCAGTATCGGAGAGATAAATGCAGTTGCCCAACGATTTACTCATTTTTGCCTTTCCGTCCGTACCCGGCAACCGCAGACAAGCAGCATTGTCAGGCAACAGGATTTCCGGTTCTACCAGCGTATCACCATAAATATGATTGAACCGACGGACAATTTCACGCGTCTGCTCAATCATTGGTTCCTGATCTTCACCCACCGGCACGGTTGTAGCCCTGAATGCCGTGATATCGGCTGCCTGACTAATAGGATAAGTGAAAAAACCTACAGGAATACTAGTCTCGAAATTACGCATCTGTATTTCTGTTTTCACCGTAGGGTTACGTTGCAGACGAGATACGGTAACCAAATCCATATAATAGAAAGTCAGCTCACAAAGTTCAGGAATCTGGGACTGAATGAATATAGTAGACTTAGTCGGGTCCAAGCCGACAGCCATATAGTCAAGTGCCACTTCAATAACATTCTGGCGAACCTTTTCAGGATTATCAATATTATCAGTCAAAGCCTGTGCGTCTGCTATAAAAATAAAAGTCTTATCATACAATCCGGAGTTCTGAAGTTCCACCCGGCGTTTCAATGAACCTACGTAATGACCGATATGCAACCTTCCGGTAGGACGGTCACCTGTCAATATGATTTTTTCTTTTCCCATACATCTTAAATATTATCTTATATTAAAAATTACGCAAAGATAGGAATATTCTAGCACAATAACTTAACTTTGAATCTGTATTTCACATATAATAATTGTTATGAATAAACTAAGACCAACCATTAAACTAGCTCTATTTATCTCTGTTGCAGGCGCATTTCTCGCTGCATGTTCCGATGACGATGACAAAAAGCCTTCTGCTCCATCAAAAATCATTACCGGAATAAGAGTATATAAAATCACCGATGTCATAAGCTATGAAGGCGACCTTGACTTTACTTATGACAAAGACAAACGCCTAACCGGTGTGCGTGGCAATGCTCCATTGACCACTATAAACTATTCCTATGGAGATAATTCACACATAAGCTATAATTACTCTTCGGAAAACTCTCAATTAGTAGAAATAACCACCACTTTAGAGAATGGCCGCAGCTATGTGTGCAAATTTTCCAATCAGGACAGTCCCATCACCTATTCATATAATAATGAAGGATATCTGAAAAGCAGTAACAATAACGGAATAGTGCTTGAATACCAATGGAACAAAAAGAACCTGACCTCTATTACTTCCACACCAAGAGGAACTTACAACAGTGATTACAAAATATCCACCATTGCTAATGACTACAGCCTTGACCTGAACACGCTGGCACAATGGATTGACGAACGACCCAATTATATAAACGTGGTCAACACATTGGGACAAATGGCAGGCATTTTAGGCAAACGAAGTGAAAATATCATAGAAGACACTTACTATACATACGACTATAGTTTCTTGCAAGACGGCAGGCTGAAAGACATTACCCTGATAGATACGAATAAAACCGGTTATTCTTTCTTATTGCGTTACGCCGACTCTGATAATATCGAATAAATATACAAAAGAAAGATGATTTCTCATTTTTTATCTCAATCTGCATTGACAAAGAGCCTGATTTATTTTGTTATCTTAGAAATAAGTAGTTACTTTGCACAAAATTTAAAGATGCTATGTATCCTACAGGAACAAAGATAATATAGACATAAAGCAAATGCGTTAGTCCTCTCACGAGGATGGACGCATTTTTTTTATATTTTAGCGACATTAAAACAACTATTATAAAAAGAAACTTTCAATGAAAAAGGATTTAAAGAAAGTCCTGGTATTGGGTTCGGGTGCCCTCAAAATCGGCCAGGCAGGAGAGTTTGATTACTCAGGTTCACAAGCGCTGAAAGCATTGCGCGAAGAAGGCATTCACTCGGTGTTGGTAAATCCTAACATCGCAACTATTCAAACTTCGGAAGGTATTGCCGACAAAGTGTACTTCCTTCCTGTTACTCCCTTCTTTGTTGAAGAAATTATTAAGAAAGAACAACCGGACGGTATCTTATTGGCTTTCGGTGGTCAGACTGCACTGAACTGCGGTACTGAGCTTTATCTGAACGGTACATTAAAGAAATATGGTGTAGAAGTACTGGGTACTTCCGTAGAAGCCATCATGTACACTGAAGACCGTGATTTATTCGTAAAAAAGCTGGATGAAATTCCGATGAAAACCCCGAAGAGCCACGCTGTGGAAAGCATGGAAGAGGCTCTGAAGGCTGCCCGCGAAATCGGTTATCCTGTTATGGTACGCTCTGCTTACGCATTGGGCGGTTTGGGTAGCGGTATCTGTCCGGACGAAGAAGCTTTCATCAAATTAGCAGAAAGCTCATTCGCATTCTCTAAACAGATCCTGGTTGAAGAGTCATTGAAAGGTTGGAAAGAAATTGAATTCGAAGTAATCCGCGATGCTAATGATCATTGTTTCACAGTAGCAAGCATGGAAAACTTCGACCCGCTGGGTATCCACACCGGTGAGTCTATCGTGGTAGCTCCTACTTGCTCTCTGACAGAAGAACAAGTAACAATGTTGCAAGATTTGTCTACAAAATGTATCCGTCACTTGGGTATTGTGGGTGAATGTAACATCCAATATGCTTTCAATGCAGATACCAACGACTACCGTGTCATCGAAGTAAACGCGCGTCTGAGCCGTTCTTCCGCACTGGCTTCCAAGGCCACCGGTTTCCCCTTGGCATTCGTTGCCGCTAAAATCGCTTTGGGCTACACACTGGACCAGATTGGCGAGATGGGTACTCCTAACTCAGCATACGAAGCTCCCCAATTGGATTACCTGATTTGTAAAATTCCCCGTTGGGACTTGACCAAATTTGCCGGTGTATCACGTCAGATCGGTTCCAGCATGAAGTCGGTAGGTGAAATCATGTCTATCGGACGTTCTTTCGAGGAAATCATTCAGAAAGGTCTTCGTATGATCGGTCAGGGTATGCACGGTTTCGTGGGTAACGACCATACTAAATTCGAGAATCTGGATGAGGAACTGGCTAACCCGACAGACCTCCGCATCTTCTCCATCGCTTCTGCATTGGAAGAAGGATACAGCATTGAACGTATCCATGAACTGACCAAGATTGACCCGTGGTTCTTGGGCAAACTGAAAAATATCGTTGACTACAAAATCAAACTTTCCACTTATAATAAGATTGAGGATCTGCCCGAAGATGTACTTCGCCAAGCTAAAGTGTTAGGGTTCTCCGACTTCCAGATTGCACGTTTCGTACTGAAATCCAATGGCAACATGGAAAAAGAGAATCTGGCCGTACGAGCTCATCGTAAAGCATTAGGTATTCTTCCGGCTGTGAAACGTATCAATACCGTCGCATCCGAACATCCCGAACTGACCAATTACCTGTATATGACATACGCTACCACAGGTTATGATGTCAATTATTATAAGAACGAAAAGTCAGTGGTTGTATTAGGCTCGGGTGCTTACCGCATCGGTTCATCTGTAGAATTTGACTGGTGTTCTGTAAACGCTGTACAGACAGCACGTAAATTGGGTTACAAATCAATCATGATTAACTATAACCCTGAAACGGTTTCTACCGACTATGACATGTGTGACCGTCTGTACTTCGACGAACTTTCATTCGAACGTGTACTTGACGTGATTGACCTGGAACAACCGGGTGGTGTCATTGTATCGGTAGGCGGACAGATTCCTAACAACCTGGCTATGAAATTACATCGTCAGTCAGTACCTGTATTGGGAACTTCACCTCTTTCTATCGACCGTGCGGAAAACCGTCATAAATTCTCGGCTATGCTCGACCAACTGGGCATTGACCAACCGGCTTGGAAGGAATTGACCAGCCTGGAAGAGATGGAAGAGTTCGTCAACAAAGTAGGTTATCCGGTGTTGGTTCGTCCTTCATACGTGCTCTCGGGCGCTGCCATGAATGTATGCTATAACGAAGACGAATTAAAAGAATTCTTGCAGATGGCCAAGGAAGTTTCTAAAGAATATCCGGTAGTCGTATCACAGTTCATGCAAGACACCAAAGAAATAGAATTTGACGCTGTAGCCCAAAACGGTGAGGTAGTGGAATATGCCATATCAGAACATATTGAATACGCAGGTGTACACTCGGGTGATGCAACCTTGGTATTCCCGGCTCAGAAGATTTATTTCGAGACAGCCCGCCGCATCAAGAAAATCGGTCGCCGCATAGCCAAAGAATTGAATATTTCCGGTCCGTTCAATATGCAGTTCCTGGCTAAGAACAATGAAGTAAAAGTGATTGAATGTAACCTGCGTGCCTCACGTTCATTCCCGTTCGTTTCAAAGGTATTGAAACGTAACTTTATTGAAACAGCCACCCGCATCATGCTGGATGCTCCATACAGCAAACCGGACAAGTCGGCATTCGACATTGACTGGATTGGTGTAAAAGCTTCTCAGTTCTCATTCTCACGCCTGCACAAGGCAGACCCGGTATTGGGTGTAGATATGTCTTCAACCGGTGAAGTAGGTTGTATCGGTGATGACTTCCATGAAGCCTTGCTGAATTCACTGATCGCCGTAGGATTTAAAATTCCTACAAAATCAGTTATGTTCTCGTCGGGTGCTACCAAGTCTAAAGTAGATTTGCTGGAAGCCAGCCGTATGTTGGCAAATAAGGGATACGAGATTTATGCAACTGCCGGAACTGCTACTTTCCTGAATGCACACGGAGTAAACACTATTCCTGTTTACTGGCCTGATGAACGTCCCGATGCAGAGAATAATGTAATGAAGATGATTGCCGAACACAAGTTCGACCTGATTGTCAATATTCCGAAGAACCATTCTAAACGTGAGTTGACTAACGGTTATAAGATTCGTCGCGGAGCAATCGACCACAATATTCCTTTGATTACCAATGCTCGTCTGGCAAGTGCTTTCATTGAAGCATTCTGCGAAATGAGCGAAAAGGATATTCAAATCAAGAGCTGGCAGGATTATAAATAATCCTTCCCAATAAATAAAAAGAGGGTGTGTCTTCAATCTGACACACCCTCTTTTTTTGATAAGATACTACTATGGGACTAATATTGGAGTACCATCCTTTTTAAAGGATACAACAGTTCGTAATGCGCTTTGGTCTAGAATATAATATTTGTTATTGTATTCTATTATTTTGTCGGCACAAGAGAACATGATGTTGTTTCCTTCGTTCAGAACAACGAATGAAGTGTCTGCAATGTGACTAGTGACGGAATCATAATAAGCTTCATCAAGAGGTATTGTTATTTTATATACATCACAATTTAAAGGAACTGTTTCAACAGAATCTTTATTCCCAGAACAAGCTGATAATAATCCTAGTAGAAATATCTGTATAATTCTATTTTTCATTTTTAACAAGCACAATCATTAATGAATAATTTAGATAAGGCTTTAATTGTCTTGTCCAAATTCTGCTCAGTATT
>OHVT01001164.1_pt1 | contig 10081 bp, 9 predicted proteins | sample 1579441 | NCBI WGS metagenome assembly OHVT01 (sample SAMEA3882542, study PRJEB24775) | human gut metagenome | biome: human-associated habitat; feature: intestine environment; material: feces | place: Netherlands | collected 2009/2010
AACCGAATGAGGGTAAAATCTCCCGCAAAGTGGGGCTTGCAGATTGCGGAAATGATTTTTCAGACATGCTCTAGATACAGAATAATATAGATAAAAGATTTCCGGGAAATAAAAACAGACGACAGAACAGACATAATTCTTCCGGATAAAGATACAAACGAATGTACAGACAATAAAGTAATGGAAAAACGGGCAGGAAACTAGTTTCAGATAGTATTCCTGCCTGCTTTTACATTTGTGCTTTATACAGAAAACATATATAATAAAGATAACTGTGAAGGTGTGGAGCAGTTACTAATAAGAGTAATTATACACATGGAGGTTTTTACAAATGAAATACGATTTTACAACAATCATGGATCGTCACGGTATGGATGCGATTGCGGTAGATGGTCTCAGTGAAGACGGACAGGGAAGTCCGGCGAAACCAAAAGAGGGATTTGATATTATTCCGATGTGGGTGGCGGATATGAATTTCGCGACAGTACCGACTGTACAGGAGGCAATTGCGGAGAGAGTAAAACACCCGGCATTTGGATATTTTGATCCGCGGGAAGAGTATTTTCAGGAGATTATCGACTGGCAGACGAAACGAAACGGTGTAGAGGGACTGACTGCGGAGGCGATCGGGTATGAAAATGGTGTACTCGGCGGTGTTCTGTCTACATTACAGGCATTTGCAAGTCCGGGGGATGCAGTGCTTCTACATAGCCCGACTTATATCGGATTTACCGGAAGTATCGGAAATTATGGATATAAGATGGTTCACAGTCTGCTGAAAAAAGATGCGGAAGGAATCTGGAGGATGGATTATGAAGATATGGATGCGAAGATCAAAGAGCATCATATCCATGTGGCAGTCTTCTGTAATCCCCATAACCCGTGTGGCCGGGTATGGGAACGCTGGGAGATTGAAAAAGCGATGGAAGTATATAAGGCCAATGACTGCGTGGTTATCTCCGATGAGATCTGGTCGGATCTGATCCTGGAAGGATATCATCATACGCCGGCACAGTCTGTCAGCGAGGATGCGAGAAACCGCACCGTGGCGATGTATGCGCCGAGCAAAACCTTTAACCTGGCAGGCCTGGTGGGAAGTTATCATATCATTTACAATTCCTATCTTCGTGACCGGGTGATGGCAGCCAGCAGTAAATCACACTATAATGCGATGAATGTACTTTCCATGTATGCACTGATCGGTGCATATAAACCGGAAGGCTATGAGTGGGTGGATGAACTGTGTCGGGTACTGAGCGGAAATGTTTCCTATGCCTGCGATTTCATCAAAGAACACTTTCCCGGTGTCACATTAAGCCGCCCGCAGGGAACCTATATGCTGTTCCTGGACTGCGAAGAATGGTGTAAGACACATGGAAAAACCATCGACGAGGTCCTCAAAGCCGGTTGGGATGTAGGTGTGGCATGGCAGGACGGCCGCCCGTTCTTTGCCCCGTACGGCATCCGCGTAAACCTGGCACTGCCACTCAGCAGAGTGCAGGAAGCTTTTGAACGGCTGAAAAAATATGTGTTTGTGGAAGAAAAATAAAATACCTTTTGCCCCCAACATCATAAAATGACGATGTCAAGAAAAAGTACTTGACACCCATGAAAGATTGTTGTATGATGTCCAAGGTGATGAACATGGATAAGCTTGCGAGACAGGCATTGTTATATGATTTTTATGGCGAACTGCTGACGGAGCATCAGCAGAATGTTTACGAAGATGTTGTGTTGAATGATTATTCGCTCAGCGAGGTGGCGCAGGATCAGGGAATCAGCCGGCAGGGGGTTCATGATCTGGTGAAGCGCAGTACCAGAATACTGGAAGAATATGAAGAAAAACTGCATCTGGTAGAAAAGTTCGTAGCGGTCCGCGAGAAGGTACATGAGATTCACGGACTGACACAACACTATGAGGAAAAAGATCTGAATCAGGTGATGAACCGGATCGAGACTTTATCCCACAGCATATTAGAGGAGTTATAATACATGGCATTTGAAAGTTTAACTGAAAAACTGCAGAATGTATTCAAAAACCTGAGAAGCAAAGGCCGTCTGACCGAGGCAGATGTAAAGGTAGCATTAAAAGAAGTTAAGATGGCACTTCTGGAAGCAGATGTCAGTTTTAAAGTGGTAAAACAGTTTATCAAAGCGGTACAGGAACGTGCGATCGGTCAGGATGTGATGAACGGACTGAATCCGGGGCAGATGGTGATCAAGATCGTAAACGATGAACTGGTATCTCTGATGGGAAGTGAGACCACGGAGATCGCGTTGCGCCCGGCAGGAGAGATTACTGTTATCATGATGGCAGGTCTTCAGGGTGCAGGTAAGACAACAACCACAGCAAAGATCGCCGGAAAGCTGAAAGCAAAAGGCAGAAAGCCATTGCTTGTAGCCTGTGATGTTTATCGTCCGGCAGCAATCACACAGCTGCAGATCAACGGTGAAAAACAGGGTGTGGAAGTTTTCTCGATGGGAGATAAACAGAACCCGGTAAACATCGCCAAAGCAGCGATTGAACATGCAAAGAATCAGAACTTTAACGTTGTGATCCTCGATACCGCCGGTCGTCTTCATGTAGATGAAGATATGATGCAGGAACTGATCCGGATCAAAGAAGAAGTCAACGTGGATCAGACCATTCTGGTAGTTGACGCGATGACCGGTCAGGATGCAGTCAATGTGGCAGAGTCCTTCAATCAGAAGGTGGGCATTGACGGCGTGATTTTAACAAAGATGGATGGTGATACCCGAGGCGGTGCGGCACTTTCTATCAAAGCAATCAGTGGAAAACCGATTCTGTATGTAGGTATGGGAGAGAAACTTTCCGATCTCGAACAGTTCTACCCGGATCGTATGGCTTCCCGTATCCTGGGAATGGGCGATGTGATGAGCCTGATTGAAAAAGCTCAGCAGAACATCGACGAGGACAAAGCCCGTGAGATGGAACAGAAGATCAAGAAAGCAACATTTGGCTTTGACGATTATCTGGAGAGCATGAACCAGATGAAGAACATGGGCGGTATTTCCAGTGTATTGAACATGCTTCCCGGACTGGGAAACAAAGCAAAAGACATCGAGGGTATGATCGATGAGAAAGACATGGCGAGAAAAGAAGCCATCATCCTTTCCATGACTCCGAAAGAAAGAGCCAACCCGGATCTTTTGAACCCGTCCAGAAAGAAACGAATCGCTCAGGGCGCAGGTGTAGATATTGCGGAAGTCAACCGGATGGTTAAACAGTTTGATCAGACCAGAAAGATGATGAAACAGATGCCTGGCATGCTGGGTGGTAAAAGCGGTAAAAGAGGCGGCTTTAAGCTTCCCTTTTAAATAAACAAATAAAACTATAATAAACAAGGATAACCTTAAGGAGGAAATTAAAATGGCAGTAAAAATCAGACTGAGAAGAATGGGTCAGAAAAAAGCACCTTTCTATAGAATCATCGTTGCAGATTCCAGATCCCCAAGAGACGGAAGATTCATCGAAGAGATCGGAACATACGATCCTACTTGTGATCCGAGCGTATATAAAGTAGACGAAGAAGCAGCTAAAAAATGGCTGGCAAACGGTGCTCAGCCTACAGAAGTTGTAAGCAAAATCTTCAAATTAGCCGGTATCGAAAAATAATGCAGGACCGCCAGGGGCTGCTGAATTATGTTGTTGCTGTTCATGATTTGCTCTGAACAGTAATATCGTTTTTGCCTGATGCATTTCTCTGAGATGGAAATGCTTTGACAAATACGTGGAGGTGCGTGATGAAAGATTTAGTAGAAGTAATTGCAAAATCCCTCGTAGACCATCCGGAAGAAGTGGTAGTAAACCAGACTGAAGAGAGCAATGCGATTTTAGTAGAATTGAAGGTGGCACCTTCCGATATGGGCAAGGTGATTGGCCGTCAGGGACGCATCGCAAAGGCAATCCGAACTGTGGTAAAAGCTGCTTCCTCTAAATGTGATAAGAAGGTTGTAGTTGAAATTCTGCAATAGCTGAAAATATGAGGATATAGCCAATGGCTATATCCTTTTTCATTCATTTTCGCGGGTAACATATATCGTTGGAAACAGGAAACAAAGAGGAGTAGAGATATGGAACAATTGCTGCAGGTTGGAGTAATCTCCAGCACTCACGGGATCCGGGGAGAAGTAAAAGTATTTCCTACTACAGACGATCCAGATCGGTTCAGAAAATTAAAACAGGTGATCCTGGATACCGGAAGAGAACAGAAAAGTCTGGAAATCGAAGGGGTAAAATTTTTCAAACAGTTTGTGATTCTGAAATTTAAAGGCATTGATAATATCAATGACATTGAAAAGTATAAAGGGAAGAGCCTGTATGTGACCAGAGAACATGCAGTGAAATTAAAAAAAGATGAGTATTTTATTGCAGATCTGATTGATATGCAGGTAGAACTTGAGGATGGTACAGCATTTGGTGTTCTGACAGATGTGATGCAGACAGGGGCAAATGATGTGTATTGTATCCGGACAGAAGAACATGGAGAGGTTCTGATCCCGGCAATCAAAGACTGCATCCTTGATGTGGATGTGGAAGCAGGAAAAATGAAAATTCATCTGATGGATGGTCTGATCTGACCGTTTTTTGACGGGACAGATTCAGACAGGTATCCATGTTGATAAAAAGCAGCTGTGCAAACGGCTGTATGATTACAGGAAGGAAAAAGTATGCATTATCATGTACTTACATTGTTTCCCGAGATGATCGAACAGGGTATGGGAACCAGTATTATGGGACGGGCTATGGAGCAGGGACTGATCCGGCTGACTGCAACGAACATCCGGGATTTTTCAACCAATAAACATATGAAAGTGGACGACTATCCATATGGCGGAGGAGCCGGCATGGTGATGCAGGCGGAACCTGTCTACGGAGCATGGAAACAGGTGACCGAATCCATCGGATACAAACCACGTGTGATCTATCTGACACCGCAGGGAAAAGTATTTCAGCAGTCGATGGTGGAAGATTTTGCCAGAGAACAGGATCTTGTATTCTTGTGTGGGCACTATGAAGGTATAGATGAGCGTGTGCTGGAAGAAGTGGTAACAGATTATGTGTCCATCGGTGATTATGTACTGACAGGCGGGGAACTTCCGGCACTGGTAATGATGGATGCAATTTCCCGTTTTGTGCCGGGAGTGTTGAACAATGAAGAATCCGCGGAATTTGATTCCTTCCATGACAATCTTCTGGAATATCCGCAGTACAGCCGTCCGGCAGAATGGATGGGGAAAAAAGTACCAGATGTGCTGCTTTCCGGTCATCATGCGAATATTGAAAAGTGGAGGAGAGAGCAGTCTATCCTGCGAACCCTTCAGAACCGTCCGGAACTTCTGGAAGATGCAGTACTGAGTAAAAAAGAAAAACAGTATCTGGAACAGCTGCGGAGAAATATGGCACAAGAGGATCCATCCTCCTGTGGAAAATAAAAAATCTGGTATTAGAGAAAATTCTTCTCACATATACTGAGTAGTAGTATAGGTGAGGAGGATTTTTCTATATGGAGCCATTTGCTGTCTACAAAGATATACAAGCCCGTACGAAGGGCCAATTCCTTTTGGGGGTGGTAGGACCGGTCCGGACGGGCAAATCCACATTTATCCGGCGGTTCATGGAACTTCTGGCACTTCCGGGAATGGAAGAACAGGATGCTGCGGAGGTGCGGGATCAGCTGCCGGTTTCCGGTTCAGGAAAAACAATTACAACAGTGGAACCCAAATTTATTCCCAGGGAAGCGGTGAATGTAAATCTGGGAGAAGAGATTCCGGTAAAGATCCGACTGATCGACTGCGTGGGATTTATGGTGCCTGAAGCTACAGGGGATATGGAGCAGGAAAAAGAACGAATGGTAAAAACCCCCTGGTATGAACAGGAGATTCCGTTTCATCAGGCGGCAGAGATTGGAACCAGAAAAGTGATCCAGGAACATTCTACCATCGGTCTCGTAGTAACCTGCGACGGTTCCTTCGGTGATATTCCGCGTAAAAATTTTGTGGATGGAGAAGAAAAGACAGTACAGGAACTTAAAAAACAGGGGAAACCATTTTTGATTCTTGTGAATTCGAAAAAGCCGTACGGGGAAGAGGCACAGAAGCTGGTAAGAGAACTGGAAGAAAAATATCAGGCAGCGGTACTCGGGGTAAACTGTGAACAACTTCGAAAAGAAGATGTGATCCGGATCCTGGAAAAGATTCTTTATGAATTCCCAGTGCGTCAGATCGAATATTACATACCAAAATGGGTGGAACTGCTTCCGGTCACCCATTATCTGAAAGAAGATCTGTTGAAACAGATGAAAGAGAAGATGGGAACCATGGAATATATCCGTGATATCCGGCAGGAAAATCTGGAGATGGACAGTAACTATGTCAAATCAGTCACACTGGAAGAAATCAACCTTTCCAACGGCGTGGTAAAAGTCCGTATTCAGATCGAAGACCCCTATTATTATCAGGTGATGAGCGAGATGACCGGTGTGACGATAGAGAGCGAGTATCAGCTGATCCATACGCTGAAAGAGCTGGCGCAGATGAAACAGGAATATACAAAAGTCCAGCAGGCCATCGAATCCGTACGTGGAACAGGTTATGGTGTGGTGATCCCCGAGAAAAATGAGATCACACTGGAAGAACCGGTTGTGATCCGTCAGGGAAACAAATACGGTGTTAAGATCAAGTCGGTCAGTCCGTCCATCCATATGATCAAAGCGAATATTGAGACGGAGATTGCACCGATTGTAGGAAGCGAGGAACAGGCGCACGATCTGATCACATTCATCAAAGAAAATGAAAAAAATACCGATGATGGTATGTGGGAGACTAATATTTTCGGAAAATCCATCGAACAGCTGGTAGAAGACGGCATCCGTACCAAGATTGCTCAGATCAGCGAAGAAAGTCAGGTGAAGCTGCAGGATACGATGCAAAAGATTGTCAATGACAGCAAGGGCGGGTTGATCTGTATAATTATCTGAAAAAAGTGCTAAGGAAAATGCAAAGAAATTGACAAAGATTTGTAACAAAGTTATAATAAAAACTGTGGCAAAGAAACCAGTACATTGTTTCTTGTATAATCGAGAAGAGTGCAATGCTTCAGACATAGAAGAAAATACAATAGAAGAAAGTACAATAGAAGGAAATACATATGAAGAAAAAATACGTAAGCAGATTACTGGCAGGATGCCTTACAGTTACCATGCTGACACCGACCGGGGCACTGGCAAGTGTTCCGCAGCCGGCAGTGACACAGGAAGCATCCCAGGAGGCCGGGCAGGAGAACAAAACAGAAAACAAAGAACAGACAGAGGAATATGCAGCAGAGGGTGCGGCAGAGGTACAGACAGACGAAACCGAAGCAGCAGAAAACAGAACAGCTGCAGATAAGAGCAGAGAACAGACAGAACCACAGACGGCACAGACCGGCGAACAGGCAGAACCGCAGACGACACAGACCGGTGAACAGGCGGCTTCAGAGGCAGAACCTCAGGCACAGGTACAGCCACGGGCTGTAGTGGCTGTCAATCAGTGGATCCGGAATGGAAACCGCTGGTGGTACCGTCATGCAGACGGAAGCTATACCACCAATGGATGGGAAGTGATCAATGGAGCCTGGTATTACTTTGACGGAGCCGGCTGGATGGTAACCGGCTGGTTAAAACGCCCGAGCGGCTGGTATTATCTGACAGGAAGCGGAGCGATGGCAACGGGCTGGATCCAGCTGGGAAGTACCTGGTATTATCTGAATGAAAGTGGAACGATGCTGGCAGATACCTGGATCGGAAACAATTATGTAGACGGAAGCGGAGCCTGGATCCCGGGGAAAGTAAAAGCACAGGCCGGCTGGATACAGAGCGGAAACCGCTGGTGGTATCGTCATGCAGACGGAAGCTATACCACCAATGGATGGGAAGTGATCAACGGAGCCTGGTACTACTTTGACGGAGCCGGCTGGATGGTAACCGGCTGGGTAAAACTGTCCGGAACCTGGTATTATCTGACGGGAAGCGGAGCGATGGCAACGGGCTGGATCCAGGTAGGTGGAACCTGGTATTACATGAACGCCAGCGGAGCGATGGTAACCGATACTTGGATCGGCGACAATTATGTGGACGGCAGCGGTGCATGGGTACAGGGAAAGACCAGAGCACAGGCTTACTGGGTTCAGAATAACGGTGGCTGGCTGTATGTGCAGGAAAACGGTTCTTATGCAAAGAGCACCTGGAAAACGATCGATGGAAAAGAATATTATTTCGGTGCTGACGGTTATATGGTAACCGGCTGGCTGAAGCAGGGAAGCACTTGGTATTATCTGAAACCGACCGCAAAGAACAGTGCAGAAAAAGTAGGTGAGAAAGCCTATAATTACTGGGTTGGAACAGCCGGGATCGGTGGTTATTACATTGATAAATACGGCAGAATGGTAGCCGGTAAAGATTACAGCCTCGGAAGTTATGTCTATACATTCGATGTCAACGGACTATGCACGAACCGGGAAAACCGTTATCTTCAGGTGACTGATGCGAATGGAAGAAAATACAATGTGGAAAAGAAAACATATCTTTCCGATCCTCAGGTGGGCGAGGACGAGTTCCTTGCGGCAGCTGTCTATGCAGAGTCGGCAAACCAGGGACTTACCGGTATGACAGGTGTCGCAATGGTTATGTTAAACCGTATGCGGACCAATAAGACCAGCTCGGCTCCATATCCATCAGAAGCGAAAAATATGATTTATCAGGCAACACAGTTTGAAGTGGCAAGAGACGGAGCATTGACAAAAAGTCTGAATCTCATCGTGAGCGGCAAAGGCGGTACAGCGATGGAAAATGCAAAAAAAGCTGTTGCGAATGCCAGAGCAATCTGTGATGCTTACGATAATAACAAGACCGATGAGCTGAGCGATGAAGTGCAAGGTATACTGAAAGAACTGAAGATTCCGGAAGGTCATACTATGCTGGAATATCTGGGATTTATGACACCAAAAGCATTTGAGAATGCGAATCTGGATCCGGAAAAAACACATGCATTTACCTATAAAAATACGACGTTCTACAGCACCTGGATCAAAAAATCCTGATACTATCCATCATTGACAGCCTACAGGAAAGAGTTTATAATATTGTCGTGAAAAATTTATCACATACAGTTGCAGGAAAACAGGTGAAATTCCTGTACAAGTCCGTTACCGTTAAAGTCGGAGTACTCTCTGTATGGTGAGGACTGTAAACATTTGCGGCAACCGAAGGATTACAGAATAGAAATGAGCAGGAAAACCGTTGTCTTTTTGACAACGGTTTTTTACTTACAGGAAACTGCTTTCCTGCAAAGTAAAAACGCTCCGCGAGAATGTGCCAAGACACATTCTTTGTTCATGTATGCAGGCAACAAGACAAAGCAATAAGTAAACTGTGATTGGAAAAAATAATATGGATAAAAAAACACACCGCACCGGTCTGGAAGGATATTATGCGGTAGATGAAAAAAACAGAAAACTTCGTTACGGTTATACAACCGGTTCCTGTGCGGCAGCTGCGGCGCAGGCGGCAACGCGGATGCTGCTGACCGGAGAAAAAGTGGAAGAGGTGGCTTTACAGACACCAAAAGGAATTTTACTGCATCTGCTGATCGAGGAGATTTCCATGGATGAGGGAAGGGTGCGCTGTGCCGTGCAGAAGGATGGCGGTGATGATCCGGATGTAACGACGGGAATCTATGTATATGCAAACGTTTCCCGCAGGGATGCACCACAGATTACTCTGGACGGAGGGATCGGCGTAGGAAGAGTGACCAGACCGGGTCTGTGGCAGGCAGTTGGCGAGGCGGCGATCAACAAGGTTCCAAGGCAGATGATCCTTGAAAATGTAGAGCAGGTCTGTAAAGAATATCACTACACCGGAGGTCTGGATGTGCAGATTGAGATTCCGGCAGGAGTGGAGCTTGCAAAAAAGACGTTTAATCCACGTCTGGGTATCGAAGGCGGAATCTCTGTTCTTGGAACAAGTGGCATCGTGATCCCGATGAGTGAGACAGCATCTTCATCTCCAGCCGCAGGCTGGCC
>OHVT01001165.1_pt1 | contig 10073 bp, 10 predicted proteins | sample 1579441 | NCBI WGS metagenome assembly OHVT01 (sample SAMEA3882542, study PRJEB24775) | human gut metagenome | biome: human-associated habitat; feature: intestine environment; material: feces | place: Netherlands | collected 2009/2010
GGAGGAGCATTGCGAAGACCGTCCGCGCGACATCCGCTGCTACCGCGACGCCGACGGAAATGTCTACGACTTTGCGTTCGGTCTGAACTGGAGCGGCGTTATCAATGACGAGCGCGTAAAGCGATACAAGTAAAGGCAGACCACGCCTTTCTGCAACCCCCAAAAACAACGGCATCGGAAGCAATCGCTTCCGATGCCGTAAAAATTTCCCTACCGCGTTGTATATATATTGTACGATTTGCAATTCTAATGCCCCAAAATTACTTCTAAAAAACATACCTGTTACCTCAGAAAGTAAAATTCCAATGCTGAAATAGGCTGAAATCAAATAAAAACACTTATTTTTACGGACTGAAACAGACTGACAAAATGAGACTCAATAAACGTCAACAACTTAAAAGAGCGTATTTTACGTTTGAATGGCGACGAAAATACGATGCAACCAACTGGCAGCGCATAATGGTGCTGTTTTTTATCTGCTTTCTGATACTCGTAGCCGTTCCCCTCAACCTGCTCGGGCTGTCGGGCCCTACCGGAATCATGTTCACAGCACTCAACTTAGGGCAGTATGCCTTTACTATCGGCGCCTTGTCGCTACTCGCATTCCGCGTTGTCAAACTGCGCGCCGCGCTGGCGTCAATACTGCTGATGGTGCAAAGCTTCATGGTGGTGGAGATGCTGGCATGCTCCATCAATCCGACATCAGAGAATGTGGTGCTCGTGCTTGGCGACCTATTCCTGTCGTTCGGCGTGATTGTCCTTGCGCTGGCTGCCAACTACAAAATCCTGCCTTTTGTGCTTGTGGCATTGCCGGCAAGTGCCTATATTTCATGCACGGCACTGATCGACAATGAGATGTTTACCAACTTCTTCCCTCTTATTTTCATGTCGTTTCTGCTGGTGCCGATACTCGGCTATATGTTTGTGCGCAATTTTCAGCGGCTTGAGACGGAGCATATCCGGATGAAGGACACCGAGCGCAACGTGCTTGACGCTCTCGGCATCGACAAAGAAAAGGCACTGGAATTTATCCACACTAAGAAAAAAGGCAAAATCAATATGCTCGACTTCTTTACCGACTCTGCTATCTGGAAGCTGCGCGACGAGATTGAGCGTATCGGCAACGAGGAAAAAGCTGCACTCAACAGGATTTCAGCGGCAATCCCCGGGCTGACGCCGTCGGAAGTGGAAATTGTCCAACTGATTCTGCACGGGCACAAGACGTCGGAAATCTGCATGATGCTGGGTAAGGAAAAAGGCAACATCACGAGTCAGCGCACACACATCCGCGCCAAACTCGGTCTCACCGATCCGCGTGCCGACCTCCGGTCAGCCCTGATTGAGCGAATCGAGCGGCAAGCGCAGTAGCGGCGAGACCGCCTAAAGCTCGTTGCCTCCAGCCTGTTTTTTATGATTTTTTAACTACCCCCCCCTAAATAAACAGCTGTGCCACAATTGAAAAAAAACAGTACCTTTGAAGTATTCAAAAACAAAGTGTTATGAAAGTATTATTGTTTTCGTTGCTGTCTGCAATCGCAGGCATCGCCATTTATGCAGAAAATCCGGTTGGATACAGTTACACACCATTGGTCAGAGAAGGCGTGGAGTGGGGATACAAATGGACGTATTACCCTCTAAAAGAAGGCAGCTACTACCTGCAGCTCTCCGGCGACACCTTGATAAACAGCAAAACATATAAAGTCTGCTACAGATATGCCACTGTCGACTTCCAGAAAGAGGACGCTATGGTTTATGGCTTCGTCAGAGAAGAGGGCAAACGGATATATGCGATAGGCAGACGTGTGCCCAACGGGACCAGCATAGACATGTACAATTATTACGACAAGGACGCTTTGGAAGAGCGTCTCATCTATGATTTTGACTGGAAAATCGGTGATACATACAGACTTGCAGCAGACGAGACATACATCACCATCACTGGGATTAAATATGTGGAGGTCAACGGGAAAAAGCGAAAGGCGTTTTTTGCAACCCTCAACGGGGCTACTTCTGAAAGTCTTTTTGCCATTGAAGGGATTGGATTCATCGGCAGCAGACCGTTTGAGGCAGACATGATGAACCCGAACTTAAATGAGTGCGCCTGTATGCCTGAATATGTCGTTGAATTGGAATTCATGCAGAAAACAAACGACCGGTTCCACTATGAATTCCGCCGTGATGATTTCGACTTCAGCTTTGGCTCGGCAGAAAGTATAAATCCCGACAGCCCAGGACTGCGCCTGTCGGCCGACAATCTCTACTTCAACGCCTCCAATCCCGACAGACTCACCGCATCGCTTGCCGACACGTCGGGGCGCATTGTCGCAGCCGCCACTATGGAAGACGGGACGACTGCAATAAACGTGGCGCAACTGCCCGAGGGCATCTATATTGCGACGCTGAAGTCGGACAAGGAATTGATTTTAAGCGAGAAAATCCTCGTAAGCCACCGCTGAACGCTGCCGCCGAATCATTGAGACGATTGGATGACTCCAATCACATATCAACTGTTGTGTCGACAGTGGTTTCCGGAGTCGGGTTGACAAATGTGTCGACCGGCGGTTGCTGTGTTTCCTCGTCGGCAAGCCATGTGTCGGCAACGAGTTTCATCAGACGGTCCTGATAGTCGGGTTTAAGTGCCATCTTCTCCACCTCCGCGGCTTTCTTCTTGTCGACAGCCACACCGCCAAGCCCCTCTCTGAGATATTTTGCATAGACGGCAGCCGGCTCCTGCTCAATCATTCCTTCCTCGCAAGCCGCCGCAAAGCATGCCGCCGCCTGCGCGAAGTAGTCCTTGCCAATGTTGTTATACATTATTCCGAGCGTGTTGAGAGCCTTCGGGAAACGTGCCTCGGAGGCTTGCTGAAGCAGCGACACACACTCATCGGCCTCCTCGTCGCTCAAATCGTCGGAGCCAAGCGTATAGACATACGCAAGCAACGCTTTCGCCGACACGTCGCGCACCGACGCCGCCTTCAGGTAGCCCACACACTGCTCGCGTGTCGACGGTTCAAGGCGTCCACCCTCCTTTTTCACAAGGGTCAACGCTTTCATTGTCAGCCCCTCGGGTATATCCATCGTCACAAGATGCTCAAAGCATTCAAGCGCCTTGTCGTAGTCCTGCTTATACAAATAGGCATTGCCTTTCAGGTAGTAGAAAAACGCCGAATTGTCGGGGTTTTTCTTGTCGCAGTAGGTTTTCTTGAAGTCTGCCACATAACCCTGGTAGGCGGCGATGGCCATCCAAGCCATAGCCATGCAGTAGCTGCGCTCCGGACCCGTTCCGTCGCGAAAGGCAACGGCATAGTCCCACTGCGCACGATGCGATCCGAGCACCGCGGCGCGCCGCAGATAGTCGGCAGCCTTCAGCGAGTCGGGCTCCACACCGTCGCCGGCGGCATAGCGCAGGCTAAGGTCGTAGCACGCCTGTGGGAAATTGCGCGAAGCGGCTTTCTCAAGAAACTCCAAGCCCTCCACGTGGTTTTCCTCTCCGCCAAGACCTTTCATCTTCATCATTCCGCAGAAATACGTAGCCGACAAGTCGCCCTGCTCCGCCGCTTTCGCAAACCATTCCAAAGCGTCGGGCTGTCGTCCTGTATTCAGACAGATTAAGGCATATTCACGCTGTGCGTCGACCGAACCGCCCTCGGCGGCCATCTGGAAATACTGCACGGCTTTCGCCCCGTCGCGCTTCACGCCGTTTCCCGTCTTGTAAGCCAACGCCGTCACGATGCCGTCAAACAGTCCGCCGCGCTGAGCCGCCGCCTCAACGGCAGTCATCAGCGAGTCGTTTCCGTCGCGTATTGATTTCAGATACAGCCGAGTGGCCTTCAGCGAGTCCCTGTCGATGCCGTATCCGTAGCGATAGCACATTCCCATATTGCCCACAGCCTTTACATCGCCCTGCTTGGCAGCCTTCGCCCACCATTGCAACGCCTGCCCGTAGTCGCGCTTCATCCCGTTTGTGCCGTTGTAGCACCACTCGCCAACGGCATTCTGCGATGCTGCGTCGCCCTCCTGTGCTTTTTGCAGCACTGCGTTGGGCTGCGTTGCGAGAGCCATTCCTGCGGCAAGGGCCGCGCATATCGTAAAAATCAACGTTTTTTTCATTCTTTCCAGTCTTTTTTCTACCATTCCGCAGCCGTGTCGGCGGCGGCAGGTTCGTCATAATAGTCATCAGCAGGCGCAACCGTGTCGGTCACCACAGCTTCATCGCCGTAATACACAACGGAATCGGAAACCACACTGTCGCAGACCATTGCGCCAAGCTCGTCAATATATTCATATTCTCCGTCGCGCAGACCGTAACTGTTGCCTTTCTTGTCGAGCACAAGCATCACCGCTGCCGCCACGGCAATCGCGGCTGCAACCGACGCCAGCACAATCCACAACGGTTTCCGGCTTTTACGCCCGGATGCGATTATGCGAGTCGGCGCAGTGTCGGCATCCACCTCGCAAACGGCTTCGCCGCCATCGTGAAGAGACGCGAGAAAAGCCTCCACCGAAGGCGTTCGGTCGGCACGGTTCTGCTGCATCGCCCCGACAATGGCGTTGACCACCGGTCTGTCCAGCGTCTTGGGCAGCGACTGCACAATGCCCGCCGAAGTCTGCTCAGTGGCGATTGCCGGATCCTTGCCCACAAGCATGTAATAGAGCGTGGCACCGAGAGCGTAGACATCGGCTTGCGGCACAAACGTGTTGAGTCCGGCATATTGCTCCACCGGAGCATAGCCGTCGCTGCAGCCCTGCACACGCACCGTCGACGTGGGACGCCCGTTGCCGTCATAATGCTTCGCCAAGCCGAAATCGATGATTACCGGTATTTTCGAGCCGTCGGGCGTAGTCTTAAACATTATGTTGTCGGGCTTTATGTCGAGATGGTTGATGCGATGACTGTGCAGAAACGCCACAGCCCTTGCAACCGGCTCGATTATTTCAAGCGCACGCTGCTCGGGCAGCGGTCCGCCAGCCTTCACAATGTCGCTCAGCGAGCCGCCGTTGAGATATTCCATCACATAGTAGACCGTGTTGTTTGCCTCAAACACCTCGCTGACAGGCACAATATTGTCCACCTGCCCGCTCAAGGCATTCAGACGCTCCGCCTCCGACAGGAAGTCCTTGCGGCTCTCCTCCACGCGCGCCTTCGACGGACGCGAATACACCACACCCGCCGACCCGGCATCGCGCTCGCAGGCGTCTTGCAGGAAATGCTCCTTTACGGCGAAATATGTGAAGATGGGCACATTCTGGTAGACCAGCGTCGCCGACACCTTGTAGGTTATGCCGAAACCGCCCACACCAAGCACTTTCTCGATGCGGTATTCCCGGTTGGGACTTCGCAACAACGAGCCTACAGGCAACGCATACTTAAAAACCTCTTTGTCCATCTTAGATGCTCTGCAACGGCTGTCCAGCCAATTTTTCTATCTTCTGACGCTCAGCCTCCCGTTTCTTTCTCTGCTCTTCCTTGCGTTTCAATGCCTCTTCAGGCGACACTTGCTCCTGTTCCTGTGTCTGTGTCTGAGGCTTCACCGAGCCGTCCTGCCCCTGCTTTTTGGGCTGTACGGCAGGCTGTTTGGCTGCCGGACGGCGGAACGTGATTTTTTGGCTGTAGGCCACCTCCTCTGGAGTGCCGTCGGCATTGCGTGCCGGCTCGAAACGCATCATCCTGCACAAGCGCACCGCCTCTTTGTCGATAGCCGGGTCAACGCCCTTTACCACCTCGACATCGTCGGTTGTTCCGTCTTCCTCTATCTTGAAACGCACCACAACCGTGCCTTCCTTTGTGGCGTCAGCCGGATAGCGCAGGTTGTCGTTGATGAATTTCTGCATATCGCCCTTGAAGCTCGGAGCCGTAGCCATTCCTTGTTTTTCCGACGGCATTTCGGTCTTCTCCTCCGATGCTTTTTCCACATTTTCCTTATCCTCACCGCCTTTCAAGCCCGAGAAGACAACCACTGCGGCAACAATCAATATCGCAAGAACCACAGCGGCGGCAATCACAGCGCCCATCGGCGTCTTTTTCCTTTTCGTGTATCCGCCAGCCGGACGCGCTTCTGCCGGCGTCACTATGCGCGTGGCAGTCTGCGGCTCCACCGGCAACGCGCCAGCCACGCTGTCTACACTGACAAGATATGCCGTATTGTTGTCGTCGCTGTCCACACTCATCGCAGCTATCCGGGCACATTTTTCAGCGTCGGAAGCCGGTTTGCCGAGGATTTCGACAAGCATATCGTCACTAAGATTCTTCAACACGCCGTCGGAGCACATAAACACATAATCGCCCGGACGCACATCGGTGATGTTGACCGTTGTTGCAGCCGAACGCTCCTGCTCTGCGTCGGGCACACACACCGAACGCGTAATCACGTTGCGGTCGGGATGCGTTTCCGCCTCCTTCTCCGTTATCACACCGGCACGCACAAGGGCGTTGACCAGCGAATGGTCGTCGGTGCGGTAGACAATGCCGCTGCCAGGGCGCACATAGTACACGCGGCTGTCGCCGATATGGGCGATGAAACAGCCGTTGGAATGGAATGCCACAAACGTGAGCGTTGTAGCCATTCCCTTGTTCTCAAGCGTCGATACGCGCTGCAGTTCGTTGAAAGCGAAGTCAAGAGCCTGCTCAAAGTCACGGACAGTGAACGGACGCGACCAATCCCTACCCGCAAGCGCCTTCCCGAATGCGTCGCAGACGGTGCGGCTTGCCACTTCTCCTTTTTCATTTCCACCTACGCCGTCGCAGACCACGAAAAACGGTTGCGGGTCTTTCGGCGTGTCGCAGTCGGGATAGCGCGAATCCTCCTGGTTGGCGCGCCGCCCGAGTTGCGTAAATGAGTATGGTTGATTCAATCGTATGTCCATATCCTTAAATTTCTAAGATTCTTGATTCGGTGCTTTTTCAAACTTGAATGTGGTGCGGCCGAGCACGATGGTGTCGCCAAACTCGAGATACTCTCCCATGCCGGCGCTCAAAGCTCTACCGTTGTGCTTCACCTTGTTAGTGGCGTTGAGCACAGTGAGTTTATAGATGATTCCCGCCGATTTTGTCTCGGCAGTGATGCTTATCGAGCGGCGGCTCATTGTCGGGTCGTCGACCATCACGTCACATGGAGCGTCGGTGTCCTGACGCCCTACGATGGTTTCTTTTCCCGCCAGCTCAAAAATACGGTCGGAGCGGAAATGTCCGCGTTTCTGCACGAGGCATCCACGACAGATATTGAAATTTTTCTGCACCGGCTTGGTCTTGTTGACCTTTTCTACCGGACGTGTCTCGGTGTTTTCGCCCTCTCCATTAGCCGCTTCGTAGACATAAGTCTGCACGCTCTGGCATTTAGGGCAGCGCACATTGTGCTGTCCGGGCTGCGGGTTGCGGATGCGCAACTTCATGCCGCAGCTGGAGCAGAATTGCTCCACCACAGGCGCGTTGTCGGCTGGCTGTGGAGCCGGTTTGGGTGCTGGCTGAGGCTGAGGCGCAGGCTCCGGCTGCTTGTTGCTGTCTACAATCTTCACTGGAAACGGCTTGCCGCAGAACGGGCATGTTATTTTATAAACACCCGGAGTTTGCGGATTGCGCATACGCATCTGCTTTTTACACTCCGGGCATGTTACAAGTATAGTCTGATTTTCGTTGTCCATAGATGGTTTTATCCAAGAGTAGTTGGGTCGATAATATCGGCTTCGAAAGAGTTGTCGTCAGGCATCGGATCGGTGTCGGAAGCGGCAAGATAACCTGTTGTGTCGCCTTGCTGCTGGGCGTGGAGCATCTCCATGTCGCTGACGGTCGACACCACACCGAGTTCAACCTCGTTTCCGTAAGCGTCACGCGCCACGTCAAACATCTGGTCGCCGTTTACGTCGACAAGCACCATTTCCGTGCCGTCTTCTGCCGTAATTGTAGTGGTTGTCTCAAGTTCTCCGTTCACGTTGTAGACCTGTGCAATCTCGCCCACCTCAAACGGGAAGTCGGAAGCCTGGGCATCGGTAGGGTCAATGATGTCGGCTGCAAGAATCTCGTCTGAAACATCGTCGGGGTTCACCGTCGTTTCCGTTGTCGTCGTGTGCTGCGTTGTGGCTGCAGGCTGTGTCTCAGCCACCGGCTCGGCTGCCACGACAGGTTCCGGCTGTGCCTCGACCACCGGTTCGGTGACAGTGTTGTCGGCTGTAAGTCCGGCAACGGCGTCGAGCGCCTCGTCGGCAGTCATCGGTTCTGCCTCTACCGTACCCGCGAATTGCTGATAAGCCTCATAACCAGCATAGCCGACGGCGGCACCGGCAGCGATTATGATCAGCGATTCCGGCGGCTGCCATACCCGCTGTTTTCGCAGCGTTGTTTTCTTTGTTCTCACCCTCAACAATCGTTGCGTCTACTGTTCCCTGGTTGCCTGCTGCAACAGTCTGAAATTTTAGTTTCTTGGTTTCCATAACATTTGGTTTTTGTTTCTGTCACAAAGTTAAGCGTCGGCAACGGCGTTTTGCAAACGTTTCGGGCCATACTGTTTGAACCCGGCAGTTTTTTTGACGAAGTGGCGCGTTTCTCTGTCGAACAGACTTCGTGTGCCTACCATTTTGTCAGCACCATGTTGTAAGAACGCTTGGCAGCAACAAGTTGCGGATGCTGTCTAACCTTGTAGCGGTCGTCGGGAGCGTTTGAGTTACGCTTCTCCACACGCGCCGTCACGTCCTTGTAAATATATTTAAACAGCTCCATTACAGTCACTTCCTTATTATGGTCGGTGTCGGCCATTCCACGGATGCCTTTCAGCAAAGCCTGTGTCAGATAACCCGCGCCAATCCATCCAGAGTCTTCCTGCGACATCTCGTCGGGACGGCTCGACAGGAAAAACACGATATCCTTGTCTGACGAACGCACATCCTGCGCTATCGTGCCGGAGAAGCAGGCATCGAAGAAGCATACGATTTCCTTTGCCTTCGAAGCCGAAAACAGCTGCATCATCTCGCTGTAGTTCACCGGCTTCATATCGGTTGCCACGATGCATCCATCCGCGCCGTGTCCGCTGTAGAAAAACACAATGCGGTCGCCCTCCTTGGCTTTGCTGCACACTGCGGCAAGCGCCACAATCACATTTTCACGCGTGGCGTTGCGGCTTGTCAGCGTGACCACGTCTTTGGTCTGCGTCTTCATGACGTCACTGAATTTGATGGCGTCCTGACCGCTGCGCTGCAAGTCGTGCTCGTCGCCATCATAATCGGCGATGCCGATCGACAACACGAAAGTGCGCGCCGAGACGGGCGCGGATACCAGCATAAACAACGCCAGCATCAGGATGATTGTGATTTTCTTTCTCATAGCATAAATATTCTTTTATGATTCTTATGAATGTGCCTTACACGTCATGCACATCTGTTTCGTAATCTCATAATCGGTGAGCGGACGTCCGCAGCGCGGACACACAAGTATGCGCTGCTGACGGTCGTAGATGCGCTGCATCTTGTTTTTGCCAGAGGCAAAGAAAATGTAGACAGGAGGCAGCAGCATGCCGATGCGCATCACCATCAGCTGGAGTCGTGGCTGCTCCGAAAGGAATGGCATATACGACACGGCGATAACCACCACAGAAATCAATATCTGCACCAGCCCACGGTTGCGCTGCGCCGCCTGGCAACGCTCACGCTCTTTCTTGAACTGGTCGCGCCATTCCGCAAGCCGAGCGAACTCATAGGCGTAGTTCTCAGGGTCGTCCTCCACCACATGGTGAGCCATAAACGCATAGCCGTTGCTGCTCTCGTCGCCCAGCCGCACCATAGTGTCTTCTTTTATCTCTACGCGGCTCACCCGCTGATACAAGCCATTGTCGTCGCGCACAAACGTGCCGTTGGTCGAGTCCAGATCCTCAAGAATCCAGTGTCCGCCCTCTATGGTGATACTTGCATGCTGGCGACTGACTCCCGCATTCTTTATCGGAAACTTCTGGTCGCCCTGTTTGCCTATGATAATCTTTGTCATAACGGTCTACTCCTCTTTGTTTTTAATTCTCTCGGCGAAACTTTTTCTAATCAAGTCCTTATATGCCTTCAACAATGCTTTAGGCACATCGAGAACATAGGAATGC
>OHVT01001166.1_pt1 | contig 10072 bp, 8 predicted proteins | sample 1579441 | NCBI WGS metagenome assembly OHVT01 (sample SAMEA3882542, study PRJEB24775) | human gut metagenome | biome: human-associated habitat; feature: intestine environment; material: feces | place: Netherlands | collected 2009/2010
ACTTGTCCGGGAAGAGCATCCGCTCCAGATCGGCGTTGGTAATGTCGTCATCAAGAGGCCACTGGATGCCTTTTTGACTAGCCACCTCCAAAACAGTACGAACAGTATTGTCTGAACAGTGTGCTGAACTTCGAATTGTGCGTTGACTTTGCCCCAATGAGTGAAGCCTGAGAATCTCGCGGTAGTTTACCATTTTTAACCTCCGGTATTTTGATTTGCACGTAAATCTACGTGCAAATCAAGTATACCGCAAAGCTCTCAAGATGTCGCTTTAGGCCGACAAAGTGTCGCTATTTCCCCGATACGGTGTCGCTAAAACTCCGTGCAAGCGTCGCTACTGCACCGATATATGCAGAAAAGGATTGAATCAGGTGGTAGGCAAGATTTCCTTGATTTTTCGCACTTGTATTTCGTGCTTTGCGTGCCATTGCTGCAGTAACGGAAAAATCAAGCACTGCAGTCTGTGGGGCGGTATTGTAACCTGAAATCAATTCCTGCCCATCGGTTTTGTCCGGATTTTCTATGTAGTTGATTGCATCGCCAAGCCGAACTTTTACCGCATGAATTTTGGTGATAGCCATAGTAGATTCCTTCTATGTAAGAAACAGGTGAAGATTGTCACTCAGGGCCGGGCGAAAAACCTCAATAACAGACAAAAACAAATAGCCACTCTCGCACGCCCACTTGCGAAAGACATGATTGGGGTTTGCATAATATTTCGTTGCATACATATTAGACTAGCTTTCGCAGAGCTTTCACCAATCGTTCCTGATAGAGCGACTTCAGCTGTAAATATTCACGCCGCAACTGCTCAACATCGTTGGTGGTAACAGATTGATTCGTGTTGCAGCGTTTAGCTACTTGGTTAATGTTACCTGAGATATGACTCAAGCTAGATGAGATTTCTTTTATAACAGAAAAATCATAATGCTTGACTTTACCGGTAAGCAGCATTTCCCGACAAAAAGCCGAAAAATTAGGCATATCACTTTCTGCCATCTTTGTTGCTACAGATAGCCATTCATCTTCTGTGAAGTATACTGGCTTGCAAATGGGCCGTATTCGATTAGTAGTGGACAAAGCAAAATTCTCCATTCTGCATCTTTGCTGATTACTATAAAACAGGTTTTAGGGTGTCCCCTAAATGGCGCATGTGAATTTCACATGCAATGCTTGCTAACGTTCGCTTTCGCTCACGTTACCCCTTCGGGCCGCCCCGGCGGTTCTTCTGGCGAAACCAGAACAGCCCAGCTCCGATAAAAACGATGGGCAAAAAGTCCAGCACATTCCAGAACGGATTTGCCGGCTTTTTGCTCTGCTGTACAGGTTGAGAAGAGGTTGGCTCCGGTGTCGGTGTCGCAGACGGCACAGCGGCAGCTGGTGCATTATAGGCTGCCGCTCGCTGTACAGTGGTGTTCTCGTCACGGCTGGGCGTGCACAGCTCGGCGTCTGGATTTTTTGTGTCCGTTACTGTTAGGTGAAAGCTCGCACTGTCATCGGTATTCAACTCCTTCTGCTCGCACTCGAACTGGTAGCGCTCCGCTGCATCGCCTGCAACACGGGCAGATAGAAATGTATACAGTCCGCTGTCAGCTTCCGTACAAACGGCGGCCAGTTGGTTGGATTCGTATACATCCAGCGCGTATACCGTACCGATGTACAGGTTCTGCAGGTAGACGATACAGTGTTGAGAAAAGCCGACTGGTGCCGTCAGGTATGCGCTGACCTGGGCCGTTGTTGGCTGATAGTCGGCGGGTAGTTGGCGCAGCGGCAGCGGCATATAATAGCGTGTCTGCCCGGTTACTTCCGTGAACCAACTCTCACCAGCAAACTCATACTGCAATTCATACTGACCACCAGCCTCGACCTGCAAAAAAGTGGTGCCATCAACCTCGCGCAGCGGCCAATCGTTTAGGGCGTCGTATTGAACAGCGGCATTGCAGTAATAGGTGCCCTCCGGCAACGTCACAGTCTGGCCATACTGGTTCAAGCCGTTCAGCATTACAAGAACTGCGTCCGTGTCGTTGGGACCATTGCCCAGAGTAATCAGCACGGAACGCTCCTGCAGTTCCGCGGGAACATCTACCAAGGATACCGCAACTTCGCCTTTTCCCGCCGCATGGCAGGGTGGTGCCAGCGTCATGACAAACGGGACAAAAAGCAAAATCGCCAGAACTCTTTTCATGAAAAGTGCCTCCTTAAAATCCGGCATAGGTAAAGTAATGGCAGCCGCGGCTCTCCATCCATGCGTTGGACATGTTTACGCAGACGCCGTAGCCATAACAGCATTCGATCCACGCGCCGCCGCCAAGCGCCATCTGCACATGGCCTTGCTCTCCGCCAGCAGCATAGACGACCCGCAGATCGCCCGGCTGGACCTCGGCAGAAGAGATTGCCCGCAAGTCACCGGTGCGGCCATAGGCGGCTGTATTACCGGCTGAGAACGGCAAGCCCTGTGCCCAGTAGCAGTACTGCACAAAGCTGGAACAGTCCAAATTCATCCCGACGCTGGCATTGCCGGGGCCACCACGCAGCGACGAGGGCTGCCCGTATACAAAATGACCTTGGCAGCTGATGGCAAAGGCTACGACCTGCCCGCGCGCAGTGTCGGGGTCAATGTTCAGTCCGGCCAGCAATGCCTGCAGCTCGTCAGCAGTCAAAGCGGAGCCTACCGAACGGCATTTGATACCGTCCGCAACGCCGTAAAGCGCCTCCCAGTCCATACGATACAGCAAGGACGCCCATTCCACGTTGCCATAAGCGTCCGCGCCGTTCTCGTACCAGCCCTTGAAGCCCGCCGCACCGGGCGGCAGCGTCGCAGTTTTCGTAAAGCGGGCAGTGACCGCATTGCCCGCATACGCATTGCCGTACTGGTCCTGCTTGATGACGGTACGTGTCAGCGTGCCGTCGTTACTGCTTGCGGCCAGTGCTTCCAGGTTGCCCGTGCCGCCGTCCGCACCATTGGGGGCTTCGGTTTCCGGGTCAGCATAGCGGTTATAACCGGTCAGGTAAATTGTGCAGTTCAGATCATAGTGGCCGTACTGGCCGTCGTGCAGCTCTCCGGGACACCATGGGATAGCGGTTGCGTTGGCAAAGGTCACGGTATAGTCCTGCGTCATAGTTTCGTCGCCGTCGGTGGTCTCCACTGTAAAGGTGGCGGTGCACTCGTTCGGAGCATAGAACCAATCATTCAGCTCGCCCTTGTAGAGATTCGCGCTTTCATCCAGCACGATGCTGCCGGTGCAATTCTCTGCAGCAATTTTGCCGTCGACAACTTGGGCGTAGTCATCCGGCAGGATGCACAGCTCTGACTGCGTGGCCCCATCCGGGAAAATGACAGGAAAAAAGATGGTCACATCGTGTGTGCCGTCCTCGATCCATTCGGGGCGGCTGCTGCCTTCCGCGTGGTCGTCACTCCATTCCCATATTCCGTTGTGGTAGTGCCCGCATTCTTCGTTGCCTTGGGCACAGGTGTGCGTTTCGCATCGGTACTCTGTGATGGTCACAGTCTCGCCCTCGCTGCGGTAGCCATTGACGCAGCCGCCATAGCTGATGCAGGAGTAGGGCGTTGACTCCCGCGCGGTAATTTCCATACCGTAGGCTGTCAGGGCGCGGCAATATTGGGTAAATGGCACGTCGTCTGTAAAAGCCGCAAGCTCCTGTGAACTGGGCCAGTCCTGCTGATAATAGACCACGGCCATTGAGATGATCTCTGCAGTGTCATTGTAGATGCCGTTGGCGTAGCTCCATGTGACGCCATGCTGCATATTGTTGCTGCGCTGGCCGGTCAGCGTGTCGTAGCCGTAGGGGTTGCCGTTGGGGTCAACATCGTTGCGAAAGGCCCTGCGAAGCTCATCAGTGGCAGCTTCATTGCGGTATGTATTGATGCTTTCGACAAGCTGCTGAATATCCTCCGGTCTGTCGGCACACAGCACGCTGGTCGTTGTAGTACCGCTCATCTGGCCTAGCAGCCCAATAATCAGCAGCAATAGAACGATTGCGCCACAAATAAGCGCCGTCCTGCCGATAGAAGCAAGCGCATTGACAGGATGGGCAAAGAACCGTGCAACCTTGATAACGCTATGACCGGCCTGAAAGCCTGTATTACTGATGATACCCGGCGCACGGTCAGCAAAATCATCCGCACTGGTCGAGAACGACTCCGCATAATGCAAGGCCATCCTGGCACCGGTAGAGCCAATTTTTACCGCAGAGCTTCCTAACTCCATCCGCAGCACGTCGCCGCCTGTGTGTAGGACCTCCTCGGCGGTGCGCGTGCCGTCCTGCACATCCTTGATGCCCTTCACGGCGTAGCTGCCCAGTATGCCGACGTCCTCCGCAGCAGTCCCAAGAAACGTCTCCTGCATAATCAGCCCTGCCGCCGCGCCGTGTACGCCGACATCCTGCGCCGCATCGGTGGCAAAGTCCTCCTGATAGCTGACCAGCCCGCTTGCACTCGTGATGCCATGCGCTGCGGCTGCTGTGCCGCGCATGGCAGGGGAGCGGTAGCCGTTTGTCCGCTGATTGCACAGCAGTTCGTGGTAGGCATTGCTGCGGCTGGCCCGGGGCGTGTTGGTACCGGCGATATATTTCCGGTTGCCGTCGACGGGAGATGATAAGCTTTCTGCTACATCATCTCTATCGTCTGAAATACTATTTTTCGTTTCACTTACATAATCGTCATTCGACAGCAGCGACTCGGCTTGCTTTTCAGTATTATCCAGCAGTTCCTCGCCGTTTGATGCTTCATCTACCTGATTGTGCAGGCTTTCCGATAAGTCAGTATCGGTATGGAATAAAGGGCTGTCGCTATAATTTTGCGTGAATAGTTCTGACATGGCAGACTCCGTGAGGTTATTTTTAGAGATGCGCTGGTGTAAGCATAACGCATTAAGACTTTCGATTAGGAGATGTATCCATCAGCCTGAACAGCTCGGTATCCTTCGGAAAATCGTTGTTGAAGGGCACCACCGTCTTAGACACGATCAGCAGTCCGCTGCCGACCTCGGCGTTCTCGATGTACCGCTTTTCCTCGTTGGAAATGTGCAGCAGCCGCGCCAGATCGTTGGCATCGTCGGGAGACTGGTTCAGCAGCTTGATATATCCGCAGTCGGACAGCATTCGGCGCGCGTCCTCGTTGTCCAGCACCGAACGCACGTGCTGGGTGATGGAGGTCAGAATCGCGCCCCACTTGCGGGCGCGGCTGGACAGCTGAAAGTAAAAGTCCGTGCAGTCTTTGTTGCCCAGCAACTGCTGGAACTCGTCGGTAAACACCCAGGTACGACGACCCAACACGCGGTTCCGAGTGATGCGGTTCCAAACCTGATCCAGCACTGTCAGCATACCGATGGACTGCATCGACTTGCCCAGCTTGACCGTATTAAAGCAGATGCAATGATTCTGCACGTTCACATTGGTCTGGTGGGCAAACAGGTCCATGGAGCCACTTACATATAGCTTCAATGCCGTAAGCAGTGGCTTGACTTCCTCTCCCTGCAGTGCAAGATTTCTATAAAAGTCGTGCAGCGTTGGCATTTCCTCGCGCTTGGGATTTGCCATATAGCGCTGATAGGTCAGGCCGGCAGCTACATCAATAAAGGTTCGCTCCTGGGGCGACAGTTCGGAGCTGTGTAGAATAAGCTGACAAAAATTCTGTAAGAACTGACTTTTCAGTCGGATGGGGTCCTCATCGTCGCCGTAGTCCTCGGTAATGTCCATAGGATTGATATGGGAGGGGCTGGACGCGGAAATGTCAATCACTACGCCACCCATGGCTGTAACGAGATGCGTGTACTCCTGTTCTGGGTCGATAAGAACAATATCATCATCTGGCCAGCGAAGCATGATATTGGTGACCATCTGCATTACGGAGAAAGACTTGCCGTAGCCCGTCATACCCAGTACCATACCGGCAGGGGCGGGCAGCAGCTTGCGGTTACACAGTATCAGATTCTTACTGCGGGCGTTGATGCCCTCGTACAGTCCGCCCGGCTGGAACAGTTCCTGTGTGGTGAACGGCACATAGATGGCCGTGCTGACGGTTTCCAGCGTGCGCTCCAACCCGAGCCATTTCTTGCCAAGCGGCAGCATACTGTTCATGGCATTGCGCTGCTCATACAAAATGCTGTCGAAGCGGCAGGTCTGCTGCTGTACGGTGCTGCAAATGCGCCGCACGCGCTCGTCCAACTGCGCATTGGAATCGCCATAGGTGTGAATGAGGATGCAGACTTTGAAGATTTTTTGGTTTTTGGTTGTAATGTCATCCATCATCTGCTCTGTGTGGTGCATTTTGGATTTCAGATCATAGCTCACAGCTATGCTGGCAGGCATGTTTCGCTCGCGTGCTTTGGCAATGGCATCGTATTCTTCCTTGTGCATATAGGCAAGCTTTTTCTCAATTTCCTGGACGGCTTCTGCCTGGTCCATAGCGTCAACATGCATTGTGATGACGTGGTCAAACGGAAGCTCCGATAGCATAGAGAACAAACCGTTCTTCATTTCCGGTGCTATGCCCCGCAGATACATTGTCTTGCCGATTTTATCGCCAAACTGATAGCGGTCACGGTAAACGGCGCGCGAGTCGTCATGCTCCGGGTGCCAGTTGTAAGAGCTGGGTGAAATATAATCCTTCGTAGTAAGGTCATCCTCAGCCAGCAGCCAGTCATAGGAAAAGCTCATTTCCTCTTTGGGCTGCATGATGCCTTGTAACAGGCTCAGGCGCTCAATGCCGGACAAGATGCGTGTACTGCTGCCCATACGCTTGAAGTGATCGGCAATATCTGCAGCACGGTTTTCCAGCTGCTCTTTCGCCTGCTGGTAATTTTCGGCGTGCAGGCTGAAGGTGACGTACTTCTCACGAATCAGGCCATTTTGACCGCGAAGTGCTTTTTCCGCCACGACTTGGTTCATCTCCTCGGCATAGCGGTCACGGTCATCCCCGCGCAGCGGCAGGAAGGTGTCGCGGCGAAACTGCTCCTCGTCCATACTGCGGGTGACAAGGTTGATCTCCAGATGCAGCGAGGGGTCGAAGTAGTTCAAAAACTCACTGTATTTCGTAAAAATGTTCTTTTGCTCTTCCAGCATAGCGATTTGAAAGTTCACATCGGTGAACGCCATCGTCATCGAGAAAAGTCCCGGCTCCACCTCGCAGATGCCGTCCTGCGACATACTCAGGTACTGCAGGCAGTCACTGGCTTTCTGTGGCGCTTTGCGTGCGGCAATGCGCTTTTTTGCATGCTTTTCGTCTTTCTTTAACTGCTTTGCGTGCTGCCGCCGTTCTTTGGCGGCTTTCCTTTTTTCTCGTTTTAACGATTTCTCCTGTGCGCGCAAAGACTCCAACACACTCGGTTCGATGGGAAAGTCGGCGTGCTTTTTTGGTAAAAACATAATTTTTCTCCTGACGGGGGCAGACTGCGACCTCGGCGGGGCCGCAGTACCATGCCCAGTAGATTTTTACAAGCTTTTCGAACGGATACCCGTTATGGCTGATAAAGCCCAACCCGAGAAAGGGGAGGACTTCTACCATTACGATGTAGGAAACCAGCTGAATATCCAGCTTAAGCCATTGCAGACAAACGAAGCAGGTCGCTATGGCCAGCACGGCAGCGACACCAAAGCAGGCCAGCTGCCGCAGTGAAAGCCCGAGAAAGAATTTCTCGTGATATTCCGTGATTTCGAGATTGGTTTTTGTTGAGAGCATAGGTGAACTCCTCCATTAAATGGCGCTGGTGATGGCTTTGGTGAATCGTCCGCTCATAAACACGGCCACCAGCAGAATAACGGATTTGCCCAGCATGGCCCAGGCCTGCTCGGTAATGTCACCGCCACTGCCCAATGAAGCTGTCAGGGCAGGGTAGAAGCCAATGACAAGATAGAGAACGGCCCCTTGCAGCGCCACCGCCATGTAGTTTTTCAGGAAGTTTACAGCAATACCATGTAGCTCCCGATAGCAGAGCGTGGCAATTGGCAGGGAAGCCAGGGCATTATAAACGTACAGCTCAATGAAGCGGGCCGCAACGATGGTATTGATCACAATGTTGACAAGACGCAGCATCCAGCTTACGACCATAAGCTCCATAGCCACAGGCATATTGCCGATGCCGCCCGGCAGTGCGCTGATTGCGTTCTCGATGTCGACCTCGGTGTTGACCTGTCCGCTGCCTACATAACCGGCTATGCCGTTTGTCACCGTGGCCGCTACCTCAAACATCGCATTTAGAATTTCCGTGGAGTGTAGAACAGCCCAGCGGCAAAGCGTGATTTTCAGCATGACCAGCGCCACCTGCTGAATCGTAAAAGCTGTGCTGCCGCCGTTCATGGCTATGGTCTGGGTGAAATTGTACAGTTCCAAAACCATAAAAAGTGCCAGAACGGTAAGTGCAATCGGCATAACTACGCCGGAGCTGATAGAGTCTGCATAGCCGGCCAGTGTGCTGTTCCAATCGGTCAGACTGCTCAGCAGACCAGAGTTCTGCCCCATAGCATTTACGGTGGCCGAAATACCCGCCAGTTGGCTTCGTATCGTATCCTCAAAAATAGCGCATACCTCCCATCAGCTGACCGTCAGCGTGCCAAAGTAGGTGGCAACGGCAATGATCAGAACACCGCCAGCAATCGACCAGGCACCGCTGCTGATGCCGGGGCCGTTGTGGTCCTTCAGGTTCGTGCCCAGTGTCACCGCACCAAACAGCAGCAACAGGCCACCGGCAAAATTGACGACATTTGTGATAAGAGAAGTGATTGTAGATACCATTTCCATGTAATTTTCCTTCTTTCTGTTTATGTGTCAGACTCGTCATCGTCGAGTTCTATGTTGTTGATTTCCTGCACATTTTTCATAAAGGCTGCAAAGCTATTTTCTGCGCGCCTCTCGTAGTCGAAGGGGTGATGCCCCTCTTTTTCTACCAATGCGTAATTAGGGTGCTTTTTAAGATCAAACTTGTAAGAGTAAAATGGCACAACACCGGAAATCATCAATAAGCAACGATTTCGCGGCATGGTGCGTATTTCTTCCGGTGTCATCAGATCACGGCTGGCTACCTGATAGTTCTTGGAAAAGGAGCCCTGTGCGCCGAGGTTCTCTGTGGTATTCAGCACCTCGATGGTCCGTTTGCCCAGCTGTTTACCGAAAAACTCCAGTGACTCCGGGTTATTGCCGCCACCCAGCACAAGCTCTGAATCACAGTTTTCCAGAATCGTGCCCCAGTCATCACCGTACTGAGATTTTAGCTGTGCGATTGACTGGTAAATCAGGGTACATCCGATATTTCGGCTGCGGATGGTGCTGATCAGAATCTGGAAGTCCGGAATCATGCCGATGTTCGGAAACTCGTCTAAGAGAAACCGCACATGGCGAGGCAGGCAGTGATCCTCTCGATTGTCTGCGGTATGCACAAGAATCTGAAAGCATTGCTGGAACATGACCGCTGCCAGAAAGTTATAGGCTGTGGTGGTGTCTGGTGTGACAACGAACAGCGCCACCTTTTTGTCGCTGGCCAACTCTTCCAAATGGATTGTGTCATCCTCGCAGATCTTCATGATGGAAGGAATATTGAACGCACTCATACGCATACCGAGAGATACATCAATACTCTGTGCGGTTTTGTCCGGTGCCATGTGGTACAGTCCATATTGACGCGCTGCGAATGACGCAGGCTTTTCCATGGCCAAATCTTCGAATATATCGTCCAACTGGCTGCGCCCCTGTGGTCCGTAACGATGCTGCATCAGCACAAAAAGCTCCATTACACTGTTCATATTGTGCATCTCAGGTGGTTGCTCAAAATATACATAGGCAAGCAGCGCTTCCAGCAGTGAAGTAGAGCCTTCTTCCCATATAGGGTCGGCTGTGTTTTTCTGGCGCGGGTCCTCTTTCATATTTTTGATAAGATTCTTGGCAACAACCACAATGTCATCCGTGTCATGGATATACGCAAACGGATTGTAGTGGTCGGACTTGTCACGGTCCTTCAGGTTGAACACTTTCACATCATACCCTTGCGATAACAGGACATTTCCGTAGGTGTCAGCAATTATGTACTCAGTGATCCGAAGGGCGAACTGCTTGACACCT
>OHVT01001169.1_pt1 | contig 10053 bp, 5 predicted proteins | sample 1579441 | NCBI WGS metagenome assembly OHVT01 (sample SAMEA3882542, study PRJEB24775) | human gut metagenome | biome: human-associated habitat; feature: intestine environment; material: feces | place: Netherlands | collected 2009/2010
GTGCTCCTTGATCAGATTACACTCCAGCACAAGAGCTTCCAGCTCAGAGTCCGTAATAATGTACTCAAACCTGGTTATGTGCGTAACCATTCTTTCAATCTTCGCCCCTTTGTTACGGCTGCTCTGGAAATACTGGCGCACACGGTTTTTCAGGCTGATGGCTTTTCCCACATAGATGATCTCATCTTTCTCACCATGCATGATGTAAACTCCCGGTTTTGCCGGAAGCTTCTTTAATTCTTCCTCGATTATAAACATAAATTATTCTCCTGTTTTACCATTACAGTAATAAGAAAACCGGGATTTCTCCCGGTTTTCTTATGATCTGTTTTATGCCTGTGATCCCGGCTTTTCTTCTGTTTCTGCATGATCGCTATCTGTTGCCTGAGCAGATTCTTCTGTTTTCTCCGGTGCCTGCATATCCTCTGTCAGTTCCTGTCCGGATATCTCCGGTCTGAACTGAACCGATTCTGTACTTTTTGCAGCCTCGTTATTTTCCGCAATCATTTCAATATCCTGTTTATTGGACACTTCTTTTTCATCCTCGGAAAGTACCAGATCATCCAGATTCTCCGGGATATCCAGGCCCTGCTGAACTGCACGGAGGATCTTCATGAACTCTTTGCCTGTAATGGTTTCCTTGCGGATTAGATATTCCGCGATCTTATCCATCTCTGTTCTGTGACTTCCAAGGATCCTCTTGGCTTCCTCATAGGAATGGTGGAGAAGCTTCATCACCTCATGATCGATCTCTGTTGCGGTATCATCACCACAGTTTAAAACTGCTCTTCCGCTGAGATACTTGTTCTCCTGTGTGGCAAGTCCCATCAGTCCGAACTTCTCAGACATACCATACTGTGTGATCATGGCTCTGGCCACCTTGGTAGCCTGCTCAATATCATTGGCAGCACCCGTGGTAACTGTATCAAATACAATCTCCTCTGCGGCACGTCCGCCAAGATAGCCTACCAGCATAGCTTCCAGCTCTTTCTTGGTATTGAGATATTTTTCTTCCTCAGGTACCTGCATAACGTAACCAAGTGCTCCCATGGTGCGGGGTACAATGGTGATCTTCTGTACAGGCTCCGCATCTTTCTGAAGAGCATTTACCAGCGCATGGCCGACCTCGTGATAAGATACGATCCTGCGTTCCTGCTTGCTTAAGATACGGTCTTTCTTCTCTTTACCAACAAGAACTACCTCTACGGACTCCTCCAGATCTTTCTGGCAGACTGCCTTACGTCCCTTCTTGACCGCAAGGATCGCAGCTTCATTGATCATATTGGCAAGATCCGAACCTACCGCACCGGAAGTTGCAAGGGCAATTGCCTCAAAGTCAACTGTCTCATCCAGAAGCACATTCTTGGCATGTACCTTCAGGATATCCACACGCCCCTTAAGATCCGGCCTGTCAACGATCACACGTCTGTCAAAACGTCCCGGGCGGAGAAGCGCCGGATCAAGAACTTCCGGTCTGTTGGTAGCAGCAAGGATCAGAAGACCCTTGGAAGTGTCAAAACCGTCCATCTCCGCAAGGAGCTGGTTCAGTGTCTGCTCACGCTCGTCATTTCCGCCGCCATAGCGGGAATCACGGCTCTTACCGATGGCATCGATCTCATCAATAAATACGATACACGGTGCATTCTTCTTGGCTTCCTCAAAAAGGTCACGGACACGGGATGCCCCCACACCTACAAACATCTCCACAAACTCCGATCCGGAAAGGGAGAAGAACGGCACCTGTGCCTCACCGGCAACTGCCTTTGCAAGCAGTGTCTTACCGGTTCCTGGAGGGCCTACAAGAAGGGCACCTTTCGGCAGTTTGGCTCCGATGGCTGTGTATTTTCCGGGGTTATGAAGGAAATCCACAACTTCCTGCAGAGATTCCTTGGCTTCATCCTGACCGGCCACATCCTTAAAGGTAACTCCCGTCTCTTTCTGCACATAAGCCTTGGCTTTACTCTTGCCAACGCCCATACCCATGATCCCGCCGCCTTTATTCATGCGCCGCATGGAGAACATCAGAAGACCAAAAAGAAGCAGTGTCGGAAGAACCACGCTTAAGATCATCGCAATGAACTCGCCAAACGCATCCGGCGGATCTGTCTCAAACTTGATTCCCCTGCCTTCCAGCCGCTTAGTCAGCGCTGTGCTGTCCTCAGTCTTCGTCGTGTAATAGCTCATATCCTCGTACTTGGAATTCTGCTTCTTGGGTACGATCGTCAATGTATTGGACTGGATCGTTACTTCCTTAACCTGGTCCTTATCCACCATATCGATAAATTTATCATAGGAGATCTCACTGCTGTTATCCTTCAGCATGTTGGTAAACAACGCAAAACACACCAGTGTGACCAGGAGGCATATCAGAAAAGCCAGAATCGACTGATGATTCTTACCTGACCCCTGCCTGGGATCTTTGTTATCAGGTCGCTTCCCGTCCTGATCATTATTCAGTTGATTATTCATTTTTTTCCTCCTCTTGTCATTTCTTTATTATAAAGAGAAAAACCATATAAATCAACTGCGAGATTACAAAAATACCATCGAAAAAACACCGCATTGGATATTGCCAGTAAACGTAAAGTTGTAGTATACTGTTCCCAGTGATTTGGAAAATTAAAGAGGAGAGGAAATCAGACAAATGAAAATAGGTTTTGATAATGACAAATATCTGAAAATGCAGTCAGAACACATCCGTGAAAGAATCGGTCAGTTCGGCAACAAGCTTTATCTTGAATTCGGCGGCAAACTGTTTGACGACTACCATGCATCCCGTGTTCTTCCGGGTTTTGAACCGGACAGCAAACTCCGCATGCTGATGCAGCTTTCTGATCAGGCGGAGATCGTTATTGTTATCAGTGCCAATGACATTGACAAGAATAAAGTGCGCGGCGACCTTGGCATTACCTATGACGAAGACGTGCTCCGTCTTATGGATGAGTTTACAAGCCGTGGCCTGTATGTAGGAAGTGTATGCATCACGCAGTACTCCGGCCAGGAAAGTGCCGATCTCTTCAAGAAACGTCTGGAGAAGCTGGGAATCCGTGTTTACAAGCTTTACCTGATCCCGGGATATCCAAGCAATACCTCCTTTATTGTAAGTGATGAAGGCTACGGAAAGAATGATTATATCGAAACTACCAGACCTCTCGTTGTCATCACAGCACCAGGACCTGGAAGCGGAAAGATGGCAACCTGCCTTTCTCAGCTCTATCATGAATATAAACGTGGCGTAAAAGCCGGCTATGCAAAATTCGAGACCTTCCCGATCTGGAACCTCCCGCTGAAACATCCGGTAAACCTTGCTTATGAAGCTGCCACTGCAGATCTGAATGATGTCAACATGATCGATCCGTTCCATCTGGAAGCTTACGGCAAGACTACTGTTAACTATAACCGTGATGTAGAGGTTTTCCCTGTTGTACAGGCTATGTTTGAGAAGATCATGGGCAGCTGCCCGTACAAATCTCCGACAGATATGGGTGTTAACATGGCAGGCAACTGTATCATTGATGATGAAGTATGCCAGGAAGCTTCCCGTCAGGAGATCATCCGCCGCTATTACAAGAGCATGGACGCTCTGGTTTCCGGTTCCGGTACAGAGAATGAAGTACGCAAGATCGAACTGCTCCTTCAGCAGGCTCACGCAGAGATCACAGACCGAAAGGTTGTACCTGCTGCCCTCGAAAAAGAGAAAGAAACCAATGGCCCTGCTGCAGCAATGGAACTTCCGGACGGCAGAATCGTATGTGGAAAAACTTCCGATCTTCTCGGTGCATCTGCAGCTCTCCTTCTGAATGCCCTGAAAGAACTGGCTGGAGTTGACCATGAGCAGCATGTGATCTCTCCTGATGCCATCCATCCGATCCAGCAGCTGAAGACCAAATATCTCGGAAGCAAAAACCCACGTCTTCACATTGATGAGATCCTGATCGCCCTGTCCATGAGTGCCGCAACCAGTGATGCCGCACGCCTTGCCCTGGAGCAGATCCCGAATCTCCGTGGCTGCCAGGCCCATACTTCCGTAATGCTCTCTGATGTGGATGTGATCAGCTTCCGTAAACTTAGCATTGAGCTTACCTGCGAAGCCAAGGCTGAACAGAAGAAAAAATATCAGAAAGACTGATCTTTGGATATCATCGATCTGACCAGATATACGTCAAAAGCTCCGACCGGGACGATACACATTATCCCGGTCAGAGCTTTTTTTATCTTCTTTCTTATCTTGTTTCTGCAGTTACTGTATTCGGATACTGCTTCCCATATTTTCTCCGTTACACTGTTTTGTGACAATGATCTTATTATCAATGCGTTCTTTCAGTTCGGAAACATGGGAAATAATTCCCACCAGACGTTTTCCGTCTGCAAGTCCTGCCAGCGCTTTCAGCGCCTGTTCCAGTGATTCTTCATCCAGAGAACCGAATCCCTCATCCACAAACATGGAGTCCAGCCGGATTCCCCCTGCTGATGCCTGGATCTCATCAGAAAGCCCCAGTGCAAGGGACAGAGAAGCCTGGAAAGATTCTCCACCGGACAATGTCTTTACACTTCGTTCTGTTCCGTTATAATGGTCGATAACATTCAGGTCAAGACCTGCTTTTTCTTTCTGGTTTTTACTCTGTTCCTGGCGTTTCAGCTCATACTGCCCGCTGCTCATCGTCATAAGACGGAGGTTGGCTCTGCGCAGAATCCGGTCAAAATATGCCATCTGGATATAAGTCTCCAGCTCGATCTTTGCCTTTCCGTTCAGTTTTCCGTTGGCTGTATCAGAAAGATTCCTGATCCATGCATATTCCTTTTCCGCTGTTGTCATTTCCTCCCGGCGCTTCTGCACTTTCTGAAAAACATCCTGGTTTCCTTTCTGAATGGAAAAGAGCTCTTTTCTTTCTTCTGCGAGATCTTTTTTCCGCTCAGAAGCCTGTGCGCGCTGTTCTCTGATCTCCGCTTCCGGAATTTCTCCGATCTCTTTTTGCTGCACTTCAAAAGTCTCTATGGAGGAAGCTATCCTTTCTTTTTCTGCCTGAAATCCCTGCAGTGTTTCTTGCGCCTTTCTGCTGTTTTCCTTCAGGCTTCTGTACTCCTGCTGTCTTTCCCTGATCTCTTTTTCCAGATTTTCTTTACCGGCTTCCCAGGTGTCCTGGGTTATACTGTCCGTTTTACCGGACTGTTCTTCCACAACAAGACGTATCTCGTCTGCCATATTTTGCTGCTGTTTCTGATTCTCGGATGCTTTCATCCTCAGGCCGGCCTGCTCTCTGTCAAAGAAATTCTTTTTTTCAAGCAGCTCCTCTTTTTCCTTTTCAAGACGCTCCAGGGACTTTTCCACTGTTTTCTTTCTTTTTGTATTTTCCTGGGCTTTCCTGATCTCTTTCTCACTTTCCGTCAGAAGATCCTCACACTGTTCCTGCGCTCTGTTTACCATGGAAGTCAGCTGTTTCCACACAGTCATAAAATCCTCTGTCTGTCCGTTCCCGCTTTTATTTTTCTTATGAAATTCCTGAAACTCTTCCAGAAGCTCTTCTGCACTGGCTACGATCTGCCTCCAGGATGCATTGCTCTGTTCCTTTAAACTTCCTGCTTTCAGGCTTTGATCTACAGAATCCTTTTCCATTTTGTCCAGCTTACGTTTCTCGTTATCCAGTGTTTTCTGATCAACTGTCTGTTCTCTGGAAAGCATTCTGGGATTTGGATGACTCAGGGACCCACACACAGGACAGGGCACTTCATCCTTAAGCTCCCGGGCCAGAAGGCCTGCCTGCGCATCCAGAAAAATATGGAATATCTGCTGATAATATTCTCTCTGCTGCTGTGCATCTCTGCAAGCAGACTGATACTTTTTCTGCTGCTCTTTGGTTTTATCATAAAGGCCTTGAAATCTCCGGATCTCAGCGATAAGTCCGTTCAGTTCTTTCTTTCTCCGCGTCTGTTTTTCTTTTTCTGTGAGCGCTTTCTGCAAATCCAGCTCAGAATTTCCCAGCTGTTCCCGTTCCGTTTTCAGCTGTTCCATTTCTTTCTGCTGCTGTTCTTCCTGCTGGATGATTTTTTCCTTTTGCGTCTGACAATTTCCCAGCTGTCTTTCAATTTCTCTTCGTTCTTCTTGCAGTTGCTCCAGATCCTGGTATTTCTTCAGCTTTTCCTGTTTTTCCCGGATCAGAAGTCCCAGTTTCTCACATCTCTGATCTGCATCTTTATATTTTTCCGCCTCTTCCGATGCTTTCTTAAGTTCCGGAAGAAGTTTCTCAAGCTGTTCTCGGGCAAGCTTTCTTTTTTGTTCCAGGCCTCGTTTCTGTGCGGAAAGATTCAGCATTTTTTCCATTGTCAGGATTTCCCGGTCCACTTCCTCTTCCTGTTTCCGAAGTTCATTTTCCCGGCGTTCTCCTCTGTCAATAAACAGCTTCAGGAGCTCAAGACTCCGTTCCAGCTTTCCTTCAAATTTCGATTTCCTGAGCCTTAAAAATTCCTCCGCTTCTGTTCCTGCATCCGTCTGAAACCTCACTCCATCCAGATACTGTGCGATACTCCGGCGCATTTCATCGTAATCTTTATATCGGGAAATAGCCGCATCCCGGAGTCTCATCTGGATCTGCTGGTAAAGCCCTGTGTGAAAAATCTGCCGGAAGATCTCGCCACGCTGTACCGTTCCTGCCAGCAATAATTTCTGAAAATCCCCCTGAGCGATCATCGCTATCTGTGTGAACTGGTCGTAACTCAGTCCCAGAAGCTGCTCCACCGCCGCAGTCACATCTTTTGCTTTTGTCACTGGCTGACGTTCATCCGGATAAATAAGCTGTGCTTCTGCTTTTCGTAAAGTCAGTCCTGTGCCTCTTTTTTTCGGAGCCATATATTCCGGACTCCGACGCACCTGATAAGTTTTTCCCTGGTAGGAAAAAACAAGTTCCACAAATGTTTCTGCGGAATCTTTTGCATACTTGCTGCGGAACATGGCAGATTCCCGTACTTCTCCACTGGCTCTTCCGTACAGTGCAAAGGTGATCGCATCAAAGATCGTGGTTTTTCCTGCCCCGGTGTCCCCGGTGATCAGATAAAGTCCGCCTTCTCCAAGTTTTGAAAAATCAATTTCTGTTTTATCTGCATAGGGCCCGAAGGCGCTGATAGTCAGTTTTTCCGGTCTCATTTTACACCTCCTGAAGCTTCCGTATCAGTTCTTCGGAAAACTTCCGCTGCTCTTCATTCATCGGCTGATTGTTCTGCAGCTCAAAAAATTCCTCGAAATATTCCATCTCTGATTTTTGTGTGGTTCTCTCTGTGCCGGCAATTTCCTGGTTCTCACGTGTACGGCGGTTATCATAATCCAGACGCATAAGGTTTGGATAAATGGTACGAAGTTTCTGCATTCCGTCCACGATATCTTCCTCATCTGTCAATGTGATCTGCACATAATCATCCGTATTTGTGTCCTTATAATTGGACTGTGAAGTCAGCTCCATATAAGTACCTTTCAGTTTTCGCATATCACGCAGCGGCGTCAGAGGAATCTCACGTACATCAGGGCTTCCTTTTTCTCCAAGTTCCACAACCGTCACGGATTTCTGCTGGCCTGCCTCGGAAAACGAATATTTCAGCGGTGTCCCGCAGTATCGGATCTTCGGACTTCCCACATTCTGCGGACTGTGGATATGTCCCAGTGCTACATAGTCAAAATCCCGAAATACTTCTGCCTCGATCTGGTCGATTCCTCCCACAGAAATTTCCTCAGAATCACATTGCATTGCACCAACCACAAACTGATGGGCAAGCAGTACATTTCTCTGACTTCTGTCAATTTCCATATGCTTAACCGCTGCCAGCACCGCCTCCTGATAGGTGCGGATATCTTCCACGTCTTCTTCCCCTTCCAGTGCATGTCGGACCGTTGCAGGACGGATAAATGGCAGAAGATGAATCCACACTTCTCCATAACTGTCCTTTAAACAGTACTTTGCTGTTTTTCCATCGTATACCGGTGACATACATATTCCACTGTCACTCATAATATGAGATCCAAAAGCGATTCTCTCTGCACTGTCATGATTTCCACTGATAGCAAAAACGGGAATCTTTCGCTGCGCAAGTCTGGTAAGAAAACTATCAAAAAGCTGCACTGCCTCCGCAGATGGAACGGGTCTGTCATAAAGGTCCCCTGCAAGAAGGATCCCATCCGGTGATTCCTGATCAATGATCTTCAGGATTTCATTTAAGATATATTTCTGATCTTCCACCATGGAAAACTCATTTACCCGCTTTCCAAGATGAAGATCCGATAAATGGATCAGTTTCATAGACCACCTCCAGCTGTCACCCAGCCTCCAAACAACTCCGGTTCAAGATCAATATCGCAGGCAGCAAGAACATCTTTCAGCTGTATCGGACTGCTGACACCGGTTACCGGCACTGTCTGGAACGGCTGATGGAAAAAATATGCCAGGGACAAAGACTGCAGGCTGTCCCCTGTTTCTTTCTGAAGTTTTAACAATTTCTGATAGGTTCGAAGATTCGTTTCATTCCAGTAGGATTTCTTCATGCTTTCTGAAAGATCTGCAATCTGTGACTCTTTCTCCTGTATCCAGGATGCATCCACCTCTTCATCCGTATATGGAACTCCCATTTTCTGAAGTTTTGAGAAAAATCCCATTGCCGTGGATGAAAACGGAATGGAAGCCGCACCTGTCTCACAGTGCCACCTGTATTCCTCCCGGGAAAACTCCACAAGTGTAGGGTCCGGATTGGTATTTCCACCCGGATTGATTCCTGCCAGGCTCCACTGATTGGATACTGCCGTAACGCCGCTTTTTTTCCGTTCTTTCAGGCACTGTTCCAACGCTTTCAGTCTGTCTGTTCTGTAATTGGAAAATCCGAAATATCGGATTCTGCCTTCTTTCTGCATTTCTTCCAGGATATCCACGATCTCTTCCACCGGTTTTTCCGGATCATCTCTGTGAAGCCAGTAAAAATCGATCACCTCTGTTCCCAGAGTCCTTAAGCTCTCATCCAGATCTGCACGGATATCCTCCCGGTTCACTCTGCTACGGCCCGGATTTTCAAAAGAATAATGTGCGCCCTTGGTAGCTACGATCACTTTCCCCCTGGCTCCCCGCGCTTTCAGCCATCTGCCTATGATCTGCTCACTGCAGTTTCCGTGTCCTTCCAGCCACTTGCAGTATACATTGGCTGTATCAATAAAATTTCCACCTGCCCGTACAAAATCATCCAAGATTTCGAAACTTTTTTCCTGATCTGTTTTATCTCCAAATCCTGCTGTTCCGAGGCAGATGCGGCTGACATTCAGATCTGTATCATTCAGCTGTATATATTTCATTTCAGTAACCTCCCATATTCGTTATATCTGTTTCTATTATAACTTTTTCCCTGTGTCCGAACAGTATGTTTCCCGCATCTATGGACATTATAACATAAAAAATCCCCCGGCATATATATGCCGGAGGATATGATATCTGTTATCTTAACCGTATGATTTATTTGTAGAGTGGTCCGTAGTTCTTGCAAGCACGGAAATCTGCACCCTCTTTGTCCATACCAAATGCATTCCAAGCTGCCGGACGATAAATGTCTTTCTCAGGAACGTTGTGCATGGATACCGGGATTCTCAGCATGGAGCACATTGTGATAAGGTCTGCACCGATGTGTCCGTAGGAGATCGCACCGTGGTTAGCACCCCAGTTGTTCATTACATCGTAAGCTGTTTTGAACGGTCCCTCTTTGCCATCGCATCTTGGAGCGAACCATGTACATGGCCATGTGTAGTCTGTACGTTTCCAAAGTTTGTCAGATACCTCTTCCGGAAGCTCTACTGTCCATCCCTCTGCGATCTGAAGAACCGGTCCAAGTCCTTTTACAAGGTTCAGACGGATCATAGTTGCAGGCATCTGAGCACGTGTTTCATAACGGCTGGAGTATCCGCCTCCACGGAAGTATCCGTTGTCGGCCATACACCACTCTGTATGATCCATGATTGCTTTCTGGTCTTCTTCTGTAACATCCCACCACTGTTTCATAACAGCTGTTCCATCAGCTTCTTTTGCTTCTCCGTTA
>OHVT01001181.1_pt1 | contig 9965 bp, 4 predicted proteins | sample 1579441 | NCBI WGS metagenome assembly OHVT01 (sample SAMEA3882542, study PRJEB24775) | human gut metagenome | biome: human-associated habitat; feature: intestine environment; material: feces | place: Netherlands | collected 2009/2010
CATGGATCAAGAAAGGCTTCTTCAACGAATCCCTGTTTTGTGATGATTTTCTGAGTACCCACCAGCTGCTTTACTCGAATGGCGCATTTTTCACCCCGGATGGCCGCATGACCGATACCATGCCCCTGCGCTGCGAGATTTTCGAGATGATGCGTGAATATGTCGGGGCAAACCTTGCCAAGAAGGTCACCAATGTGGTGGATGTGCTGAAACTGGCGGCACAGGTGGAGGACTTTCCACCTGTCACCGACCGCATTGCGCTGGCAAACGGAACCCTGTATCTGGACGGCACCTTTCAGGAGGGCAAGCCGGAGATCGTCCGCAACCGACTCCAGGTCAGGTATGACCCGAAAGCCCCACAGCCCACCCATTGGCTGCGGTTCCTGTCCGACCTGCTCTACCCGGAAGACATTCCCACCGTGCAAGAGTTTATCGGCTACTGCCTGATTCCCAGCAACAAGGGCCAGCGCATGATGGTCATTAAAGGCAACGGCGGCGAGGGCAAGTCGCAGATCGGCGTGGTGCTGTCCCGGCTGTTCGGCTGCAACATGAAGGATGGCAGCATCGGCAAGATCTCGGAGAACCGCTTTGCCCGTGCTGACCTGGAGCACACCCTGCTCTGCGTGGACGATGATATGCGGATGGAAGCCCTGCGCCAGACCAACTATGTCAAGTCCATCGTGACCGCACAGGGGCAGATGGACTTGGAGCGCAAGGGCAAGCAGAGCTATCAGGGTTGGATGTACGCCCGTCTGCTGGCGTTCAGCAACGGCGACCTGCAGGCTCTGTATGATCGCTCGGACGGTTTCTATCGCCGTCAGCTCATCCTGACCACCAAGGACAAGCCCCTGTCTCGTGTGGACGACCCGGACATTGCCGAGAAGATGGCGGCAGAAGTTGAGGGCATCCTGCTGTGGGCATTTGAGGGCTTGCAGCGGCTGGTGAAAAATGGCTTCCAGTTCACCGAGAGTGACCGTGCCAAGCGCAACCGGGAACTGGTGAAGCGGGACAACAACAATGTGTTCGATTTCCTCGAATCCGAGGGCTACATCCGCCTGAAGGCGGATGCCTGCACCAGCTCGAAAGAGCTGTATGAGGTCTACAAGATGTGGTGCGAGGAGAACAGCCTGAATGCGATCAAGGCACGAGGGTTCAGCGATGCGCTGATCGCCAACCAGCGCAGGTACAATCTGGAATCCACCAACAACATCGCCAACTCGTCCGGGCGGCGTGTCCGGGGCTTTGTGGGCATCGAAGCCCTTGTGCAGCCCGACCTCGCCCCCAATGGCTGGCGGGCATGACCCGCTTTTGATCCCCCTATATGGTGCGTTTTCGGTCTTTCGCTGCGTACGTGCGTACAGAGAACGCCGCCTGCTGCGTACGCACGTACGCAGCAAAACGCCCAAGTTTTCCTTTATAGGGGGGTCTTGGCAAAGTGTCAGGTTGACAGTTTGCCAAGAGTGGTAAGTGACGGGAAACGGTACTTACCAGCTCCTACCCAATTCCCCAAAATGGGAATCAGGGTGGGATGGCCGTTATCAGACCGTCTATCTGCCTGTTACCATTTTGGGAACAGGCAAAATCAGTTGGTCAATTTGGCCAACTGAAAAAGCCGGACGAGCTGCGGGCAGGGATTCGCAAATCTTTGCCTGTCAGCTTGCCCGGTGCAGGAGTGCAGAGGACGCAGTCCTTTGCCCCAGTGATATGATGCTGTGCGTCATATCCTACTGGGTATTATCTGGCGCAAAACGGCGGCAGATCCAGCAGCTCCGCTGCTGCGCACTCTCCCGGCAAGCTGTTGAAATGAAAGAAGCCCCCGCTAAACCTTATACCAAAATCAGGAAAAAGTAATCAAAACAGGTTCACTTAGGGGGCCAATAATAGGCCTACGAAGCCCACGACTTTAGTGATTTCAGGTGCTATAATAATTGCAGAGATGCAGCATCTTAGTGATTTTCCGCAAAGAAAGAATAGCGATGCAACAAGAAATGGGAACGATGCTTCCTACTTTCACTGAAAATTAGGAACTCTCAGTTCCTGTTCGATTCCAAGCTTCTCTGCTATACTTTTCTTGCAGAGCGAAAGCAAACTCTTCTAAGCGGAAAGCGACAAACGCCATGATCTCCCACTGAGGGAAGGAGCGATAGGCCACTTTCTTTGCAGTAGAACAAACACATAAATCCTTTTCCGAAAGGATTACCTTTCGATTCCGAGAGAAGATTTCAAGACACGGTCTTGAAATGCATGACCCTTTGCTTGGAAGAATTGTATTACTCTTGTGATCTAATAGCATGAGTGACCGTACACAAAAATACAGGAAAAGAGGGATGTCTATCTGAAATTAACACGACACAATGGACGAGCCGGAACCCACGGCACCTATAACCCCAAGCACAATGACCGCAGTTTCAACCTTTCCAACAGCGAGCACATTGACCCGGAACGAGCTAAAGGTAACATCTACTGGGACTGCTATCATGGCATCCGTTCTGCATCCGACAAGGATAAACAGACTGCCGCATTCAGCGATGTGGAGAAGATGTTCTATGAAATCCATTACGCTCACTTTGTGGAGAACCAGAATGCCCGCAATGCGAAGATTCGCCACACCGAGCGCAATCGAACCATAGAGGACTTGCTTGCAGGTAAGAAAACCTGCCCGGAAGAAACCATCTACCAGTTCGGAACGTTGGACGAACACGCATCGGTGGAAGATCTGGTTTTAGTGGTGACAGAGTTTATGTCCGAATTTCATGAGCGCTTCGGCACTCATGTTCATCTGCTGGACTGGGCACTGCATCTGGACGAAAGCACTCCCCACATCCATGAGCGTCATGTGTTCGACTGCGAGAACAAGTACGGCGAGATCGCTCCTCAGCAGGAAAAGGCACTGGAAGCATTGGGCTTCGACCTGCCCGACCCAGACAAGCCCCTCAGCCGCCGCAACAACCGCAAGATCACCTTTGATGCCGCCTGCCGGAAGATGCTGTTCGAGATTGCAAAACGGCATGGTCTGGAATTGGAGGAAGAAGCGGAATACGGCAACCGCAAATATCTGGAAAAACAGGACTTCATCCTCGCCAAGCAGAAGGAGCAACTTGCCGCCCAGCAGAGCAAGCTGGACGAATTGACCTTGAAAGTTTCGGATATGGAGATCCTGCTGGAAGATGTTTCGGCAACAGCCTACGACAAGGCGGTGGAGGTCGTGACAGACGTGGTGCGCACCGAGACCCGCAAGGAAGATATGCGGATGATCGAGGACACGAAACGGTGGGTATTGTCCCCGGAGCGCAAAGCACCGCAGGCCACACGGGAGTACGCAGCCAAGCATCTGGACGGTGTTCTGAACAAGTTCCTCAAGACCATGCAGACCACCGCTGCCCGCTTGCAGGAGAAGCTCCTGAAGCCGGAAGCCCGGCAGAAAGGCAAAGAGCAAGTCAAGGAAAAGGTGTGGGATTCGGTGCTGCAACTGCTAAACCGCTTGCAAGCAGAGCAGATGCACAAGCCCGCCGCACAGCCTCAAACGAAGGGAGAGCATTCAGAGATTTGACACCCCATCGGGTACGGTCTGTGGCAGGACTGACAATTTCCTGCCCGGTCACAGCCACCCGATTACAAGGAAGTGGAGGTCTGCCTATGAATTTGAATCGGCCTAACATAACCGAAGATGTGAAGTCTAAAGATTATACGAATAAGTTCTTGCAAACGGGCTCGAACCCGGTTACAATGAAAGCGTCCAAATCCCCTGCCACAGAATCTTCTGACCAGACCAAAGCAGCCAAGCACGAACCCCTTGTTTACCGGGTAGAGGAGATTGCCCAGCTTTTGGCGATTTCTCCCCGTGCGGCGTACAACCTGTGCAACACCACGAAGGATTTCCGGGTACTACGCATCGGCACCAGCATCCGGGTGAACAAGCAGAGCTTCGACAACTGGTTTGCAGCGGTCTGAGGGAGGTAATCTATGGCATCTATTATGAAGCGCGGAGATTCCTACTCCGTCCGTTACAAGTACAAAGACCATTCCGGCAAGCCCTGCGAGGGATGGGAAAGTTTCAAGACCAAGAAGGAGGCGCAGGAGCTGCGCACCTACGACATTGAGAAGTTCTATGCCACCCTTGCCAAGACCCCCTGCGGGCAGTACGTCCACGGCGTAAAGCAGTCCCTGACCGAAAAGCAAAAGAAGCGGCTGCTGTCCAGCACCTCCATTCACGAAGTCCACACCCTGCTGAAAACCGTCTTCTCCTATGCAGTGGAATGGGACTTGATCCACAAGATTCCCCTGCCCCGTGATGCCCCCAAGGCAAACAACGAGGAGCGCACCATCTGGGATGAGAAAACCATGCTGGCAGCCTTGCAGACCATCAAGAACCCGGCACTCCATCTGGCGGTGCATCTGAGCATGATCCTTTCGCTCCGGGAGGGCGAAATTCTCGGCTTGCAGCCGAGTGATCTGGATTTCGACGCCGCAGATGGCCGTGGCACGATTCTGGTGAACAAGACCATGCAGCGAGCCAACAAGGACGCTTTGGAAAAGCTCGACCCCAATCAGGTCTACCACACCTTCCCGGACAGGCATGAGGGCAGCAAATCCTCTCTCATCCTGAAAAAGCCCAAGACCAAGAAGTCCAACCGTGTCCTGTATATGACCAAGCCCTTGAAGGAAGAACTGCTGGCGTGGTTGGAAAAGCTCAAACAGGACGAGCAGAACGTCCCAGAGAAGTACAGCAACTGCGGGCAGCTGTTCCGACTCCCGGACGGCTTGCCCATTGCGCCGGAACTGCTCACCAAATGGTATCGGCAGTGGCGGTCAGTGCACCCGGAGTTTGAGCAGATCGTGTTCCACGGTCTGCGGCACTCCAGTGCCACCTACCAGCTCTTGCAGTCGGACGGTGACTTCAAGTCGGTGCAGGGCAACACAGGTCATGCAACGGCATCTGTCCTGATGGACACCTATGCCCACACGCAGGACAAGCCCCGGTTGGAGCTGACCGAGAAGATCGAAGCAAACTTCTACTCCCAAGACCTGACCTCGGCAGCATCCCAGCCCCGGCAAAACGAAAAGCCGGCGGCAACAAAAATCTCTGGTAAGGAGATCCTTGAAGCCATCCGGCTGATGGATGCAGACGAACGCAGAGAATTGACGAGAGCCCTGTTCGCCTAAAATTTCTTCTTTTTATGCCAAGGAAAGCAGGCTGTGCAAACCTTGCGCAGAAAAGCCCCCGATTCGGGCAAATGTGCAAACGGTGTGCAGAAAGTGTGCAGCCGCTTTCTTACATAAAGAAAGAACGCCAAATCTTACGATTTGACGTTCAATATCTGGTGCACCTCGCGCACTCATATCCGAACTTTTCTCTGCTTTCACGGCTTCACCGAAAGTGACCGTTTCCGTACCTTCCTTATAATTAAAAGTAATGAGAACCTTATCATCGTAGAGATAGATGGCATTGATGAAGGTATCCACCAGTGCCTGCCGCTGCTCCGGCTGTGTCATGTCCAGCTTGCGGAAACGAAGCAGCCAGAACCGGACGAACTCTTCTTTCATCTTCGGCTTGGCCAGCCGTTCCTCTGCAATGCGGGCTTGCAGTTCCTTCCGCTGTTCTTCCAGCGCTTCCAGCCGCTCCTTGGTGGAACTGGTCAGAATGCCCATCTGGATAGCGTTCAGCATATTGGTGATGCCGACTTCCGTTTCCCTCAACTGCTTTTCGTAGATGGGCAGGTCTGTGCTCTCCTGATTTTGCAGCTCCATGACCTTGGCGATGATGGCATTCATGGAAGCGTCATCTTCCACCAGCTTCATGGTTTCGTTGACTACCAGATCTTCCAGCCACTGCTTCCGCACTGCCTTTTTATCGCAGGTCTTTTTCTTCTTGGCGGCAGCACACTTGTAATAGGTGTACATCTTCCCGGTATGGCTGACACCGCTTTCTCCGAACATCAGCGCTCCGCACTTGCCGCAGTACAGCTTGGTAGTGAGCAGATAGCTTTCCTCTGCCTTATGACGAGCAGGGGCCTTTTTGTTTTTTGCCAGCTTTTCCTGCACCTTATTGAACAGTTCTTCTGACACGAGAGCCGGAATCGCATTAGGCTGTACCACATCCCGCAACCGCAATTCGCCGATGTACCGGCGATTACTCAGCATCCGCTGAATCGTATTGTAGGACATCTCACCGCCCATCGAATTCTTAATGTTGTGCGCCTTTAACCAATCCCGCAGGTCAGTCATGGTCGCGCCGTCTGCATACTTCTGGAACGTCTGCTCCACATACGGGGCCAGCAGCGGGTCGGGCTGGTAATGCCGGGTCTCATCGATCATGTAACCGAACGGAATCGTGCCGCCATTATAAACACCCTTGAGCGCATTCTCGGTCATGCCCCGCACAACCTTCTCAGACAGGTCTGCCGAATAATACTCGGCGTAGCCTTCCAGCACCGATTCCAGAATAATGCCCTCCGGGCCAGCCGAAATGACTTCCGTTGCCGATACCAGTTTCACGCCGTTTCGCTTCAGCTGAGTCTTGTACCGGGCACTGTCGTAGCGGTTTCGGGCAAAGCGGTCGAGCTTCCAGACAATGATGACATCAAAGATGCCACGTTCGCTGTCCTTGATCATCTGCTGGAACTGCGGGCGGTTATCCGTCTTGGCAGAGATGGCACGGTCAATATAGTGTTTGACCACCGTAAGATCGTTCTTCTCTGCGTATGCGGTACATTCCCGGATCTGGCCTTCGATAGATTCTTCACGCTGGCTGTCAGTGGAATAGCGGGCGTAGATCACGGCGGTCATGGCAAACACCTCTCTTTTTTACATCAATAAACGGTAGAGCGTTCATTCGAGTCTTTGTTTCGTATAATGTTTATACCATACTTTGCAATGAATTGCAAGGCATATTTGTATTATTATAGCAGAAGAAGGTGGTTTCCAACATGAACACCACCTTCTTCATCACCGATGAATCATTCAAATCTGTTTGCTTAGCGCAAAGCGGAACTGCATCCCCTTCTCCACTGCAAAGCAGGCGTCCGCATGGGGCTTTGCGCCCCAGCTGTTGTCGCCGCCCACGCCGCGCTGGAAAGCCGCGCACCGCACGACGGTCTTGCTGTCGTCGCGGGGCAGCTCGTAGAGGTGCCGGGCGTTTTCCAGTTCGTGGGGGGTGTAGGGCAGCGCCGAGAAGGTCATGCCGTCCCCTGCAAAACCGATGCCCGGAATGGCTCCGGTCAGGTCTGCGCGGTACACATGGGTACGGCTGCCGCATTCCTGCGGGTAGACCGGGCTGTTCTGGGCAAAATCCTGCCGGACACTGTAGCTCCACGCGCCCATCTTGCCCCCGGCCGTGCGGTCGGCAGTGGTCTCCCGGGGGCCAAGGCCAAGGTAGTGTACGCCGGTCAGTTCCCGGCGCAGTGGGAAAAGCAACCCGAACTCCGGCAGCTCCGTCTTTTCACCCTGCCATGTCATCGTAATGTCGCAGCGGCCTGCGCCGTCGATGGCAAAATCAATGGGCAGCGTCTGTCCACCCGGCAGGGTGTAGACAGCACGAACTGTGACAAATTCTCCCTTTGTTTCCGCGGTCACGTTATCGCAGCGTGCATACAGTCCGGCGGTTTTCCAGAAGGCAAATGCAAAGGGTTCGGCGCAGCCCTCATCGTTGTTGGTGGGGGCCCGCCAGAAGTTGGGGCGCACGGTATCGTCCAGCAGCTGCACGCCGTTATAGCGGATGGACACAAGTCCCTTGCCCCGGCTGAAGATGTACTCAAAGCCCTCGCCCTTTATGCCGATGTTGCAGTCCATCTCCACCAGCTCCGGGGCGGGCAGGGTCAGCCGGGCTTCGGCATGGTCGTGCCATACCTGCCCAAAAGCGGCTTCATAGCCTGCCGGGATGCCGGGCAGTGCAGCCCGCTGTACAGCGGTAACGGTCATGCAGGCAAGCCCCGTTTCCGGCAGGGTAAAGGGGAACGGCAGATGCACCGTTTCACTGGGTGCACAGTCTGCCCGCAGCACCGCACGGCGTTCCGGCTTGCCGTTGATTGCGGACTCCACCACCAAATCGTAAGCGGAAAGGTCTGTAAAGAGGTTCCGGTTCTCGATAACGGCTTCGGTGTCGGTGAGGGTGATCTTCAGCGGTGCGTAGGCCGCCTTGACCGCGTCCATCTTGGGGGTGTTGCGGCGGTCAGGCAGCACAAGACCGTCCACGCAGAATTCCCGGTCGGTGGGGCGGTCGCCAAAGTCCCCGCCGTAGGCAAAGCCGGGTTTACCGTCCGGGTCAATCACGGCGATGCCGTGGTCCATGTACTCCCAGATGAACCCGCCCTGATACAGCGGCTCCTCGTAGGCATACTCGGTGTAGTCGGTGATGCCGCCGCAGCTGTTGCCCATGGCGTGGCTGTATTCGCACATAATAAAGGGTTTTTCCGGGTGTTCTGCCAGAAACTTTTTAATGTCTGCCACCGGGGTGTACATCTGGCTTTCCATATCAGAGGTGGCGGGGTATTCCCGGTTCCAGAAAATGCCCTCGTAGTGCACAAGGCGGCTGGGGTCGGTGTTGCGGAAATACTCGCTCATCTCCCACAGGGTCTTGCCGCCGTGGCTCTCGTTGCCGCAAGACCAAATGAGGATGGCCGGGTGGTTTTTGTCCCGTTCCAGCATGGCTTCGGCACGGGCAAGCACGTTTTCCCGCCACTCCGGGCGGGCACCGGGCAGAGTCCACTCGTCCGAGCCATCCGCGCCCAGCTTCTGCCATGTACCGTGGCTTTCCAGATTGCTTTCCCCGATGACATACAAGCCATATTCATCGCAGAGCTGTAAGAAATACGGGTCGTCCGGGTAGTGGCTGGTGCGCACGGCGTTGACGTTGTGGGCTTTCAGGTTCTTTACATCCCACAGCATTTCTTCATGGGAAACGGTGCGGCCAGTCTTGCAGCTCCATTCGTGGCGGTTGACGCCCTTGAACACGATGCGCTTGCCGTTCAAAAGCATCTGGCGGTCTTTCAGCTCAAATTTGCGCAGGCCGACTTTCAGCCCGGTGCGCTCCACGAGAGTACCTTCGTGCAGCAGGGCAATTTCTGCCTCATACAAGTTCGGCTGCTCTGCGCTCCACAACTCTGGATTTTGAACGGTGAATGCAAAGGAAACGTCCTGCACGTCCTCCTCTACATCCGGGCCAGCCTCGCCCTTGCCGAACACCACACCGCTGCCGTACTCGGCAGGTTCGCCCACCTCGGCAGACTGCTGCTGCCCGTTGAACACCACCGACACCCGGCCCGCGCCGCTGACCTTGCAACCAAAGGTGACCGTAGCGCTGGAAAAATCCGTGGCAAACTCCTGCTTCACAAAGACATCCTCGAGGTGAATTTCCGGTTTTGTGAACAGCTCCACGGAGCGGAACAGACCGCTCATGCGCCAGAAATCCTGATCTTCCAGCCAGCTGCCGGAGCAAAAACGGTATACCTGCACGGTCAGGGTATTTTCGCCGGGGTGGACGGCGGCGGTCATGTCGAATTCCGCCGGGGTAAAGGTGTCCTCGGTGTAGCCGATATAGATCCCATTGCACCAGACGGCGGCAGCACTGTCCGCACCGTTCAGCCGCAGGTAGCAGTTGGCCCAGCTTTCCGGCAGAGTAAAATTGCGCTGGTACTCCCCGATGGGGTTATAATCCTGCGGAATCTGGCCGGGATGCAGCTTTTCATGGCCATCCCACGGGTACTGGGTGTTGACGTAGTGGGGCGCGCCGTAGGGACGGCCGGGCTTTTGCAGGCTCTGCATCTGGATAAAGCCGGGCACCGTCAGGGTGTCCCAGTCCGAAAAAGGCGCAGTCAGATTTTCCGCATAACGGAAGCTCCACTCTCCGTCCAAGCTGACGGTCAGGGGCATTTCCGGGCTGGTCTGGTCCGCAAAATAGGCATGGAAAGGCAGGCGGTTCTGCTGGAAAATTTCCGGGTCGGCCAGAAGCGCCGATGTGATAGGATTAT
>OHVT01001190.1_pt1 | contig 9946 bp, 10 predicted proteins | sample 1579441 | NCBI WGS metagenome assembly OHVT01 (sample SAMEA3882542, study PRJEB24775) | human gut metagenome | biome: human-associated habitat; feature: intestine environment; material: feces | place: Netherlands | collected 2009/2010
TTTGACATATTCATGTCAAAACACCTCGCGGGACAGTGGCTACTGAATAGTTACAGTTAAACTATGTTTATTGCTTGAAAGAAATGTCTGAAAACAGTATAATATAGAAAAACAAAAGCGAAAGTGAGGAGTTGCACCATGCATTGTGTGAAAAAAGTAACGGATGATTTATACTGGATCGGCGGTAGTGACCGCAGACTGGCTTTATTTGAAAATGTATACCCGATTCCAAGAGGAGTTTCTTATAACTCTTATGTCCTGCTGGACGAAAAAACGGTTCTGTTAGATACCGTGGACGCATCCATCAGCGGATTGTTTTTTGAAAATCTGGAATATGTACTGAACGGAAGGACACTGGATTACCTGATCGTCAACCATATGGAACCGGATCACTGCGCGGTCATCGGAGATGTGGTGAGAAGATACCCGGATGTAAAACTGGTATGTAATGCGAAAACAGTTCCTATGTTAAAACAGTTCTTTAATTTCCCGGTGGAAGACCGTACTGTGATTGTAAAAGAAATGGACACTCTGTGTACCGGAAAACATACCTTTGCCTTCGTGATGGCACCGATGGTACACTGGCCGGAAGCTATGGTTTCCTATGATACTGTCGATAAGATCCTGTTTTCCGCAGATGGATTCGGAACGTTCGGAGCAATCAATGGAAACCTGTTTGCGGATGAAGTGAATTTTGAAAGAGACTGGCTGGATGATGCCAGAAGATATTTTATTAATATCGTAGGAAAATATGGTGTTCAGGTACAGAATCTTCTGAAAAAAGCAGCTACCTTGGAGATTAAAATGATCTGTCCTCTCCACGGACCGGTCTGGAGAGAGAATCTCGGATGGTTTATTGAAAAATACGATACCTGGAGCAGCTACAAACCGGAGGATCAGGCAGTTATGATCGCCTATGCATCCATCTATGGGAATACGGAAAATGCCGCTGAGATCCTGGCATCAAAACTGGCAGATAAAGGTGTAAAGAATATCGCCATGTACGATGTATCTGTGACAGATCCTTCGGTGATCGTATCCGAATCTTTCCGTTGCAGCCATCTGGTATTTGCCGCACCGAGCTATAACGGCGGTATCTTTACCAAGATGGAGACTGTACTGTCTGAATTGAAAGCACACAGTTTGCAGAACCGTACTGTAGCCATCATGGAAAACGGGACCTGGGCACCGGTTGCCGGAAGACAGATGCGGGAAATCTTTGCCAGTATGAAAAATATTGAACTCTTAGAGGAAGGTGTAACGATCCGTTCTGCGGTAAAAGAAGCACAGGAAGCATCCCTGGAAGCACTGGCTGAAAAAATCGCTTCTTCCTTACAATAAAAGGCAAGACAAAAAAGTCAAAATAATATACTTTTTTGTCAGTTTAATAGAGGAATTCTCCAAATTTTTATAGTATATTTATTTTAAACTATAATTATTCAGTATTCTCACAGTTACAAAATAAAAAATTAAAGGAGGTTTTTACAAACATGGGAATGGAAGAGTATAAGCTGGAAGCACATCCGGTAAGCAAAAAAGAAGCGATTATTCAGGGAGACTGTTATCGAATCACGATGCTGACATCTGCACTGGTACGTCTGGAATACAACAGCGAAGGTGTATTCGAGGACCGTGCAACACAGTCCGTACTGAACCGTGATTTCCCGGTACCGGAATTCAAGGTCGTCGAGGATGAAGAAGAGCTGGTTATTTATACAGATTCTCTGGAGATTCATTACAACAGAAAACCATTTGCAGCAAACGGTCTGTCTATCAAAGTCGTAGGCGGTGGTAGCGGCTGGGGAAGAAACTGGAATTACGGAGATGAACCGAGTGATCTTCTTGGAACAGCCCGCACACTGGACGGATGCGACGGTGCTATGAAACTGAGTGATGATGCTTATTTGAAGGGTGACACACCGATGAACGAAAAATACAGCGGCAAAGTCAAAATGGAGCATGGTATCATCTCAAGAAAAGGCTTTGCTGTTGTGGATGACAGTCATTCGATGGCACTGACAGAAGACGGATGGGTAAGTCCGAGACAGGGAGATGGCGAGGATCTGTATTTCTTCGGATATGGACATCGTTATCTGGAAAGTCTGAAAGATTTCTATTATCTGTGTGGAAAACAGCCGCTGCTGCCAAGATATGCATTTGGTAACTGGTGGAGCCGTTATCATCGTTACACAGAGGAGGAATATAAAGAACTGGTAGAACGTTTTGAAGACGAAAAACTGCCGTTCTCTGTAGCTGTTGTTGATATGGACTGGCATATTGTTGATGATGTAGATCCGAAATACGGAAGCGGCTGGACAGGATATACCTGGAACAAAAATTTCTTCCCGGATCCAAAAGGATTTATGTCCTGGCTGCATGAGCACAATATGAAGATTACGCTGAATGTGCATCCGGCTGACGGAATCCGTGCATATGAGGAACTGTATCCGCGCGTGGCAGAAAAGATGGGAATCGATCCTGAAAGTGAGATTGCAGTACAGTTTGATCCTGCAGATCCACATTTCATGGAAGTGTACCTGAAAGATCTGCATCATCCGCTGGAAGAAGAAGGCGTGGATTTCTGGTGGCTTGACTGGCAGCAGGGAACTGTTACCAAAGTGCCGGGACTTGATCCGCTGTGGATGCTGAACCATTATCATTATCTGGACAGCAGCTGGAAGGGTAATCGTCCGCTGACTTTCTCCAGATATGCAGGTGTGGGAAGTCACAGATATCCGGTAGGATTCTCAGGTGACAGTGTAATCTCATGGGAAAGCTTACAGTTCCAGCCATATTTTACCAATACAGCAAGCAACGTTGGATATGGATGGTGGAGCCATGATATCGGTGGCCATATGATGGGTATCCGTGACGATGAACTGATGGCAAGATGGGTAGAATACGGAGTATTCTCTCCGATTAACCGTCTGCACAGCACCGATAATCCGTTCAACGGAAAAGAACCATGGAAATTTGACAAGATCACACAGGGTGTTATGGAAGATTACCTGCGTCTGCGTCATGGAATGGTTCCATATCTGTACACCATGAACCGCAGAGCAAATTACGATGATCTGCCGCTGATCCAGCCAATGTATTATCTGGAGCCGGATCGTGAAGAAGCTTATCAGGTACCGAATGAATATTACTTTGGTTCTGAACTGCTGGTGTCCCCGATTACAGAGAAACAGGATCCGGAAGTGCGTGCAGCGAAAGTAACAACCTGGTTGCCGGAAGGAATGTGGGTTGATTTCTTCACGGGTATGGTATACCAGGGTGGCCGTATGATCGATCTGTGGAGAGGTGTAGAAGATATGCCTGTTCTGATGAAAGCAGGAGCTATCGTTCCGATGAAAGATATGGCTGATTATGACAGCAGCACCGATAACCCGAAAGCTATGGAAGTTCGTGTATTCCCGGCAGAAGACGGAACCTTCACTCTGTGGGAAGACCAGGGAGATACACCTGTAGATAAAGAAGAAAACTGGGTAGCTACACAGCTGACATTTACCGGCGGAGAAGAAGATACTTTCACCATCGGCAAAGCACTGGGCAATGTATCTGTGATTCCGGAAAGCAGAAGCTGGAAGGTAGTATTCATGGGTGTGGAAAAAGCATGCTGCAAAGTAACTGCAGACGGCGAAGAAGTAGCTGTAAAAGTTTCCTATGATAAAGCAATTGCAGCACTGACCGTAGAAGTACCGGAAACAGCAGTAGGAAAAGAAATCGTGATCACATTTGCAGACGGTATATCTCTTGCAGAAAACGATCTGGCCGGACGCTGCTATGCAATGCTTGATAAAGCTCAGATTCCGTACAACCTGAAATCTGATATTCAGGCAATCGTAGAAAAGATGGGCAAAGACGGTGTTGCAACACTGGCAACCATGAACCTGAGCCCGGCACTGTTCGGTGCAGTTCTGGAGATCCTGAATGCATAAGGGTGTGTGACGGAGCAGTTACATAGATAGGTAAATATAGATTCCCTGTCCGGATAAGGCGATAATGGAACGCTTGTCCGGGCAGGGAATTTTTGCGCATTGGATAAAGGATAAGGATTGCCGGTGATGTGTGGGAAAACGTTGATTTTGTGCGAAATTTTGTGTGGAAAAATAAGAATTTGAAAAAAATGCGGGAAGTGTGCTACAATATTCTCCGGAAAGAGAGTGTGAATGGAAAATGAAAAAAAGTACAACTTTCCGCTGGATTTTCTATGCCGGCGGGCTTCTGATCCTGGCGATGGGGATCATTCTGAATACCAAATCAGGTCTTGGCGTTTCGCCGATCATTTCTGTGGCTTACAGTATTTCTACTATATGGAACCTGAACTTTGGAAATACGACATTCGGGCTGTACACGGTGTTTGTTATCATCGAACTGCTCTTACATACCTGCCATAATTACCGACAGCGGAGAGAAGAAAATCATGCGCTGGATGCGTCAACGAAGAAATCATTGCCGCTGATTCTGGGTATGGATCTTTTACAGCTGCCATTAAGTCTGGTATTTACCCGTTTTATGAATCTGTTTTCTTCCTGGATCCCGGCACCGGAACAGGTGGGGATGCGATTTGTTGTACTACTTTGCGGTATCATCCTGACGGGAATCGGAGCGGCAATGTCCTTAAATATGCGAATCGTGCCAAATCCGGGAGACGGAATCGTACAGGCAATCGCAGATACGATCCGAAAACCGGTTGGATTTACAAAAAACTGCTTTGATCTGTGCAATATCTGTATCACGATCACGGTGAGCCTCGTGTTTGCTCACAAACTGATCGGCGTGGGAATCGGAACGGTGGTTGCGGTTCTTGGTGTGGGACGTGTGATCGCGCTGTTTAATAAGATGTGTATGAAGAAGATGGTGACACTGGCTGGGGTGGAATATTAATTTAGCAGAGCGTGGTGGAAAATCGATGGTTCGGTAACCCCTTTTGTTATGAACAATGTTTTTTATGGATAAGATAAAAAAGAGTTTCTGTCTAATAAACGGAGCAGTTTGTTTATTAGACAAAAACTCTTTTATTTTTATGTGTACAACGAGCAAATGTCAAGATTTGCATGAGAACCTGATGACTATAGCAATATCAGGTTTTCGCATAGAAAATATATGCTGTTTTATTATATATAGAATGATAATAATGAATCAATCTAAGAAATCGGTTTGGCTCATCCGCGGACGATACGGATCAGGTTTTTATCAAGCATCAGCGTCCGGTTCCAAGGATTGATGATCACTCCTTCGATTTCTTCTACCGAAAGGGCGGAGAGAAATAATTTTTCGATATCTGTGAGAAAGGTAGACATCACACTGCCGCCGCCTTTTAGTTCCTCGCCAAAACTGGTAAAGGCTGCCCACCATTTTTTACCGTCATCGGTCTGGATCGCCTGAAGGCGCATCTGGTTGTCGCCAACCGGTGGTTCGACTGCAACGATCAGCTGTCCGTGAGCAAACATCCGTCTGCGGAGTACGGTGAGCGCGTGGGCAAGCATTTCCTGGGACGGCTGCTGCTGCAATGCCAGAATTGCCTGTTCGATCTGTTCGTTATCCTGTAAACCTTCGTCTGTATGTGAAGTTTTGTTATCTGCCATAGTGGATTTCCTCATCTTTCTGAAACATAATAAAAACAGTATAGCACAAAAAGTTACGGTTCGAAAAGACGGAAATAAGAAGAACTGTCAAGGAGTAAAACTTTTTTTATTTTTGTCGGAAATGAATAGACAGTTTGCCAGCTGAGAATCATTTTAGTTGTAAAAACAAATACAATTAGGAGGATTCTTATTATGGCATTGAACAAGGTAGAGATCTGCGGCGTGAATACATCCAGGCTTCCGGTACTGACCAATGAGGAAAAAGAATTGCTCTTTGAAAAGATAAAAAAAGGGGACAAAGAGGCAAGAGAACTGTACATCAAAGGAAATCTCAGACTGGTGTTAAGCGTGATCAAGAGATTTTCCGGAAGCAATGAAAATGCGGATGATCTGTTTCAGATCGGCTGCATCGGGCTGATGAAGGCGATTGATAACTTTGATACGACTTTGCAGGTGAAATTTTCCACGTATGCGGTACCTATGATTATTGGGGAAATCCGGAGATACCTGCGGGACAACAGTACGATCCGGGTCAGCCGGTCACTGCGGGACACGGCTTACAAAGCGATCTATGCCCGGGAAAATTATCTGAAAAACAATCTCCGAGAACCGACGATTATGGAGATTGCATCGGAAATCGGGATGGAAAAAGAGGAGATTGTTTATGCCCTGGATGCGATCCAGAGTCCGATGAGCCTGTACGAACCGGTGTATACCGAGGGTGGAGATACCCTGTATGTGATGGATCAGGTGAGTGATAAGAAAAACAAAGAAGAAAACTGGGTAGAAAATCTGGCATTGCAGGATGCGATGAACCGGTTAAATGACAGAGAACGTCATATTGTGAACCTGCGGTTTTATGAGGGTAAGACGCAGATGGAAGTAGCACAGGAGATCGGCATTTCCCAGGCACAGGTCAGCCGTCTGGAGAAAAATGCCCTGCGGGTGATGAGAAATTATCTCCGGTAGGGGATAGTGGCTTTTCTTTTTTTAGGGAGTTTGGTAAACTTAAGAAAAACAGGTTTGGAAAGTGGGATGAAACGAGAGTGACAGACAAAAGCGTTTATAGTGGATTTTACAGGAAGATCATTCAAAAGGTTTAGATATCTGTTTTGCTGTCAGGAAAAGATGAAAGAAGAAGTGATGCAGAAATATTATAGATATAAAAAAGAAGAAAAAAGAAACCAAAGCGAAGAAATTACATCGAATCATTTATTTTCGCTTCTTACAAAAGACAGACATGTCCTTTCTTTTGTAGGGGCAGGCGGGAAAAGTTCGCTGATCGAAGCCATGGCTGTCTGGGAAACCAGGCAGGGGAAAAAGGTACTGGTAACGACGACCACGCATATTTTCCAACCAGAGCCGGAAAAACTGGCATGGACACCTAGAGATCTGGAACGTATCTGGGGTGCGGGTGAATGGGCGGTGGTCGGAGATGTGGAAATGAAACAGACACAAAAACTAAAAATACCGGATTACGACTGGATGAGACAGGCGATGGCGCTTGCGGATCTCGTTCTGATTGAAGCGGATGGGTCGAAAAGACTGCCCTGTAAAGTACCCGCCACGCACGAACCGGTCATTTTGCCGGAGAGGTTGTGATTGCAGTTCTGGGACTTTCGGCGTTGGGGAGATCATTAAAAGAATGTTGCTTTCGGTTGGAAGAGGCAGAAAAGCTGTTGGAGACGGATGAGGATCATCTGCTAAGCTGCGAAGATATGGCGAAGATTCTGGCATCAGAGGAAGGGCTTCGGAAAGGTGTCGGAGGGAGAAAGTATGTGGCTGTGTTGAATCAGTGCGATGATGATAAGCGAAGAGCGGCAGGAGAACGAATTGGAGAAAAGTTGCGTGGATGGGGCGTGGAGGATGTGATTTTGTCGAAGCTGCGCAACTGTTAAGAGAAAAAATGTAAAGTTTTAAGGTGGCAGTAGAGAATTGAAAGAGAGAAACAAAGGAGAAAATCATGAGTGGATTTACACATTTTGATGAAAAAGGAAATGCCGTGATGGTGGATGTGCATGAAAAGGCAGATACTTACCGTGTAGCGGTGGCACAGGGGACGATTACAGTCAATGAGGAAGTTTTTCAGGCAATCACAAATCACACGGCAAAAAAGGGGGATGTTCTCGGTATCGCGAGAATCGCTGGAATCATGGGGGCGAAAAAGAACGCGGAGTTGATTCCGTTGTGCCATATTATTGCACTGACAGACTGTGAGATTGAATTTGTACTCGATGAGAAAACCCGTCAGATCACGGCAACCTGCCGGACATCCTGTGTGGGAAAAACCGGTGTGGAGATGGAAGCTATGACGGGAGTCAGCGTGGCTCTTCTGACGATCTACGATATGTGTAAGGCGATGGATCGCGGCATGGTGATTTCCGAGATTCATCTGGTGGAAAAGATGGGCGGAAAGAGCGGACATTACAGAAACGAAAATGGATAACATATAAGAAAAAATGAAAAAGATTACGTTACGTCAGAAAAAAATAAATGAACAGAACACATGAAAAAAAGGGAAAGGGAATAGTAACAGGTGAACAGAATGGAAAAACGAAAATATAAAGTGGGAATTGTTACGCTGAGCGATAAAGGCTCCCGTGGAGAACGGGAAGATGTAAGTGGTCCGAAGATTCAGGAATTGCTTCCGGACGATCAGTATGAAGTAGTATCTTATCGGATTCTTCCGGACGAGCAGGCAGCTATTGAAAAAGAACTTTGCAGACTGGCAGATGAGGAGCATTGTGCGTTGGTTCTGACAACCGGTGGTACGGGATTTTCCGTGCGGGATGTGACGCCGGAAGCTACGCTCGCTGTAGCTGACCGGATAGCACCGGGGATTGCAGAGGCGATTCGGGCATACAGCCTGACGATCACACCGAGAGCAATGTTAAGCCGCGCAGCCAGTGCGATCCGCAAACAGACCCTGATCGTCAATCTTCCGGGAAGCCCGAAGGCAGTAGAGGAGAGTCTTACTTACATACTGAGTTCACTGGGACACGGGCTGGATATTCTTCTGGGAGAAGATGGGGAATGTGCACGGAAGTGAAAATAAAGATGCAATTTTCCTTATTTTGTGGAGAACTTGTACTTGTTAAAGACAAGTTTTGGAGTCAGAGTAAATTTTAACAGACTTTGGTTTGAACGATAAATGTAGAAAAATTGAAAAATGATTGGATGATCGGAGAGAATATGAGCGAAAAAGAAATTGTATTCTGTAAAAGCGGCGGTTGTACCGCGAAACTGGGAGCCGGAGTGCTGGAACACATCCTGGAGCGGCTTCCGAAGGGGAAAAAAGATGAAAATCTGCTGGTTGGTTACGACAGCAAGGATGACGCGGCGGTATATCGCCTGAATGAGCACCAGGCGGTGGTACAGACATTGGATTTTTTCCCACCGATGGTAGAGGATCCGTACATATTTGGGAAAATAGCGGCAACGAATGCCCTGAGTGATATCTATGCCATGGGAGGAGAAGTAAAGACAGCACTGAATATTGTTTGTTTTCCGGAATCCATGGATCTGAATATCCTCGGAAAGATCTTACAGGGTGGCGCTGAAAAAGTACAGGAAGCTGGGGGAAGCCTTGCAGGTGGTCATTCGATCGCAGACAATGATGTCAAATACGGTCTGTCCGTGACCGGTGTGGTAGATCCGGAAAAAATATGGGAAAACAACGGCGCAAAACCGGGCGATTGCCTGATTCTGACTAAACGACTGGGCGTAGGCATCCTCTGCGCCGCGAACCGTGTCAACCAGGCACCAAAAGGAGCGATGGAGCAGGTGATTGCTTCCATGACAACACTGAACCGCAAAGCGTCTGAGATCGGACGAAAATACCCGGTACACGCCTGCACCGATGTCACCGGATTTGGATTCCTTGGGCATCTGCACGAAATGATGGACGGCAGACATTCCTGCAAAATCTACGCAGACCAGCTCCCGGTATTTGACGGAGCGGAATCATGCGCAGAAGAATTCCTCCTGACCGCAGCAGGACAGAAAAACAGGAATCATCTGGAGCAGTATGTGCGGTTTGAGAATGTGTCGTTCGGGATGGAAGAAGTATTGTACGATCCGCAAACTTCCGGCGGACTGCTGTTTGCAGTGCCGGGAGAGGTGGCGGAAGAACTGCGCAGAGAACTGTGGGAGGCCGGACTTCCGGCGGAGATTGTCGGGAAAGTGATGGCGAGAGAAGACATAGAGATTCAGGTGGCAGGGCGCAAATAGAGACTTGAATGATCCGGCATACAAAACGTATCTGTCATTCTTTTTTCGCCCAGAAAGAACTGAGTATCTGGAGCGTGTCTGAAAAATCATTTCCGCAATCTGCAAGCCCCACTTTGCGGTATATT
>OHVT01001198.1_pt1 | contig 9904 bp, 7 predicted proteins | sample 1579441 | NCBI WGS metagenome assembly OHVT01 (sample SAMEA3882542, study PRJEB24775) | human gut metagenome | biome: human-associated habitat; feature: intestine environment; material: feces | place: Netherlands | collected 2009/2010
ATCGGGATGTATCACATGATGAAGGAGTCCGCCGTGGAGAAGGCGAAGAGCCGCGTGGTCGAGAAACTGAGAGAAGCCTATCCCGGCAGCAGGCTTCAGGTATGGAGGGCTGTTCATCGTATGATGCGGAGGCCGGTCCTGCCGTCGGAGGAGGACAGTGAGCTGCGGCGCAATTTTCTGCAGTATGTCCGTGCTTTGGCAGAGGTCTATGGCGTGCTGAGCGAAGCCGCCTCAGGTATAAATAACATCTCTGTATAGTCAGAACAGCAATACAGACTTTTGTACACCCTCTTATGGTATCATCTATGCAAGCATCGAAACCGATGCTATACTATGAGAGGAGATGTCTTTATGCATTATTCCAAAACAAACAAGGTCTGCGCCACTTGCGCCTATTGGACCGGAAGCCGCAATCTGGTGAATTCCGGAAATTCTTCGGAGCCGACCAGCAATAGCGCCAAGTGCCAAATTCCAAACGGTTCCAATCGGGGCAGTACGAAATTTTGCAGTTCTTCCTGCTCTAATTGGGCTAAGTGGCCGGTACTGAAGTAAAACAACACGGAGGGACTGCATTATGCTGACGGAAAAAGCCAATGCCATCTGCCTTTTGGAGGTTCTAAAGGAGTATTCCGACGCGGAACACATTCTGCCCATGCGGGAGATCATTGCAAAGATGCAGTCCCTCTACGGTATCAAAATCGACCGCCGCACTGTATACGGGGCTGTTGCTCTTTTGATCGAGCTCGGTTACGACATCTCCCTTTACGAGGATAACGGCGTGGGCTATTACTTACGGGAACGGGAATTGGAGCAGTCGGAAGTCCTGCTGCTGACCGATGCGGTATATTCTTTCCCGTTCATCCCGGCAAGGCAGACCGAGCAGCTTGTCCAAAAACTGCAAAAGCAGCTCAGTGTCCACCAGCGGAAAAAGTATCGCCATCTGACCGTCGCCCGGCAGGGACATAAGACCGGTAACCGGCAGGTTTTTTGGAATATTGAGCAGTTGGACGAGGCCATTACACGCAAGAAGAAAGTGACCTTGGATTACTTGCACTACGGATATGACAAACGGCAGCACCCTACGGCAACCTACACCCTCAGTCCCTATGAGATGGTGTACACCAACGAACACTATTACCTTATCTGCGTCCCCGACCACGATCCGCACACGCGATTGTACCGCATAGACCGCATGGCGGATATTCGGATACTGGACGAGCCCCGCAGCGAAACGCCGGCGCAGAAGCAGGAGGCGCAAGATGCCGTTTACGCCTTTGTAGGTGCGCCGGAGCGGGTGGTGCTGCACTGCGACCGCGCCGTGCTGGACGATGTGCTGGACCGCTTTGGTACGGACATACAGGTTTTTGAGCGGGACGAGCAGACCTTTACCGCCATACTGACCACCCCGCCGCGCGGTGTGTGCTTTTGGGCACTGCAATACCTCTCCTTTGTGGAGGTGGCAGAGCCCGCTTGGCTGCGGCAGGAGATCATTGAGAGCATTGCAAGAAATCAATATACAAACAGAAAGAATGGGTGACATGGAGAAGAACGAGCAAAAATGGGATAAGCAGGAGTACCTTTACCGAATGTTCTCGCACCACACCAAGGACAAGGAAAAGGAGAACTATGTTGTCAACGCGATTTGGCAGCGGTTGGATGATCTGAACATCAAACCCGTGACGCAGCAATATGTCCACTTTTCCAAGTCCAACAGGTATGCGTTGATCGACCTCTACTTCCCGCAGATCAACTACGGTGTGGAGTGTGATGAAGCCCACCACAAGGATAACAAGTTCAAAGATGCCGCACGCGAAATCGACCTGCAAACAGCACTGTCCGCCTGCAGCGAAAACGGATTGACGATCCGCCGTGTGGATGCAACGCTGGATGCAGACGCGCTTCATGCCCGCATCCGCGAGATCGTCTGTGAGATCAAGCAAAAGGTAGCGGAAAGGGGCAATCAGCTTCCACATTGGCTTAACCCCGAAGAGGAATGGCGCGGTATTAAAGAACGCGGTATTCTGCGAGTGGAGGATGTCTATTCCTTTAGTACGATTGCGGACATTTGCCAAAAGTGCTTTGGCAAAGATAAAAACTATAAAATTCAGCGCAGCTTTTTCCGCGTGACCGATGATCGGATGCTTTGGTGCCCCAAGTTGGCAATCAAACTGCCCAACGGCTCAAAGGCGGCGCAGGCTCGCGGCTGGGTCAATGAATTGTCTGCTGACGGGAAAACGATCATTGAATACAACGATAGCGGCACCAGCGAAGTAAAGCACCCGAATAAACCACGCCTTACCTTCGCCAAGAGTAAGGACGAGCGCGGTGAAGACGCTTATCGTTTTGTGGGCGTGTTCCAATACACCAAGAATACCGCCGAGGGGCATCATGTGTATAGTCGAGTATGCGACAAATTTGATTTAAGTATATAAGCGGAGAGATAGCTATGGGAGAAGCAACACTGGCTGAACTGTGGGATGATTTTTGCAGGCAAAAGGATTTTGAAGATCCTCTCCTCGTTCCCGCAAAAAAAGGAGTCTACTGCATCCGCATCCCAGCCGGGATGGAGGTTGCTTTCAAGGATACCATTGACAATCACCCCGGTGCCGCCTATCCCATCGAAAGATTGGAGGCAAAGCGCGTTCTATCCTCCGGCATTCTCTACATAGGTAAGGCGAATGGAGAAAAAGGGCTGTTCCAGCGTCTGCGGCAATATATGCGCTACGGCTTCGACGGAGGGAACAACCACCGTGGCGGACGGGTGATTTTTCAAGTCGAAGGATATGAAAACCTTATCTGTAGATGGTGTGTCTGCGAAAACTGTGAAGATAAAGAACGCCTCCTGCTGGAAAACTTCAAGAGGAAGTATGGCACCTATCCCATAGCTAACTGGCGAAAATAATCGCACGGCACCCTGTACAGACATTTGTACAGGGTGCCGTGCTATCTTATTGTTAGAACGGAGAACGCGATAACTGAACCTATGCCGCTGCGACTGCGTTGTCTGGATGTTTCTGAACGTTTTTTGGAAGGGAGAACATAGAAATGGGATACTTTTCAAACTATACGCCTGATTCTAACCCCACCGGGCTTTTTGAGCGTTCAGTCTGCAGCTATCCTTCCAGACTTGAAACGTTGAATTACTATTTGGATGATCTGACTTCGGCCCTGGAAACAGTGGATCAAAATCGTCCGCATAACCAACTACACCCCGAATATGACAGATGTTTCTATTCCTCAGGACGCTATCGCTACTATGAAGTACTGTGGGCAGAACAGGTTTCTGTACAGGACCTCCTTGCGGCTATTGCGGAGGTGCAGGAGCTTATAAGAAACGCAGAGCAGGAAGCCGCCGAAACAGTCGACAATAACGGCGATATTCCCGGGCAGATCGCTATGGTAGGATTCTTTCATCCCCTTACATTCCATTCAAGGATATGTACCATATATGGAGGCTAAGACATTATGGAGAAGATGGAATATTACTATTTTACAATACCACGTTCTCCCAAAATTCAGAGAGACTGGGATTCGGTTACAAATTGCATTGCAGATTTGAACGGCAGTTGCAAGTATCTTTATATGGACAAACCTTTCTATGATTTGGAAAAGCCAAACCGGGTCATGCTCAGATTTTTGTATTTGGTCAAGGCAGATCGGAAGGACACCCCGCTTCAGGAAGATATCTCGGAACTGAAGGACATATTCGGTTGTAAGATCGAACTTTTGCCAATCAAGCAGCATACTGCTCCTAAAGAAGTTTTGGATGCACTGCCCATCGCAAAAAATCTGATGAGTGCCTACTCCAGCGGTTATATTCGAGGAAACGCCGAGTTCCGCCTTATTTTAGAAACTTCAAAAGAACAACTTAGCCGCACGAAAAAAATGACAGGCTTTTCTTCCTTCAAAGAAGCTTTTCGCAGGATCAATTCCTTGTCTGACCGAATGATAGAACTGGGCAAAAGAGGAAACTACAACGTGGTTCTTGTAAATGACTGCGGTGCCAATGAGTTTGTGTTTTCTGATATGCTTTACAGCCTGTTAGTCAGTAAGGGCATTATTAAAGATCAAAGAATTGTGCGCGGCGATTTGGACGATGCCGTTTGTACATCTTCGAATACATCTTTGTTTTATTTCATCGTGGAAACCTGGGATTTTGGCAATCATGATGGTTTCCGATGGTGGATGCCACAGGAAGAATCGTTTCGTCTACTGAGCCGCAGAAAAAACATCTATATTACTACGATGGATCGCGCTCAATACGAAAAAGCGCAGGAATTTGATTATTTTAAGGCGTTTTTCCCGCATACCGTCGAAATCAGAGACCTCGAGAAAGAAGAAAAAGTTGAGCTGTTAAAATGTGCTGCAAAAGAGTATGGATTTGGTTTTGATGCAAAGAGTTTCCGAAATAGTGACATCCTAAAACTTCCATATCCCACATTGCAGACGCAGCTATACTCCGTGATACAGAATCAGTTGGCGGATGCCGATAATACGGAATTCATCATGCACGCATCTGATTTTGATCCATTGGCGAAAAAATCCGATAAGAACAGTAACGCCCTTGAAGAGTTAGACGCATTGATCGGACTTGATTCCGTGAAAAAATGCGTCAGAGAAATTGTCGCCCTGCTTAAAAATCGGGGAAGATCTGCGCTTCCGTGCCTACATATGGTGTTCAGGGGAAATCCGGGAACAGGCAAAACGACTGTCGCCCGTTTGGTTGGTAAACTGTTCGGTGAAATTGGTGTTATTAAGGACGGAGAGAAGTTCATCGAAACGGATCGGGATGGTCTGGTTTCTCAATATCTCGGAGGAACAGCCGCAAAGACGGCATCTGTTGTTAAGGATGCAATCGGCGGGGTATTGTTCATTGACGAAGCATATGCACTCGCATCTAACGCTTCTTATGACTACGGACACGAAGCAATCAACACCCTCGTAAAGCGCTTGGAGGATTCGCGGAAGGATTTTGTTTGCATCATGGCTGGCTACACAAACGAGATGAATCAGATGTTGAGCAGCAACCCCGGACTTCGGGATCGCATTCAGTTTTATATTGACTTTCCGGACTATTCAGCAGAAGAACTGGTGCAGATATATTGCAAATATGCGGAGTCAGAAGCGTATCAGTTAGGCACCGATGCAAAAGTAACGCTGCGGCAAATGGCTGAACAAATCATTCGTAATAAAGATGAAAACTTCTCCAACGCCCGGCTGATCCGCAAAGTCTTTGAGCGCACTCGTATGAAGCAAGCCATGCGTACAAGCGATAATATGATCAGCGCAGAAGATATTCAGGCGGTTTTCGCAGAAAGCGATATGCGCGCACTCTTGGACTCTGTGCAAGTACAAAGGCGTATCGGATTTGTAGGATAAGAAAACAACCACTTAGCGTCAAGAAATGAGTTCCCCGGAAGAAAACGAATAGACAGCGTCCCTGCCCCCTCTGCTTTATGCCGGGGCAGCAGAAATTTCCTCCCGTAAAGCTATAACCATGCTATACTTTTCCGGCAGAGTGTGCTATGATATAGCAGATGTTCGGCCGGTCACGACCGAATGCCTTTTGAAGCGCTGGAAAGATGTCCTTCCCTTACGATATGGAGGGCTCTGAAAATCTTTCACTAAGGTGACATCACCTTTAGGTTCCATTGCCAACAGGCGTGCGGGTTCGAGTCCCGCCGCCCGCACCAAAAAGGGAAAGACACATATTCATGTGCCTCTCCCTTTTTGGTATGATGAACAGGAGGCGGCTCTATGAAACGAATAGCGTCCATACAGGACATCTCCTGTCTGGGGCGGTGCTCACTGACGGTGGCGCTGCCGGTGATCTCCGCCATGGGGGTGGAGTGCGCCATCGTGCCCACGGCGGTGCTCAGTGCGCACACGGCGTTCCCGGGCTTTGTCAGCCGGGATCTCAGCGACCAGCTGCCGGCCATCGCCGATCACTGGCGGTCCCAGCAGGTGCATTTTGACGCGCTCTATACCGGCTACATCGCCTCCGCGCCCCAGGTGCAGCAGGTGATGGACTTTTTCGACGCGGTGAAGAGCCCGGATACGCTGCTGATCGTGGACCCGGCCATGGCGGACCACGGGAAGCTGTACAGCGGGTTTGACGGCGCTTTCCCGGCGGCGATGGCCCGCCTGACGGCTCGGGCGGACGTGGCGCTGCCCAATATCACGGAGGCCTGCCTGCTGACCGGTACGCCGTACCGGGAGGAGGTGGACGAGGGCTTTGCCCGTGAGCTGCTGCGGGGAGTGGCCGCGCTGGGGGCGAAGAAGGTGATCCTCACCGGGGTGTCCTTTGCGCCGGATAAGCTGGGCGCTATGGGCTATGACAGCGGCGCGGGGACATATTTTACCTGTCTCGGTCCGCGGAACCCGGCCTCCTTCCACGGTACGGGGGATATTTTCGCCGCCGTCGTCACCGGCGGGCTCATGCGGGGCATGACGCTGGAGCAGGCGGCTTCGCTGGCGGTGGAATTTGTACTTGCCTGTATCGACGCCACGGCGCGGGACCCGCAGGCCGGGTGGTACGGCGTGGAGTTTGAAAAGGCGCTGCCGCTGCTGTGCGAACGGGTGCGGGAGCTGCCGGAAAACTGAAAAGAAAACAGCCCTGCGGCGCTGCCGCAGGGCTGCTGTGCATTTATTCGGGGTCGCCGTCCGCGTGCTCCGTCGGTTTGTCTTCGGCGGGGGTGCCTTCCGGGTCCTTATCCTCCGGCTTCTCATCGTAGTTCGGCATGGGGATGGGCTCGGACACGATGTTGATGTGCCTGGCGGGGGCCTCGATGGTCTCCGGTACGCTGGGCCGGAAGGCGGGCTGGCTGCTCTTGCTGGCGCCGTAGTTGTCCACGGTCTCCGGGTCCCGGCCCTCGATGATGGCCATCATCTCCTGGCCGGTGATCGTCTCCTTCTTCAGCAGGTACGCGGCGATCTTGTCCAGCAGTTCCCGGTTCTCCCGCAGGATCTGTTTAGCCTCCTCATGGCACTGGCGCAGGATCTTGATGGTCTCGCGGTCGGCTGCGGCGTAGGTCTCCTGGGCGCAGGTCATGGAGTAGCCGCCGTCCAGATACTGGCTCTGAACGCTGCCCAGGGCCATCATGTCGAACTCGTCGCACATGCCGAAGCGGGCCACCAGGTTCCGGGCCATCTCCGTGGCGCGCTCGATGTCGTTGGCGGCGCCGGAGGTCATGGTGTTGCACACCACCTCCTCACTGGAGCGTCCGGCCAGCAGGGTACGGATCTCGGTCAGAATGTCCTCGCGGGACATGAGGAACTTTTCCTCCTCCGGCAGGTGCAGGGTGTAGCCCAGCGCACCCTGGGTGTGGGGGACGATGGTGATCTTGCTGACGGGCTGGGCATTCTTCTGCTTGGCCGCCACCAGGGCGTGGCCCACCTCGTGATAGGCGATGATGCGCTTTTCCTCCTGGGTGATGACGGTGCCCTTCTTCTCGGAGCCTGCGATGACCGTTTCAAAGGCCGCCAGCAGGTCGTTCTGGTTCACGGCCTTGCGGCCCTTGCGCACGGCCCGCAGGGCCGCCTCGTTCACCAGGTTCGCCAGGTCCGCACCCACGCAGCCTGCGGTGGCCTGGGCGATCTTGTCCAGGTTCACGTCCTCCGCCAGGCGGATGTTCCGGGTGTGGACCTGCAGGGTGGCAAGTCTGCCCGCCAGATTGGGCCGGTCCACGGTGATGCGCCGGTCGAAGCGGCCGGGGCGCAGCAGCGCCTTGTCCAGCACCTCGGGGCGGTTGGTGGCGCCCAGCACGATGATGCCCTTGCTGGGGTCAAAGCCGTCCAGCTCGGCCAGCAGCTGGTTCAGCGTCTGCTCGCGCTCATCGTTGCCGCCGAAGCGGCTGCCGTCCCGGGATTTGCCGATGGTGTCGATCTCATCGATAAAGATGATGCAGGGAGCGACCTTGGCGGCCTCCTTGAACAGGTCACGGACGCGGCTGGCGCCCACGCCCACGAACATCTCCACAAAGTCGGAACCGGAGATGGAGAAGAAGGGGACGCCGGCCTCGCCGGCCACAGCCTTGGCCAGCAGGGTCTTGCCGGTACCGGGGGAGCCCACCAGCAGCGCGCCCTTAGGCAGCTTGGCACCGATGGCGGTGTATTTGCCGGGATTGTGCAGGAAGTCGATGATCTCCTCCAAAGACTCCTTGGCCTCGTCCTGACCGGCCACATCCTTGAAGGTGACGCCGGTGGACTTCTCCATGTAGACCTTGGCGTTGGCCTTGCCCACACTGCCGATGCCGCCGAAGCCGCCGCCTCCGGATTTGCTCATCAGACGCATGACCAGCATGAACGCGCCCACAATGAAGATGGTGGGCAGAATATACTGGATCATGATCATCAGGAAGGGGCTCATCTCGGCCTTATAGAAGCCGGTATAGGCCACATTGTGCGCCTCCAGCAGGGGGAGCAGATCGGCGTTGGAGAGGTACACGGTGTACAGCGTCAGGCCGGAGTCCTTGGACTGGGTGTAGGTTTTTGTCTCCGTCTTGCTGCCGGAGGTGACCTCCTCGGTGAAGACGTAGCCGTCCACGGGGGTGACATAGATGGTGCTGTCCTTGAACAGGATCTCCTTCACCTGATCCTTTTCGATCATGGAGATCATGTCGCTGTATTTGATCTCGTGGCTGGTACTCTTATTGGCGGCGTTGTTGTTGTAGGCGTTGAAATACTGGAACGCCACCGTCAGCACCAGTGCCCACACGATCAGCGTGAGAACGCCGCGGAAACCGCCGTTTTTGCCGTTCTTGCCGCCGCGGTTGCTATTGTTGCTGCTGTTGTTATTGGCCATATGTTTATCCTCCGTTTGACTTGTGAGGGGAATATAGTTTCCAAACAGTATACCACACCTGCCCAAAAGTCTCAAGGCAAAGGCAGAGGGTTTTCCTGTAAAATTTCTATGAATGTGCCTTTATATTGACGAAAGGATGTGGTATACTGATGACAATTATATGGATCGCGAGGTATGCCCCATGAGAGAGATAAAGGACACCGAGAACAGACGGCCTCTGCCCGACGCCGAGGCGGACGGCATCATCGAGGGCCGCAACGCGGTCATCGAGGCCCTGCGGACGGAGACGGCCATCGACAAGATCTACATCGCCAAGGGCGAGACGGATAAGACGCTGGGGCACATCGCCTCCAAGGCCCGCGCCGCGGGTATCGTGGTGGTGGACGCCGACCGGCGGAAGCTGGACGCCATGAGCCGCACCCATGCCCACCAGGGGGTCATCGCTCTGGCGGCCGTGCGGGAATACGCCACGGTGGAGCAGATCCTGCAGTCCGCCGCCGACAGGGGCGAGGCGCCGCTGCTGGTGGTGTGCGACGAGATATCCGACCCCCACAACCTGGGCGCGATCCTGCGTACCGCCGAGTGTGCCGGGGCCCATGGGGTCATCATTCCCAAGCGGCGCAGCGCGGGGCTGACGGCCATCGTGGCAAAGACCTCCGCCGGCGCGGTGAGCTATATCCCGGTGGCGCGGGTGCCCAACATCCCGGCGCTGCTGAAGGACCTGAAAAAGCAGGGCGTGTGGGTGTTCGGTACGGCGGCGGACGGGAATACCACGCTGTACAATGCCGATCTGAAGGGGCCGGCGGCCATTGTCATCGGCTCCGAGGGGGCGGGCATGACCCGCCTGGCGGCGGAGAATTGCGATTTTCTGGTGAGCATTCCCATGAAAGGAAAGATATCCTCGCTGAATGCCAGCGCGGCGGCGGCCATACTGCTGTACGAGGCTGTGCGGCAGCGCGGATAACGGAAAGCGACGCGGAACAGGACGAAAACAGGAAAGAACAGCATGAGAAGGCGACGGGACGAGGAACTATACGGCGCGTTCGACGAGCAGGAGGACGAGCTTTCACTGGAGGCCATCCTTGCCGAGTACGGCAAGGG
>OHVT01001209.1_pt1 | contig 9850 bp, 9 predicted proteins | sample 1579441 | NCBI WGS metagenome assembly OHVT01 (sample SAMEA3882542, study PRJEB24775) | human gut metagenome | biome: human-associated habitat; feature: intestine environment; material: feces | place: Netherlands | collected 2009/2010
CCCGCCCCTACTCCGAAAAGACGGCGGCGGAGATGGACGCGGAGATCCGCGCCATCATCGACGAGGCTTACGAAAAATGCCGTGAGATACTGGCTCGGTACAAGACGGAGCTGACGGCGGTGGCGGAGTATCTGCTGGAGCACGAGACCATGGACGGCGATACGTTCAAGACATATTTCACGCAAAGCGGCGAAAGCCGTCAGTGAGAGTGATATAACGATATGCGGAACCGGCATGCGCATCTGCGCCCGCCGGTTTTTGCACAAAAAGCGCCGCCGGTTTTGTGCACAATGACGGGATACGCCGTCCGCCAACGGGAGACACCCAACGGAAAAAGTTTGCCAACACGGGGCGTTTGTCCTTGTAAGAGAGACAATTTGACGGTGGTAACGAATTCTTAACGCCTGGCAGATGATGGAAAAGCCGTGATTTTTAGAGGTTGTTACAATTGTTTTTGCCGAATGTTTCCGCTAAAATACACATATTCTGTGAGCGGTCGACAGACTTGACCGCTGCAAGGTGAATTTAGGAGGAATTACCATGAAAAAGTTTTTAGCAATGATGCTGGCGCTGGTCATGGCTCTGTCTCTGGTGGCCTGCGGTGAGCAGGGCGACAGTCAGAAGGGTGATGATTCCGCTTCCGGCGACAAGGTCGTTAAGATCGGCGTGTTTGAGCCCACTTCCGGTCAGAACGGCGGCGGCGGCAAGAAGGAGATCCTGGGTATTGAGTATGCCCACTCCCTGAAGCCCACCGTTACCATCAACGGCGAGGAGTACAGTGTGCAGTTGGTCTATGCGGACAATGCTTCCGACCAGGCTAAGGCACCCACTGCCGCGCAGACCCTGATTTCCCAGGGTGTGTCTGTGGTGATCGGTACATATGGTTCTGCTTGCGCGATTGCTGCCGGCCCTCTGTTCGAGAGCGCTAAGATCCCTGCCATCGGCACTTCCTGCACCAACCCCCAGGTGACTGCGGGCAATGACTACTACTTCCGTGTCGGCTACATTGATCCGTTCCAGGGCGCTGTGATGGCCAACTTTGCGTTCAATGAGAAGGGTAGCAGCAACTGTGCCCTGATCATCGAGTCCGGCGATGACTACTCCGCTGGTTTCGGCAACTACTTCCGTCAGGAGATGGAGCGTCTGGGCGGCAAGGCTACCACTCTGGAGTTCCAGAAGGGCGAGGCTGACTTCTCCACTATCATGGCTTCCATCAAGTCCGAGGGTTACGACGGCATCTTTGCTCCTGTTTCCATCGAGACCGCGGCTATGATTATCTCTCAGGCCCGCGATGCCGGCATCACCTGCCCCATCATTGCTGGCGACACCTGGGATGACATCTCCATCGCCCAGCGTACCGGCAGCAAGGCTACCGATATTTACTTCTCCGCTTTCTTCGATGCCGCCGATACCACCAATGAGGCCGGTAAGGCTTTCGTGGACGGTTTCACCAAGTGGGTGGCTGAGGATGCGACCCGCGTGGAGAACAACGGCGGTGTGTCCGACGTTATCTCCAGCGTGACCCCCTGCGGCTATGACGCTTACATGGCAGCTGTGGGCGCGATCGAGGCGGCCCAGTCCACTGACGGCGCCACCATCCGCGATGCGCTGGCAACTCTGGAGATCTCCGGCCTCATCACCGGTGACCTGAAGTTCGACGAGAACGGCGACGCTATCAAGAACTACGCGGTTATCAAGACCATCGAGAACGGTGAGATTGTGTACTTCAGCACCTTCAACGGTTTGGAGTAAAAGACGGCATACGTCGAGTCTGAGACGAACCTCATTGTAGGATAACAGCCATTGTGGGGGGAGCGTGCGCTCCCCTCACAATGCAACTTTCATGACTCTTGCGTTTTTGGATGCCGATGGCATCGTCCCCGGTCTCCGAAAGCGCAAGATTCATATAAGGAGGATGCTTTACTTATGCATGACGCAGCGTATTATATCGACTTGCTGCTCTCCGGCGTAACGGTGGGCAGCCTGTATGCGCTGATCGCTATCGGCTATACGATGGTGTATGGCATACTGCGTCTGATCAACTTCGCACACGGTGACATCTTTATGATGGCGGGCTTCTTTATGGTGTATGCCGCCACCTGGATGCCGATGGCAGTGTGTATTCCCCTGGTACTTATTGCCACAGTGGCGTTGGGTGTTCTGATCGAAAAGGCAGCATACAGCCCCCTGCGTACCGCGCCCCGCATGTCAGTGATGATATCGGCCATCGGCGTCAGCTATTTGCTGCAGAATCTGGCCACCTATATCACCGGCGGTATCGCCCGTGCGTATCCCGACATCCCGTTCCTGACCCAGGTGATGCAGGTGGGCAGTCTGAATGTCAAACGTATCACCATTATCACCCCCATTTTGACTATCTTGCTGGTGGTGGTGTTGGTCATTCTTATCCAGAAGACTAAGATCGGCATGGCCATGCGTGCGGTATCCCGCGACTTTGAGACGGCGCAGCTCATGGGCATCAAGATCAACAGCGTTATTTCCGTGACTTTTGTTATCGGTTCGCTGCTGGCGGGCGTGGCCTCTATTCTGTACTTCTCCAACTATGGTCAGGTCAGCCCTATGATCGGCGCTATGCCTGGCCTGAAAGCCTTTGTAGCGGCGGTGTTCGGCGGTATCGGCTCGATCCCCGGTGCGGTGATCGGTGCGTTTATCATCGGTATCTGCGAGTCGCTTATCAAGTCCAACGCCGATATGGCCGTGTTCAGCAATGCCTTTACGTTTGCACTGTTGATCGTGATCCTGCTGTGCAAGCCCAACGGCTTGTTCGGCGAAAAACTGACGGAGAAGGTGTGAGATATGAAGAACAATAAGAAAAGAAATCTGTTGCTGTCTCTGATCCTCGCCGCCGTCTGCCTTGCTTTCCTGCTGTATGTGGACAAGTTCCAGCACTATTCCATGTTGGCGACCGTGCTGAAAAAGGGCGCGATCTACTCCCTGGTGGCAGTGTCGTTGAACTTGCTGAACGGCTTTACGGGTCTGTTCTCTTTGGGACAGGCGGGCTTTATGATGATCGGTGCGTATACTTATGCAATCCTGACTATTCCCGTGGCTTCCCGCGCTGCCGTGTATCAATATTTTGACGGTGGTATCGTGCAGTTCTGCCTGCCCATGGTGGTGGGTCTGATCCTGGCCGGCGTGGTGCCGACGCTGTTTGCGTGGCTTATCGGCCTGCCAGTGCTGAAGCTGAAGTCCGATTATCTGGCCATTGCCACGCTGGGCTTCGCTGAGATCATGCGCGCTATCATTCAGTGGAACAAGGTGGGCCCGCTGACCAACTCCTCTAACCTGCTGCGGCAGTTCGCCAACTTCGACAGCGTGCTGTTCCCGTTCGTTGTTTCCGGCATCTGCATCGCTATTATCGTGCTGATCATCAACTCTACCTACGGTCGTGCCTTCAAGGCGATTCGCGATGATGAGGTGGCGGCAGAAGCTATGGGTATCAATCTGGCCAAGCATAAGATGCAGGCGTTCCTGATCAGCTCCTTCTTTGCCGGTATCAGCGGCGCGCTGCTGGCCATGTTCCAGGCCAGTATCCAGGCTAACGCCTTCACCTCCACCATGACCTATGAGATACTGCTGATTGTGGTCATTGGCGGTATTGGCTCCGTGACCGGCTCCATTCTGGGCTCTTTCCTGTACATCGCCTGCTCCGAATGGTGGCTGCGTTTCCTGGATGACCCCATGCCCTATCTGGGTGTGAACATCCCATTCATGCGCGGCGGCTTCCGTATGCTGGTGTTCTCGGTGATCATTATGATCGTGGTGCTGTTCTTCCGCAAGGGCATCATGGGCGACAGGGAGTTCTCGTGGGATGCCATCATCAACTTCTTCGGAAAGCTGTTCAAAAAGAAGGATAAAGCGGCGAAGGAGGTGACGTCCAAATGAGCAAGAACGTATTGTCCGTGGAGAACGTCACTATGCAGTTTGGCGGCGTGGTAGCCGTGGACAATCTGAATCTGGAGGTCAACGAGGGCGAGATCGTGGCGCTGATTGGCCCCAACGGCGCTGGCAAGACCACAGCGTTCAATGTCATCACCGGTGTGTACGCCCCCACCAACGGGCGGGTGCGCTTCAATGAGGCGTGCATCGTGCGAAACCATCCCACCGGCAAGATGAAGAAGATGTACAAGGGCGAGCACGCCGATATGTACACCGTCCAGTTCGCCCCGGAGGAGGAACTGGATGACGAGGCGCTGAAGGCGTGGAAGGAGGGGCAGAAGGCGCTGGACAGCTACGCATTTACTGACCATGTGCTGGCCCCTACGCCGGATAAGATCACGGCGCTGGGTATGGCCCGTACCTTCCAGAATATCCGTCTGTGGAAGACCCAGACGGTGTTTGACAATGTGCTTATCGCCAAGCATATGCGGCGCACCAGCAATCTGTTTACCGCGGCGTTCCACCTGAACGCCAAGGAGGAGATGCAGCAGCGCGCCGAGGTGCTGGAGCTGCTGAAGGTCGTGGGCCTGGAGGATGTGCAGAACGAGCTGGCTACCAGCCTGCCCTACGGCAAGCAGCGCCGGCTGGAGATCGCCCGCGCGTTGGCCACCGAGCCCACGCTGCTGCTGCTGGATGAGCCGGCCGCCGGCATGAACCCGCAGGAGACGCTGGAGCTGGCGGAGTTCATCAAGGAGATCCGGGATCACTTCCACAAGACGATCCTGCTGATCGAGCACCACATGGACCTGGTCATGGGCATTGCCGACCGGATTTACGTGTTGGATTTCGGCAAGCTGATCGCCAAGGGCACACCGGAGGAGATACAGAACAACGAGCGCGTCATCGACGCATACTTGGGGGTGGCAGAAGATGCTGAAGATTGAGAATTTGTGTGTGTCTTACGGCGGCATCAAGGCGCTGCGCGGCATCAGCCTTGAGGTACCCGACGGCAAGATCGTCACCCTGATCGGCGCCAACGGCGCCGGTAAGTCCACCACGCTGCGGACTATCTCCGGCCTTGTGAAGGCAGACAGCGGCTCCATCACCTATGACGGACAGGAACTGCTGGGCAAGCCCATCAACAAGATTCTGGAGGCGGGCATCGCCCAGTCCCCGGAGGGCCGGCGGGTGTTTGCCAACCTGACCGTGTTGGAGAACCTGAAGGCGGGCGCGTACCTGCGGAAAGACAAGGACGGCATCGAGAAGGACATCAAGTGGGTGTATGAGCTGTTCCCCCGGCTGGAGGAGCGCAACTGGCAGCTGGCCGGTACGCTGTCCGGCGGCGAGCAGCAGATGCTGGCCGTGGGCCGCGCGCTGATGAGCCGCCCCAAGCTGCTGATGCTGGATGAGCCGTCGCTGGGTCTGGCGCCGCTGGTGGTGCAGGGCATCTTTGACATCATCCGCACCGTCAACGAGCAGGGCGTCACCGTGCTGCTGATCGAGCAGAACGCCAACATGGCCCTGAAGATCGCGGACTACGCCTATGTGCTGGAGACGGGCAACATCACCAAGTCCGGTACCGGCGCGGAGCTGCTGGCGGACGAGTCCATCAAGGAAGCCTACCTGGGCAAAAAGAAGAGCTGAACAAACATCCCCCGGCCGTCAGGCCGGGGGATGTTCATTTTGCGGATTGCCTTTCCTGCGTGAAGTTGTTATAATAGCCGGGAATATGACAGAAAAGGCGGTGTGCGCGATGGAATACGCAATGATGGGGCTGGCGGCGCTGGCGGGCGGTGTGATCCAGCCACTGACGGGCTTTGGCGCGGCGGTCATTATGATGGTGGCGGCCAGCGCGTTTTACGACATGACCATTGCGCCCACCATCGTGGCGCTGATCTGCATGGCCCAGTCCGGCACCATGACGTGGATGTACCGCAAGCACATCGATGTAAAGCAGATCGCGCTGCCCATCGGGCTGTACACCGCGTGCAGTCTGGTCATCATCAATCTGCTGGGGAATTTCGACCTGCACGTGCTGACGGCGCTGTTCGGGGCGTTCCTGATCGCGCTGGCGGCGTACTTCCTGCTTTTTGCCAAGCGGGTGAAGCTGGACCAGCCCGGCCTGGCGGCGGGGCTGGTGTGCAGCGCCTTCTCCGGGTGCTGCGCCGGGGCGTTCACCATCGGCGGGCCTATGATGGCGCTGTATTTCGTCGCCATCGCCCGGAGCAAGGAGACGTATGTGGGCAATATGCAGTTCCTGTTCTTTACCACCAACCTCATCAACTTCACCATGCGGACGGTGCGGGGCTATTTCAGCGCGGCACTGCTGCCTATGGCGGGGCTGGGTATGGCGTGTATCCTGCTGGGGCTGTGGATCGGTACACGGCTGAGCCGGAAGATGTCCGGCGACGTGGCCCGGCAGGTGGTGTACATCGGCGTGGGCGTCAGCGGCCTGGTGACGCTGGTGCAGGAGCTAATGAAATAAGATCAAAAAAGAAGCGGCGCACCGCGCCGCTTCTTTTTTTGCTTATTTCCGCAGAATGGTCTCCACCACGCCGTCCAGCCAGTGCCCCTCAAACTGCTCGATGCAGCCGTCGTCGGTCAGCTTAGCCAGTGCCGGGTCGATGGGCATTTTCGCCAGCAGGGGGATGTGGTACGCCTTGGCGGCCTCCTCGGTTTTGCCTTCGCCGAAAATATAGAGTTTCTTGCCGCAGTCGGGACACTGGACGTAACTCATGTTCTCCACCAGGCCCACGATGGGGATGTTCATCATTTGCGCCATCTTCACGGCCTTCTGCACCACCATGGATACCAGGTCCTGGGGGCTGGCCACAATGATGACGCCATCCACCGGCAGCGACTGAAACACGTTCAGCGCCACGTCGCCGGTGCCGGGAGGCATATCCACGAACATATAATCCACATCGTTCCACAGGGTGTCGCCCCAGAACTGCTGCACCACGCCGCCGATGACCGGCCCGCGCCAGATGACCGGGTCCGTCTCGTGCTCCAGCAGCAGGTTCACGGACATCAGCTGTATGCCGGTGGCGGTGGTCACGGGCACGATGGCGTCGCCCTGCGCCACGGCCCGGCCATGGATACCGAAGGCTTTGGGGATGGACGGGCCGGTGATGTCCGCGTCCAGAATGGCGGTGCGGTAGCCCTCCCGCCGCAGCGCCACCGCCAGCTGGCTGGTGACCATGGACTTGCCTACGCCGCCCTTGCCGGACACCACGCCGTAGACCTTACCGACGCGGCAGCCGGGGCGGAGGGGCTTTTTCTCAAATACGTTTACTTCCTTGCGCTCGCCGCAGCTTTCGCCGCAGGTGCTGCAATCATGGGTGCAATCGCTCATAACAGGTTCTCCTTTTAAATATTCTTACAGCTCGCCCCCGGCGGTGTAGACATAGCCGCACAGGGGACATTTGGGATAGTCGAAATCGTGGGCAAAGCCGCACTTCGGGCACCGGCGCTGGTGCAGGCCGGGGTCGTTGCCGCTGGGCTGGGGAACGCCGCCGGTGAAGAATTCCAGCTTGCCGCAGGCGGGGCAGGCCATGATGGACACGTCCAGCGCGCCGGCCATCAGGTTGGGCAGGTCGCCGAATATCCAGCTGGTCCTGCCCAGCTGCAGCTTGTGCTGGCCCACGAAATGCATGGCCGTGCCGCAGCGGAGACAGTCAAAGTCAGGCATGGCAGACTCCTTTCGATCTGTTGTATATGGTATAGCACGATTTGAGGGGATTTGCAAGGGGGGGTGCCGCGCGAACACCGCCCTCTGTCCCTGTGTGCCCTAATGAGATTTCTTCCTATAGTGGCTTTTGATGAGATGGCCGATGAGGAAATAGATAAAAATCTCAGCAGAATACACCAATATCCACCATTTGAAATACACATAAGAAAGATACACGCATATCCCCAGATGCATTATTCCCGCATATAGTGCATAACGGGCATCACGGTTTTCTTTTCGCTTATCCGCAAGTGTGATGGGAACCATCAGGAAGAACGCGACTCCTATGCCAAATATGTAAAACGCATCGTAGTGAGGATAGCTTGCTTTAATTGTGATACCTGCGGCACATACATTTATGCCGGAAAAAGCGTAGCTGCAAATAGTGGTTAAAAGAGGCATTTTCCGCGGAGATGGAATGTATGGATGATTTTTACACATTGCGCCGTTTCGCCTCCTTCCCGCGGTTGTAGGGTGTGATGACCACATCGCGCCGTGGGCAGGGGATCCCCGCCCCTGCGTGCCCTAAGGATGCTCTCTGGTTGACGCATATTCATCTATGATATAGTTCGCGTATTTGGTGGCTTGCCGCTCTCTGCCCATAGGTGTTAATTGGATGTTATTGATCCATTGATAGTAATGCGTCAATTCATGGGCCAAGGAAAGAAGAATCGACGCCAGGGCATTGTCTTTCCCTAAATGGTTCGCTAATTCATTATAATCACCCGCTGCAATTCGGATATACGGCTCATCCAAGTATGAAAAAGGTTCAAAAAAGCTTCCTACTACATGATCGCCATCTTTTGTGCGAATGGTTTTTGCTCCTTTGACATAAACAACGACTCTTAGCGGAAAGTAATATTGGGTTCTCAGCCAAATCGCGAATTGTAAGCACGCACGTTTTACTTCGGGGTGCGTATTCCTGTCGTATCGAAATCGCAAGCCGGTTCTTCTGAGGGAATTATCTGGAAGGTTCTTTTCCCAATCAGTAATTGTCCAAATATGCATATCCCGACCTCACAGCTCCGTGACGGTCACGTTTTCCTTGCCCTGCAGATAGGCCATCTCCCGCTTCTGGCAGGTGAACAGCAATATCTGGCGCCTTTGGCTTTCCTCCAGCAGATAGTCCAGCGCTGCGTGGAGCCGCTCGTCGTCGAAGGTCACCAGCGCGTCATCCAGAATGAGGGGCACACGCTTGTCGGCGGGCAGCACCATGTCGCAGATGGCCAGCCGTACCGCCAGATACAGCTGGTCGGCGGCGCCCTGACTCAGCAGGCGGACGCTGCGACCCACCGGGTCGCCGGCGGGCTCGGCGGACAGGGAGAAGTCCCGGCTCAGCAGCACACGGTCATAGCGCCCGCCGGTGATGGCGGAGAAGATCTCCGCCGCCCGTGCGCCCAGCGCCGGGGAAAAGCGGTTCTGCAGCACGGTGTTGGCCTGTGACAGAGCGTCCATGGCCAGCGCGATGGCATCATATTCATCCTGCAGGGCGGTCAGCTGCTCCTGCTTCTGCGCCAGCTGGGCCTCCAGATCGCTGGAGCGATCCAGCGCGCGGATGCGGCCGGTGAGGGTGTCGAACCGGGTGCGCTCCTGCGCCAGCAGCGTCTGTGTGCGCGCCAATTCCGCGGCGGCCTCCTCGCGTGAGAGCGCAGGGCGCTGGATAGAGCCTTCGGCGGCCGGCTGTTCCGGCAGCTGCACCCGCAGGGCATCCCGGTACAGGGCGGCTTCCCGGGCCGTCTGCCGGGCGTCGGCCAGCGCGGTCTTGCGGCGCCGGGCGTCTGACAGGGCCAGCTGTATGCCGGACAGATCGGCAGCGGCGGGGGCGAAGACGCGTACCTGGGTCAGCAGATCCCGCAGCCGGCGGCGGCAGGCATCTTCACTGTCCGCGGCGGAGACTTCCGCCCGGCGGGCAGCCTCGGCGGCCTCATCTGCCTGCTGCCGCAGGGGGAGATATTCTGCGATTTGGGTCTCCAGCGCGGCGCGCTGTGTTTCGGCGTATTTATGCCGTTCCACGATGGCCTGACGGCGGGACCTTGCAGCGAAGAGCGTGGCGATCATGCCCAGCCCCGCCATGCCGATGAACAGCCAAAAGGGCAGCGGCTGCTGCGCCCGGAACAGAAATGCCAGCGCAGCGGCGACCACGATCAGCGACGCGGGGAAGAGGAGCAGGAGCAGAGAGGGAGTCCTATCGGGCTGGATGGCTTCGGCCCGCTGCCGCAG
>OHVT01001214.1_pt1 | contig 9812 bp, 9 predicted proteins | sample 1579441 | NCBI WGS metagenome assembly OHVT01 (sample SAMEA3882542, study PRJEB24775) | human gut metagenome | biome: human-associated habitat; feature: intestine environment; material: feces | place: Netherlands | collected 2009/2010
CCTTGTCATAGTTCATCGAGGAAAGGTCGATGGAAATCTTCGTCTTTGTGGCAAGAGTTTCCAGACCCGATTGGATGTCCGTCAGGTCCTTTTTCCACACAATCTCATTCTGACTTGCCATTATGGCCCTCCTCCCGAATCATCCGAACAGTTACAGTTGCCACCAGAGCAGTTGCAGTCACATTGCCCTCTCGTCTGGCAGGTGCAGTTTCTCGAGCTGCACTGGCTGATGCTCTGACAGGTCTGGCAGGAACTGGACTGGCATTTTGTGCTCTGGCACCCTTGGCAGGTCTGACAGCCCTGGCAAGTCTGGCAATACACGCAGTTCCCACAGTTGTCCACGTTGACCGCATAGGTATTGAGCTGTTCCAGAGCCGTCTGCAGTTCCGTCACATGGATGGCCTTTACTTTGAGCTCACTGGTATCCCCAAGAGCAGCCGTATCTGTAAAAGAAGTTTTATTGATGGTTCCGTTCTTTGCCATGGTTCTTCTCCAATAACTTCTGCCCGTACTGCTGGACGGCCATAAGGACCGGAGTAAAGACGGCCCGCTTCAGCCTGCAGTAGGACTCCTTCCGGGCCTTATCCCCCACCAGTTTGCAGCCTCCCTGGCAGAAGGCAAGGGCTGTACAGGATAGGCACTCTTTTCGATGTTCATGGGTATGGTCTCCCGCAAGAATCCGCTGCAAATAGGTGAAATATCCATCCTGGATAGTGCCTGCCTTCCGGGATGTATTGTGGCAGGGATAAAAGTTCCCCTGGAGGTCCAGGTTCAGCACCGTCAGCCCATTTCCGCAGGCAGCGGTATACCGGGTCCACTTTCCCTTTCCTGTCAGGTAGAATTCCTTCAAAGCATGAAACAGCTGCCGGATATAGGCTTCTTCCGTATAGCGATCCGGAGAGACCCGTTTCCCGAAGCCGTCCAGGAACTGGAGGGCCATGACCGTCATCTCCCACTTCACCCGGCTGTAGTCTATGTCCAGCAGATTCTTCTTTGGAAGGCCCGTATCCATGATCTCGTCCAGGTTCACGGCAATCTGGTATCCATGGATGGCACTGTACACCTCCGAGATCTTCTGGAAGGCCTGGAGTACTTCCCGGGGATAGGCTTTGGCGGAAAGGACGGCAGAAAGACAGAGATGTTCCAGGGCCAGGATCCGTTCCCGGGTCTCCGGCACGGAAAACACATCGTATCCTCTCGTTTCCTTCACATGAGGCCCGTCCCAGGACACACAGACCGTGAAATTCCGGGCATTAAAAAAACGGACCATTTCGTCCGTCAGTGCCCGTCCATTGGTGATGATCCCAAAGGTCATAGGGAGTTTTCGCTGTTTCACCGCAGCCACCACTTCCTGGATGGTCCCAAAGTACAAAAGAGGCTCCCCACCATAAAACTGCAGATGGAGTGACCTTGTATTTTCATTGATTACTTCTTCCAGAAAGTCGTAAATTTCCGGATTGACTTCCCGGGTCAGGGCTTTATGCACCAAAGGATGCTGCAGACAGTAGGCACAATTCATGTTGCAGGAATTCCCCAACATGAGGAATACCGTATTGATGTTCCGTCTTACGTACTTCATCTTCCACTCCTTACTATGATCTTCACCAGCCGAACGTTTTCTGCGGTATCCTCCCTCACGATCTGTCCCACAGTCTGGGTAAGGCTTTCCCCTGGAAGAGCCATCCGGCCAACCCCCGGCATTTCCGAAGGGATGACCCAACCGCCCTTTCTGGCCTTCCCGTACATGCGGACAGGCACACGGCCGGCCAGGGCTACCGGGATATAAGTGGGCAGATTGGTTTTCAGAATATCATCTCCTGGAGAAAGGGTCCGGCCGCCAATGATGGAAGCAAAATCTTCTGTATGGACTCCCACCACACACTGACTGCTGGAGGTTGCCCGGCCATACTGCTCTTTCCCAGTGGTTTCATCCAGGGCAATGATATCGCCCCGTTGGGTGTCGCCACCCCGAGGAAAGAATTCTGCGTAGTCGTTATACACCGCGTTGTAGACTTTCGCAGCCGTCAGCGTACCGGTCAAGGTCACATTCCCCATTTCATCCGTTGCCACAAACCGGCTGTCGTTGGTGAGCTGGCTGGTTTTATCCGGAATGGTAGGCCGTTCCAGCAAATCCTTGTACCTTCCACTTTTGGCCACGGCTGCAAGAGTTGCCGTTTCTCCAGTCAGTTCCGCCTTGGTGGCATAGGTCTCTGCAATGTTGTTTCCCTTCCCATCGGCCAAAGCCGCCTGGGCCATTGCGGTAGCGTCCAACTTTTTCCCAATGGCCGCCATGATGCTGGTGGCAAAGTTCGGGTCATTTCCCAGGGCGTCCGCCAGCTCCTTCAGGGTATCCAGAGAAGCATCCGAGCCATTGACCAGTTCGGCAATTTTCTGCTTCACATAGGCCACATTGACAATCTGGGTACTTTGGGCATTATTGCCAGGAGTCGGTGCCACAGGCGTTCCCGTAAGGACCGGGCTGTCCACATCTGCTTTCACTTTCAGATCAATCTGCATCTGGGCCAGCTTCTCCCCAGCACTTTCGGCACTTTGCCGTGCCAGGGTAGCCTGGGTGGTGGCTCCTTCCTGAGACATCTTGGCTGCAGCCGCACTGTTGGCAGAAGCTTTGGCACTGGTATCCGCTGCCTTGGCATTGGTGGATGCTTCGGCCGCTTTTTGGGAAGAAATCGTTGCCCAGGTCTTGGCAGACTTGGCCCCGGAAACTCCATCCGGTGCTGCATCACTTTCGGCCCAGGCCCGGGCTGTTTCAGACCAGGTTTTGGAGGACCTTGCTCCGGAAATCCCGTCCGGTTCCGAGATGCTTTCTGCCCATTGTCTGGCTGTATCTGCCCAAACTTTAGATGAACGGGTACCTTCCCCTGCAGGAGCACTGTCACTCTCCGCCCAGGCTTCCGCCATATTCTTGCTGTTGAGGGCATCTGCCGCATACTCCCCGGCCTTCTCTTGGTATTCCCGGGCTTGATCCGCTGCGTACCCGTCTACCACATCCCCCATTTCCACTTCACTATTGTTCTGGACGGTCAGCGTCACTTCTACATTGGACGCATCAGACATTATGGGCCACCCCCTTGATGATGAAAGATTTCGTAAAGAAGCAGGTAAGGATCCGTTCCGTCTCGCTGTTCATAATGGCCAGATCGTAAATGTATGCCCCAGGCTCCAGGGAATCCAGGGCTCCCTTGGGAACTGCCACATCTACAAAATTATTGCCCGGATTGTAGAAATTGTCCGAATAGACCACTTCGGAGGAATTGGTAGTCTTCTTGATGGCAAAAACCACCTTGTCCGCATGGGTCAGTTTGTAGTTGGTAAAGCGAAACCGGATGGAAAAGGTGTCGTACTGGGACACCTGGATGTTCTTATTTTCGTCAATGACCAGCATCTTAGCCGCCTCCCGAATCATCACTGCAATCGCAGTTACAGTTGCAGTTGCACTGAGAATTCTCTTTCCAGTATTCTTCCGTATGGGACCGGTTCACCAGCTCCTGGAGGATGCGCCGGAGGGTGTAGGTTCCTGCCGGGATGCCCCGGTGTTTCCGGATATGGTAAGCAGACTTAATGGACTGCAGTCCTGGTGCCGATGTAGGTCCAGTCTCTACGTCCCAGGAATTCAAGCCCATCACCCGAGCATCCTTGTCCGCCTGGGTGCTGGAAGTAACCGCAATTTCCACCTGATCGATGAGCCGATCATCGGTCAGTGTTCCCATCCCGTTATAGGTAACCTGTACTGTTTTTCCTGCATCTGCGGCAGAAAACTTCAGGGTCCCGGTATTCCACCCTTCAATGCCGTGCTCCGTAGTTAGGTAATCTGGCCAGTACTGTCCCTGGGCCGGTTCTTCCGACACTTCCGTCAGGAGCACCCCATTTTGATATTTCACTTGCAGTGTGGTGGGCGATGTTTTTTGGGGAACTTCCGCCAGCCGGATGGTATAGGGACTGTTAGTAGGGATTACATGAGTTTCGTCAAAAATCTTTTTGATGTCGAAGGTATTTTCAAAGGGATTGAATCGATAATCATGGATGGCCATCAGCTTCCTCCTTTCCATTGCTTCAGGACCGAAGACTGGGACTGCTCCATATCCTTGGACCGGCGTTCGATCTCCGACAGATACCGGTCCACGGAAAACTGAGGTTCTCCCAGTTCCATCTCCGTCTTGATGCCGTTGGACCCGGACAAGGTATATTTAATCTTTTTGATGGGATAGGTATCTGCATTTCCGTCCAACCGTCGAATTTCGGCCAGACCATCCGTAGACATATGGCGGACATTAAAGGTCCCGTCCGGATAGGGATATTCCAGCCGCACCCCACCAATTTTGGCAGATTTTACGGGGCCCTTATACTGACGGATCTGGTTTTCCCCCCACCGTTTGGCATCGGCCGCCTCGTAGGCTTCCGGCAGATTCCAGACAGCCTGGTGAATTCCATACCTGTTCTGGCTTTCCTGATCTTCCACAATGCAGAGCCACTGCTCTCCCTGGTCATCCACGCTGCCCCCCTTGATCCGGGCCCAATTTACCAGTTTGGACACATCCCAGGAAGGAGTATAAGACGTGATGTGTTTTCCCACGGTCAAACGGGCCTGTTCGTTGACGGAAGTTTCTCTACGGCGAAAATACAGGCACCGGTATTCGTCCACCCCATACACATAGTCCACGGCAAAGTCAGCCAGGGTGTTCAGGGCTTCTTTCACCGTGACTCCATCAAAGACCAGTTTGGTGGGATTGTACCCTACGCTCTGGATTTTGCTGTCGTTGTAGACCACCTGCAGGGTCTGCCGTTCCACCTGCCGGGCAATATCCCGGACAATATCTCCTACATCGGTGTTCTCGTAGGTCTTCCAGAGCATCACATTCTCCAGTCGATTATAGAAGCCGTAGCCTTTGTACACGAACTTGGTGTCCGTTGTCCCTTCAATGGGCCGACTGATGATGTAGCCGCTATACCATGGCTTTCGGTCTCCATACAGATGGATGTCGATGCGCTGCATATAATCTAGCTGAGCGTTGTCGGGCTGCCGGTAAAAGGTCAGCTGGCACTGGCCGCAGCCAGTACTGGTGATTTCAAAGGTTACTTCGTTCAGAGCATTGGCTTCACTTCCCCCTCCGAAAATGGCCGTCCGGGTCCCGTCCCTTTTGTAGGCATAGACCACGAACTGGCCGGGATAGTACTCATGGACCTTGCCCCGGTCATTGCTGCCTTCTCCTTCACCGGTAGGACCTGCAAAAATCCACCGGCCGAAGAGGCCCCGTCCAAAGATGAAATTTGTCATACAAACCACCTGTTGGTATAGGTAATTTCTACCGTCCCTGCTCCTCCTGTGTAGAGAAAGAGATTCGCTCCCGGTTTGGCGTGGAGGAAAGCCCCGGTAAAGGCGTTGATGCTGTTATCCTTGTCCCGCCAGACCGTTCCTTCTCTCCCGTTCACAATGGAGGTCTTGGGAGCCACCAGCAGGGCATCGGTCAGGGTAAACTTTTCTTTGGCTTCCTGGTGCCAGACGGTGAGGTTGGTCATCCGGTCTTTGGGGATAAACCGGAAAGTCAGCGGGGTATCCACGCTCCCCAGGTTATGGAGCACCATCTCGGCCTGCACCGTTGCCTGGGGAAAGAGAAAGACCACTTTGGATTCCTGGGCTTCGTACCGGAACGGGTCTGCCAGGAGAAGGGACACGGTAATGTTGCTTCGTCTCTGCTTGAACCCGTTCTCGAACTTGTGCTTGATCTTGGACAGGCAGGCCACATGGTACACCCGGTCTGGACGTCCGGCCATGAGAGAATAGTCCGTCTGGCCAAAGAAAGTGTAGGCTTCATTCAGCACTTCATCGTGGTCTTCTTCTGTAACCCCCTCCATGGAAAATTCCACCTGAATCGTTCGGCCGTCAATCTTTCCATCCCCCACTGCATCACTTCCATGGGCAAAGGCCCGGGACTGGAGCTTATTCCGGAAAGTGTAGCTGCCGCTGTCCGTCAGGCTCCAATGGGCCGGAAGCTTATATTCCACCCCATCTTTGGTAATGGTGAAATTTTGTTCGTTTTCTTTTCGCTTTGGAAATTGCATCTTAGGCACCTCTCAATCCGGCCAGAACAGCTTCCGTAAACCCATCCATCAGATCTTCCAAATCCGCGGCATTGTTGATGTCCCCGAAGTTGTTGAAGGTCGTTGCAACTTCCCGGTTATCCGTAGATTCACTGGAATTCGAAATGCCTTCAGCAATGCTGTCGAACACGGCCCGGTTTAGGGGCAGGGCCACTTCGTCACCGGCATCCCCCAGGACCCCAATAAGGGGTCTTGTGAAATACCCGCCTTTGGCATAATGCGGAGTCTTTCCGGCTCCTTGCGCCGCACCTGCAGCCGTATTGGTTGCAGCAGCTGCCATGCCGATGCCTACCGCAGCGGACGTACCTCCGGTCAGAAGGCCCGTGGCCACAGGACCGGCAGACGGGTCGATGACCAGTTTCAGCCAGGCTGCAGGAGCCAGAGCACCAGCTGCAGCCGTTCCCTGGGCTACCGTCTTGGCTGCACTGGCTGCATTTAATTTATCCCCAAATAGGGCCGTCACCAACATCCCGGAAAGCATCTGGGAGAAATAGCTGGCAATGGTCTTCAGCATGGCCTTCCCCAGATCCAGAAAGGCATCCTTGGCGTTTTTTGCTCCTGTCAGGATATCTGTGAAGGCGGTCTCCAGGCCACTTAAAGTGGTGGAAGCCATGTCCGCGATCAGTTCCAGGGTTCCCATGTGGGCATTCATATAGGCTTCCTGGTAGGTATCCATCAGAGATTTCTCTGCGTCAATGTTGCTTTGGCGGAGGGCCATCTCAGCCGTCAGGGTCTCCTGCAGCATGGCCAGGGAATTCTGGTTGTAGGCTTCATCCAGAGCTGCCTGGATGTCTTTCCCCTGGGCAAAGTAGGCGTTCCGTTCCTCCATATAGCTTTTGTAGGCTGCTGCTTTTTCCAGATTGGCCTGTTTGTCAAAGGCAATCTCGTTGGTACTGGCCTGTTCATAGGCGATGCCTTTTTCCTTCAGAGCGTTCAGGAATACAGTCTTTTCACTGGCCGTCAAAGAAATAAAGTCCTGGGACAGCTTGGCGTACTTGTCATCAATGGACGCCACGGCCTTTTCCATGTCGGACTGCATCTTCATGACTTCCTGTTCCTGTTTGGAACCATAGAGGGTAAGTTTGGCAGTAACGGCATCAAAAGACAGGTCCCGGGCTTTGTTCATCAGTTCCCGGTTTTTGGCCTGTTCTTCCGAAAGGGCGTCCAGGCGCTTCTGGGCATATAGCTCTGCCAGACGGGTCTTATCCCGTTCGTAGTTCTCGTTGGCAGACCGGGATTTTTCCAGTTCGTCCGTTTCTTCCTTGTACCAACGATCCACCAGGGCACTCTTGGTCTGGAAGGTCCGGAACCATTCTTCTTCGATACTCTTACTGGTCTGAATAGCGGCATTGGCCAACTGATCTGTTTCTCTGGAGCTTCCTCCCCCTCCGCCACCACCAGAACCGCCGCCTCCTCCACCTCCAGAAGGAACTGGGATATCCCCACCTCCCCCTCGAAGATTGCTGAAGTCCGGCAGCTTGAATTCCCGTTTGGCAGGAGTGCTACTGCCCCCGCCACCTTCTCCACCGCTTTCGCCACCCATGGAACCCAGAGCATTGTTGGTTTCCAGGATTTTCTGGATCAAGCTGGAGAGCCAGCTAATGGCTTCACTGACAAAGTTGGCAATGGTAGAAAGGGCACTAGAGGCCCAGGAGGGAAGGATGCTGCCAGCCATGTCGGACAGGATGCTTCCTACTTCATCGATACAGGACCCAATGCCTTCTACCAGATAGGTAAAAGCGTTCAGGATCCAGGTCACACATTCGCTAAGGACGCTGATGAAGTTCAGCACTCCGTTCACTACCCCGCCAATCACCTGCAGGGCTGCATAGAAAGCTGCCCCCATCACGGCAGCCACCAAGGTGAACACCGGTTCCAGAGCCTGGAGATTAGCAACAATGGACTGGGCCGCTGCGCTCATCATAGCCTGAACGGCATCCACCGCCCGGGTGACCGTTTCCATCTTGATTCCCATGGCCCCCAGCACATCTTCTACAGTCATCCCGCTTTTCCAGATGGCGTAGAGAGCCGTGGCCACGGCCCCAGCTACTGCAATAAAAGGAGCAGCAGCGGCTACCGCCGCCACAAAAGGAGCGGCCATGAGGGCTACCTTCGTTACAAAAAGTCCGATGGCCGGAATGGCAAGGCCGGTCAAGGTGGATACAATAAGCAAGAGTCCGGCCTGGAATTCAGGGGGAATGGCTGTCATAAGAGCTTCCGTAAGTCCGGAAGACTGGACGGTGGCTGCAAAGTTGGTCAGCATATCCCCTAAGGACTGGAAGATCCCCGGCAGGTTTAGGGCTTCCGCAATCTGGAGGCCCACTTGGGCCGCCGACTGTTCCAGTCCATCCATGAGGGTGGACCAGGTGCCGCTGATGGTCTCACTCTGCTGATCCATCATGCCCCCGAAAGACTGTTCCATACCACTGACCAAAGCCGTAATGCCCGTTGCCGCATCAATGGCTCCTTTGGACACCCTGTCCATGGCTTCCGGTACGGAAACCCCGATCTGGTCCGCCAGCATCTTCCAGGCCGGAATGCCTGTTTCAGTCAGCTGCATCATTTCACCGGCCTGGACTTTCGACTTTGCCGCCATCTGCCCCAGGGCCAGGGTGATCCGGTTAATGCCTTCTGCTCCAAGGCCCACGCCGGCTGCCGCATCCCCCACCGCGGTTAATGTAGGAATGACCTGTTCGGCCGAAAAGCCGAAAGCGATGAACTTCTGGGCCGCCTGGGACACCTGGCTAAATTCGAAAGGAGTCTTGGCTGCAAATCCCTGCATTTTCCCCAGAAAGTCCTGGGCTTTTTCCGCGCTCCCCAGCATATTTGTGAAAGCGGTCTTGGTACTCTGGAGACTGGCGCCGGCTTTCACCGATGCCACACACAGAGCAGCCAGTCCGGCCCCGATGCCTCCTAAGACGGCCAGGGATTTCTTGGACACGTCCAGGGCTTCGCTCCCAAAGGCGGACTTGATCTGCCGTTTGGTGGCATTGAGTTCTTTCCGGAGATCGGAGGTATCTGCTCCGATCTTGACCAGAAGGTCAGCGATGGTTGCCACGATCGTCAGCTCCTTTCCGTCTGAATTCCTCGAAGAAGGCATCCCGCTCGGCTGCCATTTGGCTGCTGGTTTTCCTGGGCAGGAAGGGTTTCATCAGCTTTTCCGTCCGTACCGGTTTCCGGGTATGGATACTCATCAGGCAGGCCACCCAATAAGCAGTCTCCCATTTCTTTCGTTGTTCTGCCCTAGCCCGGCATTCCGCCATCCGATCCAGCTCCAGGGGAGTCAGAGCATAGAATTGGGCAGGCAAAAGATGCAAGAGCCCATAGGCCACTTCTTCCGCCCACCCCAGCCACTCGTTAAAAGACGGGACTTCTTCCTGTCCCGTCGTCAGTTTTTTGCTTTCGTCTTACTCTTCCCCGGTTCTTTCCCCGGATCTTCTTCTGGAAAGATGGCGTAGTACACTTCTTTCCCCAGAATGCCGGACCCGGCAATGGCCTTCACCACCGGCTGAACGAATTCTTCCATCTCGTGGCCTTCATCGATGAGTTCCTGCATCTTATTGGCGTACCACTGGGGATTCTTGATGCCGTGCTGCCGGAGCCCGATGGACAGAAGAGCGGTCAGGATCCCCAGGTTCAATTCCTGGTTCCGGATAATGTCCCCGGCACTTTTTCCGGTAATGTTTTCTACCTGG
>OHVT01001215.1_pt1 | contig 9806 bp, 9 predicted proteins | sample 1579441 | NCBI WGS metagenome assembly OHVT01 (sample SAMEA3882542, study PRJEB24775) | human gut metagenome | biome: human-associated habitat; feature: intestine environment; material: feces | place: Netherlands | collected 2009/2010
GGCTGAGACGTTTCCCAAACCTCGGCTTCCTTCGCAGAGCCCGAACCCATGCCGAATCGCAGTTCGCTCATCACTTCTTCAGGAAGAGTGAGCTTCACTTCACGCGGCGGCACCTGCCTGGGCAGCATCGTGATCGAAAGCGCAATGTCCTCGCGTCCCTTCTCGGTAATGAAGGCCGTCACGGGGAACGTCTTGTCGGTCGAGATGTAGACCACATTGCCGCGAATGCAAATCTCTCCGCAATCTCCCTTTTTGCTGCCGCCCGAAAGGGTGGTGGAGACCACCTGCGGACTCTTGAAGGGCGTAAGGAACCGGTTCGGATGATTGACCGCAATCGGCACAAAGATGTTCTGACCCGGACGCATGGCGATCAAGCTCGAATTGTTGAGCTGATAGGCCGGCGGCAGGCTTGCCGCACCGCCCACTTCCACGGGTTTGGCTGTGCTGAATGCGTCGACATTCCTGGTGCCGTCGGGTGCATTGGGACGAAGTGCTCGAACCGGCACCTGCGGAATCGGGGCTTGCGCTCCAAGTTCATCCGCTGCGCCGTCGGCAGCGGCCACCGTGAAGGCAACGCTTGAGAGCATCGTCGCAAGGGCCCCGGCGATCAAAGTTTGTTGAATGTTCTTATGCATGATTGGATACCGTGCGTTTTATTGAATGACCGCGCCCGATTTGTTCTCTTCGACAAGATCGGCTACGGGCGCTCGCTCATCGCGATGCTTTTCGAAGTTCTTCTTCTGGCGTTCTTTTTCAGAACGTTCACGCGCCGCTTCACGCTGATCCACGTCGACCGTCTGAGCCGCGCCCTTATATGTGTCGATATGGGTAATGACCGGCGCATAGTTCGCAATGCGAATCGTGAACTCGTAGGTGCGATCTGAGGACTTTTCACTCTCAAGGCTCGTGCCCTGGCGCACGTAGCTCCTGCCCGTGACATAGACCTTGCCCGTGCTTCTTTCGAAATTGACGCGTCGAGGCTCAAAGCGCATCGTCACGCGGTCATTGCGAAGCTCCTCCGCATTCGCATGCACGGCATCAATCACCTGGTGATAAATCTGAGGATCGAGCAGGGGGCCAAGACGATCTGCAATAAAGTCGACGTTGGCGGGCGTTACATTGCCAAGCAGTTCAGAGAGCGCCAACCCCCAGGCTTCAATGTAGTTCTGAGACGCATCGGATTCCGTCACCTGAGCATCGCGCGTCAGAGTCCAGGGTTGGATCGTCACCACCGTCGGGCGAATGGCCAACATCGCAGTCTCACCCAGACACAAGACCACCAATCCCAGCGTTACCAAGCGATTCCACCGATTTTCTGCTTGAAGCCCCTGGTAGCTTTCAAAGTATTGCTTGATGTTCATGGCAACAAATTCTTGATGAATGGATTGATCATCGAAGCCGAACGCGAGAAGCCGAAGCCGTAGTGGTAGGCGATATGCATCAGAAAGCCGTCGGGATGCAGATCCCGAAAACGCTTGTAGAGATTGGTCGTAATCGCACCGATCACCACGCAGATCAACACCTGATCAAGAACAATGCCGATCCCAAGACCGCCGATGATCGGCATGATCTCGTCTGCAGACCACAGCAGCATGTGAGGCGGATCGTCAGCACGCGTCGGAATTCGAACTGGCTGCACGTTGAGCTCCTTAAAACGAAAAACTGCTCATGGCCAAACGACAACACGAGCGAAATCATTTTCATGAACGCCCCATTACCGACACCTCCTGATTTGGCAGATTTCGAAAAACAAAAAGTTCGGCATGCCGAACTTTTTCGAGAGTTCAAAAAAGCCTCTCAAGCAAGAAGCGAGAGAGGCCCCCGGAGAGGTACAGATGCCGATTCGTTCTAGAAGAAAGACATCACAAACGCCTGAAACGCAAGATAAACCTCATTCCATAGCTGCCAATTGAACGCGATGAAAACAACGTGGCAGGTGATTTCCACGAACATCGCGAGAACGGATGCTGCAAGACTGCCGGAGCGCTTGAAGACAACGCCGCTCATTGAATGAAGAACGATCAAGCCAACATAGCGAGCAGTAGGCGTGAAGATGTCGTCAAGTATGAGTACCAATCCTTCCCAATCATGCAGATGCGATCCGCATTGAAGGATTAAGTAGATGGCGACAATGATCGGGATCATGCAGATGACGGCCCAGACGATGCCGTAGACCGAGACCAGCAAAGAGAGCAGGCGTCTCGCCAAAGTCGGCCTCCTGGCCTCAAGAAAGGCATTGGTACTCATGCCAGTCGCGGCATCCGCCGTCGTTGAAGAAGGTTCACTCATTGATTAAATGCGTTTTTGGATGTTGCCAACGCTAAAGCCCAGAAGGAGCACAACCGTGCCGAAGAGCACGGGCACGACTTCAGGGTAGAGCGCCATGGGAATGACAAAGGTCGTGATGAGAATGAAAAAGCAAAGTCCCATCGAACGCTTGGCAATCCCAAGCAGGAAAGGGGAGGTGTAGGCGAAGTTGGTCTTCTTGATGGCACGTTCCAGCCACCCCAAACGAATGGCGATGAAGAACGCGGGAATCCACACGGGTACCCACAGGGAGAAGAGGGCGAGGCGCTTGAAAATCCAGTAGAGCATGTCGAGGAATGCCTGGATGCGACCCTCTGCCCATTCCCATACGCCCTGATCGTCCCCAAGGTTTTGAAGCCCGACAGAGCGTGCGCGTTCCTCTTCAGTTGGAATGTAGAGACGCCTCAGCCAGCCTTCGAGGTCGGGCTCGATCACGGCCTTTTGATAGAGTCCGTCGGCGCGCTTTTGAATTTCGACTACGGCTTCAGTGCCAAGCGACGCCTGCACGCGCTGCGTCTCCACTTCGGTGTTCGTGCGCATGTAGTCTGCCGAGACAAACAGCATGATCACCAGAATTTCGAGGCTGGCGATGAGCACCCAGGTAAAGAAGCTCCAGCCCTTTTTGGATGAGGCCATCAGCCGGTGATCCTCATGTCTTCGTCGCTGTAACCCTCATCGAGCGCCTTCTTGTACCAGTCGGGATTGCGGCCTCGACCAGTCCATGTCTGTTCGTCGTAGGGGCTCTTGAAGGCGGCTTCGCCCTTTATGCGCTTTTTGGAGTCGCCGCCTAAAAGCTCGGCCTCGGTAAAGTTGAACCGCCGGACCGTCTCTCGCACTTCAGCGAGCTCTTCGGACAGCTCGGCCTTTTGCCTGGCGATGTCCGCAAGACGCTGCATGACTTCGTTATTCACGGTTTAAAGTCTCCTTGAGTTTCTTGAAAGGCTTGAACGTCACCGTCCGCTTCGCCGGAATGACAATGACTTCGCCCGTCTGGACGTTGCGTCCCTTGCCTGCGGCTCGCCGAGAAGGCTTGAGCATCACGATATGGCCGAGCCGAACCTGTTCTCCCTTGCCGAGGGCATTTCCGATTTCGTCGAACGCAAGGGTCAAAAGATCGTTCACGTCGGTGAGCAAAAACCGGCTCCGCCGACTGATGGCAGCAGCCAATGCTTCTTTTTTCATTTTTTATGTTTCCTCAACAGGCTTTCGGGTACCCGCAAGGCCCCGAGAATTGAATGGGATTGAGCTTTGCCACCTCAGCAAACTTGACCGTATCCACTGCCTGCAAGTCGCGCAGAAAGATGTTGAGCAAGCGGGAGCCGCTTTTGAGCCTGGGCGTTAGCATGTGGTTGAGCACGAAGCGCACCATGACTTCTTCTCGCTCATCGCATGTGTAGGCTTTGACGTGCTCCCAAAAGCGACGATGGGAGAGTGCAATTCTCGACATCGAGAAGAGCAGGATGATCAGCTTTTCGCTGTCGGGCTTGATGAGCCCCAGGGTGATGTAGAGCTCATAGCAGCCAAGCAACACCAGCAGATCGTCAAAGATGGCCTCGATGGTGGTGTAGCGGTAGAGCGTGTAGTAGTAGGAGATGCCCAGCGACCACAGGTTCTCCCACTCGTTCGTGAGATTGTTCTTCCACTTGTAGGGAAAGAGAGCCAGGAACACCTGGACTCTGGGAAGATTCATCAGCAGGCAGATCATGAGGACGAGTTCCGTCGTCATGAATTGCACGCGATTGGTATCGCGACCGTTCTTGTTGGCCTTCCTGGGATCATCAGTCGCCTTAAGCAACCCCACCCCGTAGTCGTACTCTGGGAAGGGAGGCTTTCGTGGACGGCAGATGATCTTTTTCTCGAAGTATTTACTCACGTCACGCGGCCTGTAGACCTGGGCGCGCCGGTTGATCGGCATATAGGCGCGAAGATCTTCGACTGCCTGAAGCATTCTGGAGCATTCGGCCTCGAAGGCGAGGTCAAATGCATGAAGCCGCTCCTCAAAGCGCTCGGGCAGGCCATGCCCCTTGAGCGTGTCCACTTCGTCTACGACAAGGTTGGCGTACTGCTCCTCGGAAATGAAGGGTTTGAGAAGCGCAACCTCGTGCATCCAAATTTCAGGCCACTTGTCCGGCTTGTAGGGCGTACCCTCAAAGAGGCGTTCCGCGCACAAGTGCAGGCGATTCGCAGCAATGAAGAAATTGTTCAAGGCGCTGTCATAGGAAGTGACCGCCTCGTAGGCAAAGTGATTCAAATCAGACGCCGTGGACATGGTGCAAGAAGTGGATTTAGAAACGCATAATTTCAAATTCTCACAGTCAGCCTATTCAATTTCGTTGCACGTTTTGGCAAAAAATGCCACCAGCACAAGAAGAAGGGCGGCAAAAACCGCGAGAAGGCCCGCAAGCGAAGGCCCCTGAGCAGGAAAGAAAGACGCTCGCTTCTTCTCCTGCCCTGGGGGCTCCACCTATCGAAACTGTTGCGTTATCCAGGCTTGAACTCCGACATGTCCTTGACGATCAACGGGTAACGCCCCTTGATCACCTTGCCGCACGAGAGGTTGGCGATGAATTCCAAGTCGGGAAGCATGCCGAGCAATTCAGGCGGGAAGAGGGGAGATTCCGTTTCCGTGAGCTTTTCCCCGATTCGCCCGCCCGTGGGCATGCCTTCGTCGGCATCCGTTGACAAGCCCTGATCCACCGCAACGGACTTCACCTTGGTCTTGGGAAAGCGTTCGGCGACGAACTTCTGCGTTTCCAGATCAATGCAGCGAAGCGAGATCGTGTTGTTGAGGTTGCCGAGCACCTGCGTGCACTTGTCCTTCGACCCTAATCGAGCCGCAAAGTCGGCAATCGTCTGCGTGGCCACGAAGAGCTTGAAGCGTGCGCCTCGACCCTTGTTGAGCAGCTGGATGAAGGATTCGTTCACGACTTCGGCTGCTTCGTCCACGAAGATGTTCACGGCTCGGGGCGAATGGGCGAAGTTGTATCGTGCGCCGCCCGCTGCGGTCAGGTCGGCCAGCATCAAAGAACCGATGGCTGCGCCCACCATGCCGTCGGACAAGCTGTCGAGCCCCAAATAGACCACACAGTTCTTCTCAATGAAGTCGCCCGTGTCTCTGAAGTTCGCAAGCATTGCTTCGTCCGGATCTTCAGGAGGCGAGAGGAGCTTCCCCAATTCACCTGAAGTGAGCATTTGAAGAATGGGGAGCACGGACGTGATCATCTTCCCGAAATGCTCCTGGTCATGATCGCGCAACGAAATGAGACCGTCGATTTCCGGCGACTTCGGGCCGTATTCCTGGTAGAGCTCTACAAGCGCATTCACTCGATTGGAGAGCGTGTCCTTCTTCATCTGCTCGAACGCGTCATCAATCATGCGCTGGCCATTCTTCTGACCGTGCATCTTGAGGAGGTATTGCGTGAAGCTCGTCTCCATCATTTCCTCCGGGCTACCTTCGAGATAGCGGCGCAGATTCATGAGAGAAGGCTTCTGGTACGCAATGCAGAGCCCCTGGCTGATGGTATTGAGCGCCCCCCAAGCAAAGTTCTTGAAGGGGTCTGACGGGCCTTGCGACGGGATAAGGTTCGAGACTCGGGAGGCGATCTCGGTCGGTCGCGTCCAGTTGGCGAGCAAATTGAGTTTGACCGACTCTTCGGGATGCGCAGGATGGAAATGCACGAACGCGTGTTCGCGTCCAAGTTCCTTGCACGCACGCAAAGCCTTGTCACGCAGATCATGGTCGCCCTTCGGGTCAATGATGATGACGGTCTCGCCGCGCAGAATGGCCTGAGAAATCAAAAGGTCAAAGCAGCGCGTCTTGCCGGAGCCCGTTGTGCCGATGATGAGCGTATGGCCTTCGGAGTGCGACAGCGGTTGGAAGATGTCCTCTTCTCCGTTGCCCAGACCGTGAATCCAGGGAAGGCCCTTCGACTGCAGAGACTTCTCGCGCTCCACATAGCATCGATGCGCCTCGAAGGGATGCTTGATGCACAGGCCGAGGTTCTTCTTGATGAATCTCCACTTATAGATGGGGCCGAGCGCGTCCTTGGAGAGTTTCGGCCAGTCCGTCTTCAGGATGTCGACGGCGAGCTGCGTATGCGGCGGCCCCCAGGCGAAGCCCTTGCCGAGCCACATCTCTCCCTGATGGTCGGGCCGAGCAAAGATGTTTCGCAAGTCTTCGAACGTATGACAGGGAATGGGCGTACCCGCCAGATGCAGATGGCGCTTGAGAAGCTTGGCGGCAGGGATAGCGCGATTGAGTCCGTAGAGTGCGAACCCGCCGGCAATCCAGTGGACCGGACCGGCAGGAAAGTCGCCGAACTGCGCATAGGCTTCATAACCCAGCGCACCGAGCAGGGCGGTCGCCGCCGCCGTCAGTTCAAAGTTTTCGCGTAACGGGGTTTCGTACTCCGTGACGTTGTTCTTGATCGCCATTTTGAGAGTAAAAAGGAATTTCTTCTTATTCTCTCAACGCCCCTCAACGATTCAGACGGGCATTTTGGCGAAAAACGCCAAAACCAGATCTCGGTCAACAGGGCTCGGTCTGGCAAAATTGGGCTATTTCCCAAAACTGGTAGGATTGTTCGGTTACGAACGAAATTTTTCTTTTAAGGAAACGCTATTTTTCTGGTAGGATCTCTTCTTCAAGGAAAATCTAAAAAGACAACAATTCTGGTAGGGCGAAGGTCCGTCGAGCGAGGTCGGTCATATCACTCAGCGACGAGAAATTTCCTGCAACCTCGATGCGAGGTTGCAGGTTCCTTTTCAGGGGGAAGAACGGTTTGAAGCCCCTTGCTTTGAATCTGGCGTTGTTAGAGTCGTTCCTCAAGTGCTCGTCAACTCATCTTCCTCGAACTGCTGACAGGCGAAGGCGTCATCGCTATCTACCATGTTCTGACTTGTCTTCTCGTAGCTCATGTTGACGGATTTCAACATCAGGCTATCCTCGTCAAAAGAGGTCGGAATGCCGAACTCTTGAGACAACGTATTGACGTTGACGCCGTACTGGACGTTCTTAATCGTCGAATCGCGCACAGCCTGTTCTCTACACAGCATCTTTAGGCGTAGCGTGCTGAAGTCATAGCCGCGTCCAATGCGATTCGTGATCTTGATCAGACCGTTGGTACATTCCGTCAAGGCATTTGTTAGCCCTCCGGAATTAAAGAAGTTGAGAATGTTGTCCTCAAAGTTTTCGAATGTTCGCGCCAACCGACGGAAGTCCTCAAAGTTTTGCCCCGCCGGAATGGTTTTCTTCCAGGCTTCAAATTTTCGCTTCGCTTGGTCCCTTGTAAAGCATTGTTCATAGATTGCATAGAACTCCTCTTTGAGATCGTAGCCCACCATCAATTCAGGACATGCAACACGGAGCGCCTGCAGAATGATGATTTCATGAGGCTTGAGGTTCTTCGGGCGACGAAGAAGAGAGAAGCGATAGCGCTTCTTCACATTGAGCTGTACATTGTTGGGAAGTTTGGCCTGAAGACGGATCCGCATCTGGTCAACGGCGGCGTTCGCCTTCATGACGACATGGAAGCGGTCGATGACCCATCGGGCGTTGGGCAACAACTCTCCAATAGGCTTCTTGAATGGCCGGTACATGTCTGAACATACCCACTTGACGGCTTCTCTCTGATCCAACTGATAAGTGGAAAAAGCCTGTTCAAGGAAATCCTGTTTGCGGTACTCCAAAATATCGAATAGCGATCGTCGGTCCAGATTGGTGATCGTCGTTCGGAACACCTTTTCCGTCATGACCTCGTCAATTCCCATCACTTCCGGCAGCACGAAGTTGTACTTGCCGATGATGTCGTTGGCATAGCTTTGGAACAGGCGTTTGACCGTTGAATCACTGATTTTGTATTCGGACTGAATGGATTTGAACGGACGGTCCACGGCAAGTTTGCCGATTTTTCCCGCAAAAACTTTGGTCAAACGATGGTGTTCATCTACGCAATCCGGCATCGGTTGCATGACTGACCGTCCGCATTTTGGACATACGTACCGTTGACGCGAAAGAACGATGTTGCAGATCGGAGTGTTCGGTGTAATCGGCCAGGTCCGGATAATGTTTGGTCTCGAACCCAAGCCGTGCATTGTCTCTCCGCAGACGGGACAGATTTTATCGACCGGCGTTGTCGCCCGAGCCGGTATATCCATTCGATCTTGGCTGAACTTGGTTTGCTGAAGATCGAGCGTCATGTCCGAAAGACTCAGCATTCCTGCCAGGGGATTGGCCGCGTTCATTGGAGGGGTGGTTCCGGTCATTTCGACGCCTCCTTGAGTTGTGCGGCCGTAATTTCTTCGTGAGTCAGCAGGTCGTAGACCAGATCAACGAGAGGGTCTTTGGTGTCGCGGTTCTGCATCAGGTAGGTGACCAACTTCTGATAATCGCCGAGCAGGCTCAGAACGCGCATCGGGAGGACAGCCGCCAACCGACCGAGCTTTGCCGCATCAGGCGTGTTGTGCTCGACCTGAAGCATGACTTCAGGATCCTTGCGCAGTTCGTTGGCGAGCCCGTTGACGAAGTTAAGTTGCGTTTCCTGCGGTACCAAGTCTCCAAAGAGCGAATTGAGCTTGTCGACGATCTCCCGAAGAAAAACAGGAAGTTCCCCTTCCTGCGCGCCGGAACCGCTAGTTACCGGTTTCAGCGGAACGTCCGCTTCTTCCCCTTTTTGCGGCTCGATGCTTCCCGCAGAAACAATGGAGTAGCCCGTAAGAAGAATGCCGGAAATGTCAACCTCGTCTTTTGGCAAAGACTGCAACCGTTTGGCGAGCAACTGACAGTAGCTTGCAAAGACTTCCAGTTCGGCGTCGCCGAGAGAAACGAGCTGCGAAATGTAGCAGTAGACCGAGTTGAAACGGGAAATCTGCTTCTTGAGCGTCTGAAGTTGACGGATCTCGTCGGCGGCTTCTTTGATGTGTTCGTCGGCCTCCTTCTGATCCACTTCGTCCCCGCGAATGACGGCTTGCTCGTGGAACCGTTCCCATCGAATATAACTGTCGTGCGCGGTGCGCATGCGCTCGTTGAAGCTCCTGGCGGGACGGTCAAAGAGCGCGTAGAGATCGGCGTGCGCAAGTTTCTTGCCGTCGGTCAGGTTGTAGAGCTCTGCGTAGCGGATCTCTTTGAAATGTTCGAGATCGTCCCGATCGAAGAGACCGCTTTCTTCAATGGCCGTCTGCAGCTCATAGACGACGTTCGTGTCCTGAATCTCCTCGATCTTCGCGCCGGAGTCATATTTTCGGAATGCTCTCAAGACGTTGTCGGGCTGATTGACGAAGTCAATGATGAAGACGCGGTCCTTGTTGGGATGAATGCGGTTGAGGCGCGAATAGGTCTGCACAATCTCGACGTCGTTGCCTATGGTCTTGTCGACGTACATGGCGCAGAGTTTCGGTTGATCGAACCCGGTCTGGAACTTGTTGGCGACGATCATCAGGCGGTAGGCTTCGGTATCGAAGGCGACGTCGAGCGCTTCCCGAATGTCCGAGTTGAGGTTTTT
>OHVT01001220.1_pt1 | contig 9785 bp, 7 predicted proteins | sample 1579441 | NCBI WGS metagenome assembly OHVT01 (sample SAMEA3882542, study PRJEB24775) | human gut metagenome | biome: human-associated habitat; feature: intestine environment; material: feces | place: Netherlands | collected 2009/2010
CACAGAAGCTATGACACTGGGTACCAGAATCGTAGTTATGAAAGATGGTGTTGTTCAGCAGGTAGATACACCTCAGAACCTGTACAACGCTCCAGGAAACCTGTTTGTAGCCGGATTCATCGGATCTCCTCAGATGAACTTCCTGGATGCAACTGTAAAAGTTAACGGAAAAGACGTTACTCTGCAGGTAGGTAACTACAGCCTGAAACTGCCGGAAAACAAAGCAAAAGCTCTGATCGATGGTGGCTATGATGGAAAAACTGTTGTTATGGGTATCCGTCCGGAGGACGTAACAGACGATGCTACAGCTTTCCCGGAAAGCACAGTAGAAGCTAAGATCAACGTATACGAGCTGCTGGGTGCAGAAGTATTCCTGTACTTCGATGTTGAAGGCTTCAACATGACAGCCCGTGTAGATCCTCATACAACATCCAGAACAGGTGATACCGTAAAATTCGGTCTGGATATGACAAAAGTTCATGTATTCGACAAAGAAACAGAACTGACAATCACCAACTAGTCAAAAGTAAATATATATGGTGCCGATTCCTTCGGGAGTCGGCACTTTTTACTTTAGTAAACTATTGCATTGATTTGTTGCAATTTCATGGAAAATACGATATTATGTAACTATTCGAGTGACTGCAAAGATACTGAACAGTTACCTGTTCGAGAATCTATATCTGCAGACTTCTGGCAGTACCGGCAGATTCGGGAAACAGAAAAACGATAACAGATAAGCAAAAATGAGAGGATGTGAGCATTTGGTTTCAAGTCAGGTTTTACAAAAGACAATTGATGAACTTCGGGCAATCACCAGAATCGATCTGTGTGTGCTGAGTCTGGAAGGACAGAAAGTGGCTTCAACCTTCAGCGAAGAGGGGTTTGAGCCGGAATATGTAAGAGAATTTGTGAAATCACCGGCAGACAGTCAGGTATTGCAGGCGTATCATTTCTTTAAAATATACGATGATCAGAATGTGGAATATGTTCTGGTGACAAGCGGCGGAAGCGAAGATGCATATATGATCGGAAAGATCGCTGTATGTGAGATTCAGAATCTGATCGTTGCCTATAAGGAGCGCCTGGATAAGAATAATTTTATCCAGAACCTGCTTCTGGATAACCTTCTTCTGGTGGATATCTACAATCGTGCGAAAAAACTCCGGATCGACACAGAGGCGAGAAGAGTTGTATTTATTGTAGAGACAAAATACGAGAAAGACAACAGTGCGATGGAGACGATCAAGAGTCTGTACGCATCAAAACCGAAGGATTATATCACAGCAATCGATGAGAAAAATATTATCATTGTAAAAGAGATCAAGGAAGCGGACACTTATGAGGAGCTGGATCACGTTGCAAAAACACTGGTAGATATGCTGAATGTAGAAGCCATGTCACAGGTTCGCGTATCTTACGGAAATATCATCCATGAGATCAAGGATGTTTCCCGTTCTTATAAAGAAGCAAAGATGGCACTGGAAGTAGGAAAGATCTTCTATGCGGATAAGATAATCGTTCCATATAATAACCTGGGTATCGGTCGTCTGATTTACCAGTTGCCGATTCCGCTGTGTCAGATGTTCATGAAAGAAGTATTCGGCGAACAGCTGCCGGATACCTTTGATGAGGAAACGCTGACAACCATTAACAAATTCTTTGAAAATAACCTGAATGTCTCTGAAACATCCAGGCAGCTGTATGTGCATCGTAACACGCTGGTATATCGTCTGGAAAAACTGCAAAAGAGTACCGGACTGGACATTCGTGTGTTTGACGATGCCCTTACCTTCAAAATCGCCATGATGGTAGTAAGCTACATGAAATACATGGAAACTCAGGATTAACCGATCAATAGGAGGATTATGATGATTCAATTACTGGAAGGCGGTACCTACCTGGTCAATGGGACCGAACTGGTAGAACCGGCAAAAGCAGCAGCACAGGGACTTCCTGCGCCGGAAGAAGCAGCAAAACAGACCATGGCCTACAACATATTAAGAGACCATAATACGTCTGGAAACATGGAAAAACTTCAGATCAAATTTGACAAGCTGACATCCCATGATATCACTTTCGTAGGAATTATTCAGACAGCAAGAGCCTCAGGACTGGAAAAGTTCCCGGTACCGTATGTACTGACCAACTGCCACAACTCTCTGTGTGCTGTTGGAGGAACCATCAATGAAGATGACCATATGTTTGGCCTTACCTGTGCGAAAAAATACGGTGGTGTCTATGTTCCGCCTCATCAGGCAGTTATTCATCAGTTTGCAAGAGAGATGCTTGCCGGCGGTGGCAAGATGATCCTGGGATCTGACAGCCATACCAGATATGGTGCACTGGGTACCATGGCTATGGGCGAAGGAGGACCGGAACTGGTAAAACAGCTGCTGTCCAAAACGTATGATATCAATATGCCTGGTGTTGTTGGCGTATATATGACCGGAGCACCGATTCCCGGTGTGGGTCCTCAGGATGTGGCGCTGGCAATCATCGGAGCTGTATTTAAAAATGGTTTTGTAAAGAATAAAGTCATGGAATTCGTAGGACCGGGTGTGTCAAACTTAAGTGCAGATTTTAGAATCGGTGTGGATGTTATGACTACAGAGACTACCTGTCTGTCCTCTATCTGGAGAACCGATGATAAGATCGAAGAGTTCTATGCGATCCACGGCAGAAGCGAAGATTATAAAGAACTGAATCCGGGACCGGTTGCATATTATGATGGTATGCTGGTGGTAGAACTGGACAAGATCCGTCCGATGATTGCCATGCCATTCCATCCGAGCAATACTTACACCATTGATGAGTTAAATGCCAACTTGATGGATATTCTGGATGACGTGGAGAAAAAAGCACAGATCAGCCTGGATGGAAAGATTGATTTCACACTGAAAGATAAGGTACACGATGGAAAACTGTATGTGGAACAGGGAATTATCGCAGGATGTGCCGGTGGTGGATTTGAGAACATCTGTGCAGCCGCAGATATTCTGAAAGGTGCAAGCATCGGAGCAGACGCATTCACACTGAGTGTTTATCCGGCAAGTACACCGATTTATATGGAACTTGCAAAGAACGGAACACTGGCAACTCTCATTGAGACAGGTGCCATTGTAAAAACAGCATTCTGTGGTCCGTGCTTTGGCGCTGGTGATACACCGGCAAATAATGCTTTCAGTATCCGCCATTCTACAAGAAACTTCCCGAACCGTGAAGGTTCCAAGATCCAGAATGGACAGATCTCTTCCGTAGCTCTGATGGATGCACGTTCTATCGCGGCGACCGCAGCAAACAAAGGACGCCTGACTCCGGCTACCGAATATGCGGGAACATACAGCAATCCGAAATATTACTTTGACGGAACCATCTATAAGAACAGAGTATTCGACAGTAAGGGTGTTGCGGATCCGTCTGTGGAGATTCAGTTCGGACCGAACATCAAAGACTGGCCACAGATGCCTGCACTGGCTGAGAACCTGATCCTGAAAGTCGTATCTGAGATTCACGATCCGGTTACTACAACGGATGAACTGATTCCGTCCGGCGAGACTTCTTCTTTCCGTTCCAACCCACTGGGACTGGCAGAATTTACCTTGTCCAGAAAAGACCCGGCTTATGTGGGACGTGCCAAAGAAGTCCAGGTAGCAGAAAAAGCCATCCAGAACGGTGAATGTCCGGCAGAAGCACTTCCTGAACTGAAATCGGTATTCGAAGCTGTTCATACAAAGTACCCACAGGTAGATAAGACCAATGTTGGTGTCGGTTCTACCATCTTTGCCGTAAAACCGGGTGACGGTTCCGCGCGGGAACAGGCTGCATCCTGCCAGAAAGTTCTTGGCGGATGGGCAAACATTGCCAATGAATATGCAACAAAACGTTATCGTTCCAACCTGATCAACTGGGGTATGCTGCCATTCCTGATTCCGGAAGGAGATCTGCCGTTTGCCAATGGCGATTATCTCTTTATCCCGGATGTACGGAAAGCAGTGGAAGAAAAATGGGACAGCATCACCGCTTATAAAGTGGGAGAAGAACTGACACCGTTTACCCTGACGCTGGGCGAACTGACCGACGATGAACGTGAGATCATCCTGAAAGGTTGTCTGATCAACTACTATAGAAATGAAGGAAACATTCAGTAGGCAGTATTTACCATCACCGAAGGTGACACGGAAAACTGAATAAACGAGAAAAGCCGGATCCCGGAGCAGATGTATACCGAGGATCCGGCTTTTTATGTGGGAAAACCTTTTTCGAAGATACATGAGTATTGTTGGTCTTGAAGTAATTATATAAACAATTATAATAAAAATGAATATATAGACAGTATAAAAAGAAATATCAAAAATATAATAAAAAAATATAAGAAAAATCTTTAAAAAGTATTGACAAATATGAATCTGTCTGTTATTATAAACTCAACAAAAAACAAAACACCTTATCAAACATCAACACCCCATTTTCTATGAAAGAGACGAGAAATCTTCATAAGAAGAATGGAAAAGGAACTGATAAAAAAATAGAATCCGAAAGATACTAATTAAGAAAGTTAATTGAATCGGATTTCCGGAAGGTTTGGGAGGTAAGATCAGAACGTGAGGTAACAGATCTTATTCAAACGTGGAAAGAAATCAAAAACAATGTTTTCTTAAATCAGAACAAAAGGATCTGTATTTTCTATCAGGATGGAAAAGATAAGAACCCAAAAAAGAAAAGGAGGATAAAGCCGTTGTACTAAGAACATAAACTTATCATTGTAAGCGTGGTAAGAGCAAGCATTCCCCGCACAGAAAGACCTTTTATGAAGAATGAAAAAAGAAAAAAAGATGCCAGATCAGAGCATACAGATTAGATAAAAGGTAACAAGAGCTTCTCCTTACAGTGAATACATTACCACAAAAATAATAGAAAAGATTTTAAAAGATGTGTAAAGAAACATTTTTTAAAAGAATATGAGTTCACTGAATAGACCTATATAGAAACCAAAATAGTAATTATTCGGAACGAAGAGAAAAGTAAAATGCAAAGGCTATATCCGATAGCAGGTGTATTTGAAAGAGATCTTAAAAAAGATATAATGAAAAACGTTCTGTATAGCATAGGAAAGTGAATATCCATATTTTGAAAAATTTATAAACGTCAATTATAAATTTGAAGCTGGCTATTATTCTTTATATAGATATAACATTTCTAAGTAAGTAAACGAAAAAACTTACGAGCAGGGAAGAAAGAGAAAATCAGTTTATATAGATAAAATTGAATAGGAACTCTGAAAAACATTCCTACATAAAAAAGTATATAAAATATCCTGAAAAAGTAAAGAAAACAACCGAAAGAAAAATAAAAAAATAAAAGAAAGAGAAAAAGAGGTTTAGACAATTGAATAAAGAAGATCATTAGAACAGCCGTTATGTCGATTAAGATGAGATGTAGCGGCTGTTCGTATTTGTGCAATGAAATAGCGAAACAATGGAGAAAAGAGAAAAGCCGTGGAACAGGGTTTTTCACATTGTAGAAAAAGAAAATTGCGTTTATAATAAAAGTCTGTGGATATTTGTGAAAGAGAAAAATGTCCGGATATGGATCGGATATCGGAAAAGACATATCCGAGAACAGAGAAATAAGGAATGGAGCAGAGCGATGGTAAGATGGTCGGCAGATGATATCATATACGAAGATGAACAGATTCTTGTGTGCAGGAAACACAGTGGGATGGCGGTGCAGAGTGCGCGGGTCGGTCAGATGGATCTGGAGAGTGAATTGAGAAATTACAGGAATGGAAATTATATTGGGATTGTACAACGGCTGGATCAGCCGGTAGAGGGCGTTCTGGTTTTCGGAAAGACGCCGCAGGCTACGGCATGGTTAAATAAACAGCATCAGAATGGTATGATGAAAAAAGAGTATCTGGCTGTTTTTACAGGCACACCAGTAAAAGAAAAGCAGGGTATCTGGGAGGATTATCTTATAAAAGACGGAAAAACCAATACTTCACGGGTGACGGGTAAAAAGGATCGGATGGCAAAAAAAGCTGTACTGTCGTACAGAATTATGGACTGGAGAGATGACAGAGGACTGGCAGAGATCCGGCTGGGAACCGGCCGGCATCATCAGATTCGTGTGCAGATGGCGCATCATGGGATGCCGCTGTGGGCAGACGGAAAATATAAGAAAAAAGAAGAGATGCTGGAAGCAGAACAGGGAACGGCCATTGGTCTGTGTGCCTGGCGCCTGGAATTTGCACATCCAAAGACCGGGAAAAAAATGAAATTTGAAGTACAGCCGGAAGGTGCATGTTTCCAGGAATTTTCAGAAGCAATAAAACCATAAAAATTATTTGATGATGAATTTAAAAAATTAGTCACAAAAAAATCAAGAAAAACTTAAAGAACGCCTATGGACTATTTTGAATGGTCATGTATAATAGAGACGATGTGAAAACTTTCGCGTATCCGGTGAAAAAAGTATCTGTGCAGGTACAAAACAGTTATGTGCCGGAAGCATATTACATAAGGGGAATATAAGATGAGAAGAAAGATAGGAAGAATATTAGCCCCTGTCATGGCAGCTATGCTGGTATTTGGCGGGTGTGGAAATAAGACAGCAGACCGGGTGACAGAAAATCAGACCCATAAAACAGAGCCGGTGGAAAAAGAACCGGCAGAAGATGAAGATGAACTGAAAGAAGAAAATCAGGAAGAACAGAATACACAAGATCAGGAAACAGATGTTGAGGAAGAGGAGGAAAAGGCAGAGATTCCGGAAGAGAGCACCCTGGATATTAATTATACATCGGTGGATGGTCTGCGCATGGAAAAAGGCAGCAGGATCTCTGTGGTGATTAAAAATACAGAATCCGATTACTGGAAAGCGGTAAAAAAAGGAATGGAGCAGGCGGTTTCTGATCTGAATGAATATCTGGGATACAAAGGTGATGATGCGATCACCTGTACCATCGAGGGTCCGAAGGATGAAAACGGTGTCGATGAACAGGTGAATATTCTGGATATGGTACTGACGGAGAATCCGGTGGTGGTATGTCTGTCAGCAGTTGATATGAGTTCCTGTGAGGCACAGCTGGAGGCGGCACAGGAAGACGGAATTCCGGTTGTCATGCTGGATTCCGGTGTGAAGAGCGATGACGATCTGGTTTATGCATACTGTGGAACAGATAATAAGGAAGCAGGCGAAGAGGCGGCAAAACAGTTGTGTGAAGCGATCAAAGATGCGGGTGAGGTGGCAGTGATGTCTCATACTCAGCTTTCCCAGAGCAGCAAAGACCGCGTGGAAGGTTTTCAGGAAGAAATCACAAAGAATCACCCGAATGTCAGTGTCGTCAGCGTAGATTATCAGCCGTCCAAGGACGATGATCCGACCGAGGAAGAATCGATTGAGGCAGTGCTGGAAAAATATCCGGATCTGAAAGGATATTATGCGACAAATCAGGCGACCAGTGAGGCAGTACTTTCTGTTCTGGACAAACACACCGACCGTTCTGTTCAGATGATCGGTGTTGATATGGGGGATACCCAGAAAAAAGCGATCGAGGATGGAAAAGAAGTCGGAAGTGTATGCCAGAATCCGTATGGTATGGGATATGCAACCATTGTGGCAGGTGCAAGAGCTTCACTGGGTCTGGAGAGTGACAAAAAAATCGATTCCGGTTTTCAGTGGATCGATAAGAATACGATTGGTCTGGAAGAGTACGCAAGATATTTGTATTAAGAGGTGGCACTGCTGTATATCGTGAAAGTTCTTAAGATACGGCGGTGGCGGAGAAAACAGAAACAAAGTTCAGAAAAAAAGATGCGGGTATGGAGTTTGCCCGCATTTTCTGTATAAAGGGTACGAAAAAATGACGATGGAATACAAATCAAACTATGAGAAAGTGACAGAAGACTGGAAAAAACGTTTTCTGGATATGGATCAGGAACGGCTGATCGAACGTTTCCAATTAAACCATGACGGACAGTGGCTGTACCTTCGCTATCTGGGGCAGCAGCTGAAGCTATCGCGTACATCAGGAAAGGTTCTGTTTGCAGATAGAGAAGAAATACCGGAATTTGATACGGTTATTACGGTATATAATATGTTTTACTATGCAAAAGAGCATCCGGCAGCATCCGGGGAACTGGTTCCTTTTCGCCTGGTGAAACGGGTGTATCCTTTTGAACGTGCCTATCAGAAACAGATTCTGGAACCATTCGCCAGATTATTTTCCGGGCATGTGAAAGAACTGCGGGAAGCGTGTGAAAAACTGGGTGGTACAAAACTGCCACAGGGAGATGCGGGTTATCGGATCCCGGTATATCCGTATTTTGATATGGCGGTGTTGTTCTGGGACAGAGACGATGAGTTTGAGGCACAGGGAAATATGCTGTTTGATTCTAATATCACGGATTTTGTCCATGAAGAGAATGTGGTGTGTATTGCAGCGGATGCAGTAAGATATCTGTCCAGGGCAGCGGGCCTGGAAGAAATGAAGATTTATGCGGGATAATAAATAAAGAAAAGATATACCGGAAGAGATAAGGAGAGTAATATGAAGATTCGGGCGATGCAGCTGAAAGATATGGAAGAAGTGGTTGGGATGATGCGGGTATTTTATGATTCTCCTGCGGTGATCCATGCAGCACCGGACGAGATTCTGAGACAGGATGTAAAAGACTGTGTGGGAGATTGCCCGTATATTGAGGGATATATTTTTGAAGAAAATGACAGAATCCTTGGATACAGCATGGTGGCGAAAAGCTATTCTACGGAATATGGTGGTATATGTGTCTGGGTGGAAGATCTTTACATGAAAGAAGAAGCGAGAGGTCTGGGGATCGGAACTGCATTTTTCCGTTTCCTTGATGAAAAATATAAGGATCAGGCGGTACGATTCCGTCTCGAAGTGGAGGAAGAGAATGAGCGGGCGGTTGCTGTCTATAAGAAAGCAGGATATCATCCGTTGCCGTATATGCAGATGACAAAGGAACAGTAGAAGTGTAACTGACATTGAAAAACGAAAAGTAACTATTCAGTAGCCATTAACTGTGAAGGTACTGAACAGTTACAACGAAAAAGCAAAAGAAAACGGGGACAGCAGCTGAAAATGATGCTGTCTCCGTTTTTCTTTTATTATTTGATCAGTGCGGAAATCTCTCTGAATCTCGGATGCATGGATGTTTCCATCAGTTCAAAGAGAATTGCTTCGTAGCTGGTAACAACGGCACCTGCCTGCGCCATCCGGCGGATAGCAGTCTGAAGATCAGAGGATTTTCGGGAAGAGACACAGTCTGCAATCAGAAAAACCTCGTAACCCAGATGTAAAAGATCGAGTACGGTCTGTTCTACGCAAATATGCGCTTCTACTCCGCAGACGATTACCTGTTTTTTGTGGAAATCCTGAAGCGTCTTTCGGATAATCTCATCTCCGAGACAGCTGAATGTCCGTTTCTCCAGCCAGGAATCTGTTCCGGCTGCTTCAAAAAGAGAGGGGGCAGACATTCCCAGTCCTTTCGTGTACTGCTGGGTGATCAGAATGGGAATGTCCAGGAGACGGAGTCCTTTCAACAGCGTTTCTGTATGACGCAGAGTCTCTTCGCCGTTCTGTATGGCGGGAAGAAGACGTTCCTGTTCGTCGATGGCAAGGGCAATGGCATGTGGCAGCTTGATTTTCATAAAATATGTCCTCCAAAAGTTTACAGAGTAGGGATCATGCTTTCCAGAGCGTGTTTGAAAAATCATTTCCGCAATCTGCAAGCCCCACTTTGCGGTATATTTTACCCTCA
>OHVT01001223.1_pt1 | contig 9767 bp, 7 predicted proteins | sample 1579441 | NCBI WGS metagenome assembly OHVT01 (sample SAMEA3882542, study PRJEB24775) | human gut metagenome | biome: human-associated habitat; feature: intestine environment; material: feces | place: Netherlands | collected 2009/2010
CTTCCGATCTCAAGTTTGTGCACTTGGGTTGCTTGGCCGTGCCGAAGCCGTCGAACTCGATGCCAAGAATGTCACCCTGCAGACGAATCTGCTCGTTCATAATGCGGGAGAGCGGCGACTGGTAACAGCAATAGGTCTTGCGCTTCTCGATGCAGACACCGAGCACCTTCGACTTGCAGTACGAGCCGACGTAGTGACAGTTGCCCATGTCGCGGTTAGAGGTGAGCTCATACTCTTCGTCTTCGCATGCGTAAACCATTTGAATGATCATCGTTGCGACGACATAGGCCGTATAGATCCAGGACACGACCGTGAAGACCGTCGCCATATTCGACATGAAGGCTTCGCCGGCGGTTTTAGTCACTTCTTCGGCCCCTTGCTGAGCCGTTTGTTCCGGAAGCGGCACCGACGGCGTCGGCGTTCCCATGCCGATCTTGTTGAAAATCTTGGTGAGGATTTCCTCGCACTTCTTCTTGATCTGGTTCTTGACCTCTTCAAGGAAGGTATTGATCGGCTTGAAGATTTCCTCGACCGTGCCCGAGATGTTGTCGACGGGCGTCGAGAAGTAATCCTTGTACCAATCGGACTTGGTAACAAGCTCCACCATGTCCTTTTTCAGATCGACGTATTGGCCGGCAAGATCGCCTGCTATGGTGCCATCCATTTTTTTGGAAGCATCAAGGTCATTGAGCGCAGAATCGAGATCGGCAAAGCCTTTGATGAGCGTGATATAGGCCCCAATGCCGATGCCCGGCGTCGACTCGCAGCAGTCGGCCACGCCGCCCACGGCCTGCTTGCATTCACCGCCCTCTCCGCCGAAGACCGTGCAGACTACGTCTTCCTCATGGGTATAGTCTCCATCCTCCGTCATACCCTCACAGACCATGTCCTCGGTCATGTACTGCATGGCATTGAGGAGCGCCGTCACCTTGGCAAAGTCCGTGCTAACGCTGGTCTGCGTGTCGATGCAGTCGTTGCCCATGCAGGCGATGTCACCCGGACACTTGTACTGGGTATCGGCCCATTTGTCCGTGACAGGCACGTCCTTGCCGCAGTCGTAGACCACGTCATTGACGTAGCACGTTCCTGATGCGCCCGATGCCCCTTCCGTGCATTGGGAGCGAATGAACTGACACTCGGGATTTTCTTCGTACTGCTTGCAGGTATCGAGCTTGCCGCCCACATTCTCAGGGCATTGCCTGTTGCCGTTGGCGTCGATCCAGCAGTCCATCTGGCCTTTGTAGAAGTCCCAATTCGTTGTGACGGTCATTTTTCTGCACAACGGATTGATGCTTGGATGCGGAGGCTTCGACATGTCGTGCGGACAGACGATGATGCCGTTGTCCGTCATGCATCCGTTGGCATCGAGCTGAGGCATGTCGGTGCATTTGACGGTGCCTTCGGCAAAGCCGTCGTTGACGGCATTGAGCGTTTCAAAGCATTCTTGCGGTGCCCAAGACTCCTCATAAACCGTTTTCGACGGCTCATAGAAGATGCGAATTCGGCCAAAGCCCTCGCCGCCCCCGGTAACCGAAGCGCGAATCTTGAAGTTCACCAAGGAATTGTGTTCAACGTTCTTGAACCAATGAGTGACGTCCACATTGGGATTGCGGCTCCATGACGTCGAAAGCTCGCAGGCACCGCCGGTTTCGGGCGGGAAGTTTTCATTGGGGCCTGACCAAACTTTGGTCTCCTTGCCGGGAGGCCCGATCCAGACCTGCATATAGTCGTCCCACTTGGCGTACTCCAGAATCGCCTGCTTGACGGAGGACGGATTCACCATTCGGTAGACCGTATTCTGCTCATAGACGGAGCAGCGTCCGCTCCAATAGTTGTCTCCAACGCGTCCAATCCAAAGAAGTGCGCAACCCGTTCCACAGCTGTCAAGGTTGTACGGCCCTTCGTGATGTTGAATGATCCCGGCGGTGTAGTAATGGTTGTGCGTGCATTCCTTGTAGTCGGCAATGTGCTTGACGTCGGTCTTGTCTCTTATGATGGTCTCTGCAGTGCAGTCGGCCAGACCCGAAACGATGTTTTCAATGTCCCCGATGATTTCGTAGGTTTTGTCAAACATCGGATCGTTGCTCATGTCAACGTCGGGGCGATTGAGATACGTCTCGTTCAAAACGGAATAGACGTAGCCCTCAAGCGAACCGCCGTTTCCGCTTTCAACCGACTGGGCATCCTTGAACAGAGACTCCTTGGCCGCGTCTCCGCGTTTGCCCATTTGGTCGCCGCTGTTGTAGATCCCTTTCAGCGCCTCGATGTCCTCCATCGTCATCGAAGAGGAGATGCTGCTTCCCTCCTTTCCGGTGGAGCCCTGCAGATCCGTCTGCTTGATGGTCTGTTGCGTACCGTCGGGCATGGTCATGGTGACCGTCCCGTTGGCGAAGGTGTTGGGATTCTCCTTGAACTTGCCCGCGATGTCATTGGCAAAGTGTTGAGCCTCATGCCCAATGGCGGACATGTTAGTTTCCGTCCCGAACGCCCAGGTCGGCATCACCATGATGGAAGCCGAGACGAGCGAGCAGACTGTCTTGCGCATCGCGCGCAGAACGGTGAAGCCGTTGGCGCGAGCTGGTGTTGTGATTTCTGCTTGATGCATATTCTTGGGATTGAGGATAAGTGAATGCGGAAGTCGGCCATCAAGGCCGCTACCTGCGGCTGTTATGTGTTGCAACAGTCGAGCCAGCGCCAAATGACGTAGACGGGATCCTCCCCGACGGAAGGTATGGTTCTGGCCATGCCCCACAAAAGCTCGCTTTCACCGAGCGCATGGTTGTCCGTCGTTTCTGGAGATGGATAAAAGAGTGAGAAGCGGTACTGGCGATCTGGCCGCCACACTGCGCATCTCGTCCAATCGTCCCCCATTCAAGCCCTCTGCGGTGGAGAGCGGCGAGCGTGCGCACCGACATGGCGGACGTGGTCTTGAGAATCCCGTCGCGTCCAAGCACGTGACCCGAGAACGGATAAATCGTTCCCCAGGAGCCCGCACACCAGTAGAGCTCCTTCATCGGCTCCTTGATGTTGGCCGCAATCGCATCGGGAATGCAGGCGGCAACAGCAAAAGGCGTGCCCAAAAGTGCAGCTTCGGGGTTTGTGAAGAACGCGAGCTCGTCGCTGCTCCAGGTCGGGTCGACCTCGGAGAGATACATCACGTCCAGATCGTGGAAGGCGCCCGGATTGCAATGTCCCGGCACGAACATGTCGAGCATGATCATGACGGGAAAGGCGTAGTAGTGATAATGGCGGTAAGTAGCGTCAATGGCAGGCTTTGATTGCCCCTTGTTCTGCGTACCTTGATTGAGGCGGTTGAATGGAAAGCGAATGCCGTTGAGAACAGAGGAGCAGCCCGACACGCGCTGAAATTCCACCAGACGATTGGGTTGCCAGAAGGCCGTGGGAATGCCGGGACGGGGTACGCCCTTGTTGTCCCAACAAACGCATGCGAGGTTTTTGGCTGCACCGTCCGGCACTCGACTCGCATTAAGGGATCCCGAGATCGGCACGCCGGCAACGCGAATGGGAAAGACGCAATCCCAGCAAAGGTCCGTGATGAGCTTGCCGCTCATCACCTTTGCGTTGATGCAGCCGACTTCGCCCGCCTTTGCCTGACCGATCAAGATCGAAAGACAGATCGCCATGGCGAAACACGATATGGCCATGCCGTGCAGTATCCACACGAGAAGCGTCACCATGAGCTTTAGCCAACCGACGCGCAGGAACTCCAGCGCGGATGGAAAGACCTGAGAGCGTGAAGGCATTTACTTCGACTCCTTGGAGGAAACATCGCGAGGCGCGACCTCTTCGATAATGAAACGCTTGGCCGTGTTGTCCGCCGTCACGAAAGTGGGCGTGGCGCGAACGTCCCAACGATCCTTCACTTCGGAGGTCAGAAGAAAGACGTGACTGTCGAGGCGGTCGCAAACCGCTTCGTAATGCCCCCAGCCGGGTCCGAGGGTTTTGTCTTCACCGGCCTTCGACCGATCAAAGGCCGTCGCCATGTAGATGAACTGCGTAAAGCCCTCGGCACGAAGGAGCTTGACCTTGTCGAGAACCGCCTCCATTTCAACCTCGCGCTTAGGATTGAAGATGACGAGCACGCTGTTGAAAGGGCGGGCCTCAAGAGGGTTGACCACCTCGCCCGCACGGCGAACGGGATTGCCGTTGGCGTCATTGATGTCGGCCACCACATGAATCGACGGATCGAGCACTCGCCTGATGCTTTTCTCTGCCAAGGGAAGCTCGTCAAAGGTTTGGTTTGTCCAGAAGCGCTTCATCGCCTCCGCCTTTTTCTTTTCCCAGTCGATTTGTGCGACGCGCCGCTTCATCTCCTCGATCATGTCTGGCTCGTCGATTCTGTAGACCGGGCCCTGTTCTCCGAACCGGCACGGATGCTCTTCGGAGCAGTTTTCAAGCTCGATCTTTTCGTTGAGCCATTGATCGTTGTGCAGACCGTCCACCTTGGCTATCAGGGGCGGGTGAGCCGGCCCCTCCTTCCCCTGCATCCGGCTTTCGAGATTGAGTTTTTCAAGCAGACCGGGGGCATATTGAACGCGCACGACCGACGGCACCGCCTTCACCTCGTACTGGGAAAAGAGTGTCGGATCAAGCACGATGTTGGGAATGGGGTCGTACTGCGCTGCCAGCATCTGTATGCGCTTGATCCCGTCGCCGAGCGACACGCCTTTGGGAATCCCGCGCATCACCAGCGTGACATCATCGCGACCGGCATTGCGGGAAAGAATGTCGTTGAGCACGTCGTCTCCGAGCGAATACGAGACGAACACATAGGTCACGTTCTGATGCTTGGGCGCTTCCGTCTCCATCCCAAGACGCTCCCTCGCGTCCGGTATGCGGGCTTCAACGACCGGATTTTCCTCAAGGGCTTTTCGCATCATGTTGATGAACGATGCCGGATGAGCCGGATCGTTCAAAACCGCAGCGATGTCCTCCATCACCAGTGATTCGGATTGCGTCAACGCCCTCCCTTCGGGGCGATCCGAGACGGCCTTTGCTGCATGGGCCGCCTTGGCCGCGCGTTCGAAGTCTTCCGGCGTCAGCCGGCAGTTGTCGCAATTGCCTTCGGTTTCACCTGTTTCGTCTTGCAATTGGCCTTCGGCAAGAGAAGAAGGATCGTCGCCTTTGAGCGTCTTCTCCAACGCCTTTTTGTCATCGGCGAGCTGCCGGGCTATGGCCTCAAAGGCTCCGCTCATCGGATTGGCCTCGATGCCCAACGCTGTGTTGTCGTGGTAGCCCGCCGGAGCCGCCATGGCCGACTTTGCGGCTGTCAGCCACTGCGCTGCATGATCGAGCAGGTGACCAAGCGAGGACACTGGAACGCCAACCGGCTGCAGGAATCTTTCCTCGCTTCGACTCGATGGGAGACGGCTCTCCTCGCTTCGACCCGAATCGGGGAACGCGTTGAGGATTTCCCTCGAATGGGGGGAGACATTCGGAGACTGAGAAGAACGCCTGCTGGCTGCACCGGCGTTCGTGTTCGTAGAAGCCGGAATGTCCGGGAAATAGGTCTGCATATCATGCGTAGCACCCTTCGAAAGCAAATCGCCGTCCTGGTACTTCAGGGCAAAAGCGTTTTCCTGGTTCGCCCTGCTTCTTGCCTCCATCGCCGCACGTTGTTCAGGTGTGGGGTCCATGCGCTTGGCCCGGCCCGTCGCGAAGTCCTCTTCTGTCGGAAGGATCGTGTGCACCTGCACGCCGCCGCGAGTGACCACGCCGCCCGTCTTGGCCTCACGAATCTGCCGGCTCTGCTCAGGTGTCATGCCGGGAATAACGAAGTTTTGCGTGGTCTTGCGCCCATACTTTCGCTCCTCTTCGAGAATGCGCTCGTTTTCCTCAGCCCAACGTTCAGCCTGAGTCTTGACCTTCGGTCGGGGCTTGACGCGGCCTTCCTTGACGGCCTGTTGATACTCGGCCTCCCACTGAGCGGCGAGCGCCCTTGCCTGATCGAGCACGAGCTTCTTTCGCCTCGATATGGGGCGACCCGTGTCGGTGTAGCCCCTCACGCCCTCAAACCTGGGCATTACCTTGAAGGGCGGTAACTTGACGGTGGCCATGGGGCCAAACTTACCGAGACGCGTGCGCACTTCATGCGACTCGCCATCGACTATCGACGCTCTGGGCGCATCGGCAATGCTGTGTTTGGGCTCGTCCGCAATGGAGGGCGCTGCCGGCGTCACACCGGAAAACACCGCCGAGAGACACGCGCAAAGCCAGACATGACGCTTGCGAAACATTATTCTTCCTCAAAAAAGCACATGGGCACGCCCCACGATCTGACTGCCGTTGATCGGACCCCAATAACGTGAATCAAAGGACATAGGCATCGTGCCCAACATCCAAAACTCGTCGGCTTGCAGCACTCTGCGACCGACATAGCGCTTGACGGCTTCATCGTCGAGCGCCTTCAAGTGCGGAAGGCCGCGGGCAAACTGCCGGCCATTGACGAGAATGCGAAAGTCGGGCGTCACTTCAACCGTGTCGCCCGGCCCAGCCGCCAGAAACTTCGCCATCAGCGTCCCGTTCGCGTACACGGGCTCGGCCTGCATCGCACGGTACGCAAAGACCTCACCCACCACGGGCGTCTTGTCCTGATGGTCGACAATGAAGACTGTCCCGCGAATGCAGCCCATCACCTGCGAATTGATGCCGATGGAAAAGCGAAATGAAAACAACCACCCCGCAAGGAAGAGAAGCGCACTGATGGCGAAAACCTTCACCCACCAGTTTTTGGGAGGCATGGTGAAGTGAAGGTCAAAGGGCATGCGCAAACGTTCGCAGATCATGGTCCAGTCGATTCCATGTCGGGCACTGTGACCATGTTCATCTTCGTTTGCGTCTTCATCTTTATGGCTTCTTGATTGCGCTTGATCACGTCATCGGGAACGTTCGGGATCAAGTCCTGCGGCTCGATGACGAGTTCGGGCGGGAGCGCAACCGCCATGCCGGCATCGAGCACGATGATGCCTTCGTCGCGCAGTTGAGCGAGCTTTTGATGCACCGTCTCGAAGAGCGGCCCCGTCTTCTCTTCGTCAAAGTTGGTCATTTGAGCTATCGTCACGCCGACCATCATCTCCACCGCCATGATCTTCGGATGCTCTGGCTTTGAGACGGGCGGAAAGTAGGAGAAATAAGCGACCATCACCGCCCAGGAAAGCAGGATCGAGACGAGCGCCGTCGTGCCCAATGCACTGAGCAGCCCTTCGGTTTTTTTTGTCTCCTCCGGCGTTGGAGGCGAAGCGCTTCCCTGAGAAACAGGCTTGGCGTTCGGATCAAAGATGGGTTCGCGTAATTCAGGCGTTGACATGTTGTTTGGCTGTTTCAATGAAAAGGTCGCAAGGATCGGGCGTGAAACAGTTTGTCAACGCAATCAATTTACGAGGCGACGGTTTCGGCAAATTCGGGCGAATCGAGAGAGTACAGAACGGTCCCGGACGTTCAATTTTGGTAAATTCTGGTACCATATTCCCAAAATTACACGCCTTTTTGGGAATATAATCCCAAAATGTTCCAAACCTGCAGGTTAGCTCATCATGTTCAACTTTCCCTACATTCGCCGCGAGCTCGAAGCCCCCATCTTAAGAGGCACACTCCGCAATCGAGCGGAGCTGATTCTCGGTCCTCGCCAGGTAGGTAAAAGTACAATGCTCGATCATCTTGTACAGAACCAGCGTTTCATTAAGCTCACCGGAGAAGATGAGGACGACCTGAGCATCCTTGCAGATCCGAAGACATTTCTCACGCTAACGCAACAATTCCCAAATGTCATCATTGACGAAGCGCAGTTTGTACCGAACATTGGCCGCGTGATCAAGCGCTTAGTCGATAACAACACAACGGATTCGCGCATCTTCGTAACCGGTTCCAGCGCCCTGGACCTTGGTGGCCATCTCAAAGAATCTGCAGCCGGCCGCTTCAATTCGTACAACCTTTGGCCTCTTTCTCTGGAAGAACTTGCCGAACACAGCAGCTGGATCGAAGTCAAGCGTCAAATCAATGATCGCATGATCTATGGTTGCCATCCTGATGTAATCAATGATCCGGCCCATGCCAAAGAGTATCTTCTCGACTTCACGGATTCCATTTTGTACAAGGACCTGTTCAAACTGGCTGAAGTCCGGAAGCCTACCGATCTCACGAAGTTGGTTACGTTCCTTGCAGCTAACGTGGGCTCCGAAATCCGCTACGGCTCCATCGCTTCCGAACTTGGCATTCAAAACAAGACTATCGAACGCTATGTCGATTTATTGGCCTCCTGTTTCATCTTGAAGGTTGTTCCTTCGTGGACGAGAAACCCAACGGCAGAGCTCAAACTCAGTAAGAAAATCTATTTCTACGACAATGGAATTCGCAATGCGCTATTGAAAAACTTCGCGCCTGTGCCTGCACGCGAAGACAAGGGCGCTCTTTGGGAAAACCTGTTCTTCACCGAACGCTTAAAGCTCCATGCCTTCAGGCGAGACGGCGGAGAAATCTATTTCTGGCGAACCAAAAAGCAGCATGAGATGGATTTTATCGAGATTGTGAACGGCACCATTGCTGCCTTTGAGTGCAAGGCTGGCAACAAAATCAACTCCACCTCAATCAAAGCATTCTCTCGCGCCTATCCGAACATTCCGGTGACAGTTGTCTCCCCTGACAATATTGACCAAGATCCGGCGGAGCCTGCGAGCTTAGCAAATGCATTTGACGCCCCTCCAAATCCCTGACCGTCCCGACGGTAAGTCTTCAATTTGGCAAATATTGGGATTATATTCCCAGAATGTTCGGCTTTTTTGGGATTATAATCCCAAAATGTTCCGTTGATAGTCTGATCAGGCCGGGCTTTTGACTTTCTCCCAGCGTCTGATCTCTGGACCACCCTAGCCTTTTTTACACAGTTCTGGCGTCGAACGTGACGGGTGCGGTTAACTGGCGCCCTTCCCGTCCGTCCGGCGGGCCAAAGGGCGAGGGTCCCGCGAGCTTCTTTGCGGACTACGCCTTCTCCGAAGGCATTGCGGTCGCCCCAAAGACCGGCAGTAGCTTCCTGAACGAACTCGCCGACCGCCGCACCCGTGCCGACCTTGAGGATCATGGTCTGGGCGCAGAGGGCCGCGAAGACCTTGCCCACGCCGCTGCGTGCGAGGACGACGCGCCTGCCCTCGAGGCTGCCGATGATGAAGTCGATGCCCGAGACAGTTTCGGTGCGGGCGTTCTTCATCATGCTGCGAAGAATCGCGACTTCGACGTCCATCGCGCCGATGATGCCGGTGATCTGCATGTGTCTGTCTCCTCTTGACAAGGAGCAGCTCGAGGCATTGTTCACCAATGCCATTCTGGGCGCGGCGCTTATCGCAGCGGCCGCCGCAGCCTCCGCGGCCGACGGCAAGTTCCTTGCCGACCGCCATGTGGAGCGCGGCCTCAAATGCGAGTCGTGCCATACGCCCGACATGAAGATCAAGACCAGCGGCGACTACGACGTATGCGTCGACTGCCACGGCAACTACAACGCCATGATCAAGAAGACCGAAGGCCGCTACGAAACCAATCCGCATGCGCAGCACGAAGGCGCACTCCCGTGCACAGAATGCCACAAAGGCCACAAGGCCGGCGTCAACTACTGCGGCGGTTGCCACAACTTCGAATACAAGGTGCCTTGATCGCGCGCCAACCCCAAGACGACCGGCACGCCTCTCGGCGTCATTGTCTGTATTGCTTGGGTTGCTTCCCGCAAGCGTTAATGGCTTCTTAGCCAACGGAAACGGGGT
>OHVT01001225.1_pt1 | contig 9756 bp, 7 predicted proteins | sample 1579441 | NCBI WGS metagenome assembly OHVT01 (sample SAMEA3882542, study PRJEB24775) | human gut metagenome | biome: human-associated habitat; feature: intestine environment; material: feces | place: Netherlands | collected 2009/2010
AAATGAACACGACCACATCTTGTGGATGGTTTCAAACCAATCCACAAAATCAGTGGGATTTGTGACAGAGAATATCATGGTTCGCAAGGCGCGTCAAGATGATTTTGAAAAATTTATTGTGGTAAAGCAGTGATAGTAGGACTTATAGGAGGCTGCTTGAGCTGTTTTTTCTATTTACAGCTACAATGATAGCCATTGGGGGATTGTGATTGGTCAGGGCTGAAAAGGGCTTTCATGATTTGCTGCAGCGCATCATGTCCTCGACGCTCCCAGCGTCCTCAAAGGACGATTTGATGGGTGTGTAGGGATAAGCTGTAAAAAGAAGCATGGACGCCCCCGAAAAGGAGAGCGTCCATGCTTCTTGCTGTATCCGAATGGAGGAGATTGCGAAATCAGTGATTGTCCGGGCAGACGATTTCCAGCATCTGATCGAAAACCTCTTCCATCTGCCGCACCAGTGTGAACTGGGTGCGGGCGCGGTCGAGGTTGTGATCCGGGCGAGCAATATGGAAATAATGGTCGCCCTCCAGATAGTCAGTCAGAAAACGGATGCCGCATTCCAGCGTCATGAGCCTTGCACCCCATGCAAGGCTCTTTTTTTCTGCCATGCTCATGGATGCCCCGGCAGTGGAGAGATACCCTTTGGCGAACACTTCGTACAGATGCAGGTCAAAATGGACTTTGCTCTGGTCAGGTTCGTCCTCAGCGCAGTCGTTGGCACCGGTGCGGATGGAATCGCCGAAGTCGTAGGCCGAAAGTCCCGGCATCACGGTGTCGAGGTCAATGACACAGATGCCTTTTCCGGTAGCGGCATCGATGAGGACATTGTTGATCTTGGTGTCATTGTGGGTGACGCGCAGAGGAATTTCGCCAGCTGCCAGCTGATCCAGCAGGACATGGCAGTCCTGCTCCCTCGCATGGATAAATTCGATTTCCGACGTGATATTTTTTGCCCGGCCCAGTGCATCGGCGGCGAGGGCTTTTTCAAAATTGGCATAGCGGTTGGGCGTGTCGTGGAAGCGGGCGATGGTTTCGTGGAGGGTGGAGGCCGGGTAATCCTCCAGCTGGTTCTGGAATTTGCCCAGTGTCTCGGCCACGGTGCGGAAGTCGGTTTCGCTGCCGACCTGCTGCAAACAGATGGTATCTTCTACAAAGTCGTAGGCACGCCATGCGCCGCCGTCTGCATCCAGATAGCAAGTCGACCCCGACAAAGTTGGGATGACATTCAGCGTTTCCCGTGCTGGGTCGCCGCCCTCGGCAAGAATTTTCGCCCGCAGATGCCGGGTCACGCCGCAGACATTCTCCATCAGGCCCACCGGGTTAGTAAAGGTATCTGTGTTGATGCGCTGCAAAATAAAGCGTTTGGAATGATCTTCCCGCCAGACCACAAAGGTGTCGTTGATATGCCCCTCACCATAGTGGTGAGCATCGCAGAGCACAGGCCCGCCAAAATCAAAGGCATTTGCAGCAGACTGGAGCAGAGAAAGGGTAACGGATTTCATCATAAATTCCTCGTTTTCGTTATACTTCATGCCGTTTTGACGGGGCAGGGCGTTGTCCCTGCCGCACCTGACGGCGGTATTCATTGGGGGTCAAGCCTTCCGCCTTGCGGAAGCATTGGGAAAAATAGCTGGGAGAGGAAAAGCCCATCAACTCGCTGATCTGCGCCAGACTGTAACCGGTGTTGCCCAGCATATGCTTGCTCTCCTCAATGCGGCGGCGGTTCAGGTAAGTAATGGGGGAAATGCCGTACTCCCGCTGGAAGGTGTGGGCCAGATAGTATTTGTTCAGGTGGGCAAGCTCTGCCAGCAGGTCCAGCGAGATATCCTCGCGGTAGTTGGTGTCCAGATACCGCTTGATCTCGGCGCACTCCCGGTTCTCGGTCGGGGCAGCCTCCTCCAGCTGCAGCGAAATGGTGGTGCAGCGCACCAGCCAGATCAGCAGTACCTCCAGCAGGTCCTGACAAACGGTCTCGCAGCCGTCTAAGCTGCGGTCGGCCTCGGCCAGCAGCATGTGCAGCAACGTGACCATCCGCTCCCGGTTCTCCCGGCAATTGAAGATGGCGTAGTTCGTATCCGCCTTGCTGAACAAAAACTCCATGCTGGCAACGCCCAGCACGATATACTCCAAGGGCGAGGCGTTCAGGCTAAGCTCGGTATGCTCCACCTGCGGGTTCACAATGACCATATCGTCCGGCTTTACCGGGAACAGCTGCCCGGCAAGGTAGAACTGTCCCTCGCCGCTGAGGCAGTAGAACAGCTCTGTGCAGGAATGGGTGTGGGCAGTGCTGTTCCAATCGCCGCCAAATTTGCTTTTGCTGATGTACAGCAGCCGGAAGGATTCCCGTGGAGCGGGAGCATGGCGGATATCAAATCGCTCGGTACTCATAAATGGCTCCTTTTGAGGCAAAGAACAAAAAACATAAAAATAAAAGCAAGATACTAAAAATACGAGCCTAAAAACGATGCGTTGCTTCGTATGTTTTTTCTTATTATAGAGGCAATGAAGAAAAAATGCAAGCCCTGATTTTAGGCTAATTTTTATATTTTTGTTTCTCAAGTCCCTTCGGAATATGTCAAAATGGTTACAGGTTTGGGATTATGCTGAAACTTTTAAAAGATTTTTAGCACTTTTGCTGGAAGAATTTTTTAGAAAGCAACATCTATAAAAAATGAAACAACAAACCTCTTGAGCAAGGAAGCGAAAGAATTTATATTGGAGGCAGAAAAACACACAGTCCTTCGGGCAAAGCCTGTTTGCCCGGCTGTGTTTGAACGGAACAAAATGATGGAGGCAACACAGTATGAATCGTATTTCTCGTCGTAATTTCCTGAAGGCGGCCGGCGTTGGCGCCGCTGCACTGGGTCTGGCTGCCTGCGGCGGCTCTTCCAGCTCCACCGCATCCAGCGTGGCATCCTCCACCGCCGCTTCTTCCGCAGCGGCGGCTGCAGACGTTACCATCAAGGTAGCCGCCATCGAGACCGGCTACGGCGCTGATATGTGGAAGAAGGTCGCCGAGGCCTTTACCGCACAGACCGGCATCAAGGTGGACCTGACCACCGACAAAAAGCTGGAGGACGTCATCGGCCCCTCCATGCAGGGCGGCGACTACCCCGACGTGGTCCATCTGGCCACCGGCCGTGAAGCTGCCCTGACCGAGCAGTTCATCAAGGGCAACCTGATCGCCGACATCACCGATGTGCTGAGCATGACCGTGCCCGGCGAGAGCAAGAAGGTGAGCGAGAAGATCGCCGGCGGCTTTACCGACACCTCCCTGACCAACCCCTACGGCGACGGCAAAACCTATCTGGCTCCCATGTTCTACAGCCCCTGCGGCCTGTTCTACAACGCCGGTTTCCTGAAGGAAAAGGGCTGGGACGTGCCCAAGACCTGGGACGAGATGTGGGCACTGGGCGACAAGGCTGCCGCTGAGGGCACCTACCTGTTCACCTACCCCACCACCGGCTACTTCGACGCTTTCTTCTATGCTCTGATGTACGCAGCAGGCGGCCCCGAGTTCTTCAACAAGGCCACCCACTACACCGAGGGCATCTGGGACACCCCCGAGGCAAAGACCTGCTTTGATATCGTGGCAAAGCTGGCTTCCTACACCAACCCCATCACCCCCGCACAGGCCAACGATCAGGACTTTACCCAGAACCAGCAGCTGGTGCTGGACAACAAGGCCCTGTTCATGCCCAACGGCACCTGGATCGTGGGCGAGATGGCCGAGGCTCCCCGTGCAGACGGCTTTGAGTGGGGCATGACCGCCCTGCCCGCTGTCAAGGCTGGCGGCGACAGCTACAGCTACACCTGGTTCGAGCAGGCATGGATCCCGGCGGGTGCTGAGCATCTGGATGCAGCCAAGCAGTTCGTGGCGTACCTGTATAGTGACGAAGCCTGCAAGCTGTTCGCCGAGAGCGGTGCGATCCAGCCTGTGCTGGGCATTGCCGATGATCTGGACGGCGACAACAAGATGTTCTACTCCATCTATGATAACGGCGCAAAGGCAGCTATGGGCAACTTTGCAGCCTTCAGCGCCATCCCCGGCGTGGAAGTCCGCACTGTGTTCTTCGATCCCGTCAACTCGCTGGTCTCCGGCAGCATGACCGAGCAGCAGTGGATCGATGGCATCAAGTCCGCCAGCGACCAGATGCGCGCTAACATCATTGAGTAATTGAGCCCTGCCCAGCGGGGGCGGTTTTGACCGCCTCCGCTTTTTGTGGTTTCGGGATCCCAATAGAAAGGAGCGGTTTGTCTATGAAATCTGACAAGAGCCGCAAACGGTTTGTGTTTCTCTGCGTGGCACCGGCCACCATCCTGTTTTTCATCTTTATGATCCTGCCCACCCTCAATGTGTTCCGCATGAGCTTGTATGAGCGGGGTGCCTATTCTCCCAACGAGACCTTTGTGGGGCTTAAAAACTTCCAGCATCTGCTGCGGGACGCCCAGTTCATCCGCTCCATGCAGAATATGATCCTGCTGGTGGTAACGGTCACCCTGATCACCTTCGCCTTTGCACTGGTATTTGCCGCCATCCTCACCCGGGAGAAGATCAAAGGCCAGAACTTTTTCCGCATCATCTTCTACATCCCCAACATCCTGTCGGTGGTCGTCATCTCCGGCATCTTCTCTGCCATCTATAAGCCGGAAAACGGCATGCTGAACAGCATCATCGGCCTGTTCCGCAACATGAGCGACCCCATCCTGTGGAAGGGCGAAAAACTGGTCATCCCCTCCATCATCATTGCCATGGTGTGGCAGGCCATCGGCTACTACATGGTCATGTACATGGCCTCCATGTCTGCCGTGCCCATCAGCCTGTACGAGAGCGCCAATCTGGACGGTGCCGGGCGGCTGACCCAGTTCTTCCAGATCACCATCCCCCTCATCTGGACGAATATCCGCACCACCCTCACCTTCTTTATCATCTCCACCATCAACATGGCCTTCCTCTTCGTCAAGGCCATGACAAGCGGCGGCCCCAACGGCGCATCGGATGTGGCGCTGAGTTATATGTACAGCCAGAAGGACGCCGGTCTTTACGGCTACAGCATGGCCATCGGCGTGGTAATCTTCCTGTTCTCGTTTGCCCTGTCCGCCTGTGTCAACAAGGTCACCAACCGCGATACGCTGGAATTTTAAGGAGGGAAGAAGATGCAGAATACCACCGAAAAATCTTCCCGCTCTGCGGAAGGTCTGTACAAGTTTTTCATCTATTTTGTGCTGGTTCTGCTGGCCGTTACCATCATCGTGCCGGTGGCATGGGTGTTCATGGCCTCCATCAAGCAGAATGCAGAGTTCTACGGCAACCCCTGGGCACTGCCCGCCGGGTTCTACTGGCAGAACTTCGTCAACGCATGGAACGGCGCGAAAATGGGCGAATATATGCTCAACTCGGTCATCGTCACCGCGCTGGCGCTGGCGCTGCTGCTGGTCGTTGCCCTGCCCGCCGCCTACTGCCTGTCCCGCTTCCACTTCAAGGGGCGCAAGGTACTGAACACCCTGTTCATGGCGGGCCTGTTCATCAACGTGAACTACATCGTGGTGCCCATCTTCCTGATGCTGCGGGACGGCGATGTGTGGCTGAAAAGCCATTTTGGTAGCGGCTTTCTGCTGAACAATCTGGTGGTGCTGGCGGTGGTATACGCCGCCACCGCGCTGCCCTTTACCATCTACCTGCTGTCGGGCTACTTTGCCACCCTGCCCCACGATTTTGAGGAGGCCGCCTATATCGACGGTGCAAGCTATTTTTCCACCATGACCCGCATCATCTTCCCCATGGCAAAGCCCTCCATCATCACCATTATCCTGTTCAACTTCCTGTCCTTCTGGAACGAGTACATCATTTCCATGACGCTGATGAGCTCCACCAGCGCGCCCCGCACCCTGCCGGTGGGCCTTTTGAATCTGATGCAGGCCCAGCAGAGCGCGGCCCAGTACGGCACCATGTATGCCGGTCTGGTGCTGGTGATGCTGCCCACCCTGATCCTGTACATCTGCGTGCAGAAGCAGCTGACACAGGGCATGACCGTGGGCGGTCTGAAAGGGTAAGGTGACAAACGATGAAAGCATTCTGGAAAAACAATCCTGCCCTGCGCATCGTGCTGATGATCGTGCTGTTTGTGCTGTCCATTGCACTGGTGGTCGCAGGCTGGAAAATGACCGGGCAGCTGGCTGGTCTTGGCATTATGCTCTTGGGCGTGGCGTTGCTGCTGGCAGTGCTGGCCATCTACAATGCGACCTATCAGGATTGAGGATAAGAGAGAGGTAAAGGAGAATCCCTATGGATGAAACAAGAAAGTCCGGGCGCGTGACAATCCCCACCGACTTGGACGTGGTGCCCGAAACGCTGGAAATTCTGAAAAAGTGGGGTGCAGACGCCATCCGCGACTGCGACGGCACCGACTTTCCGCAGCAGCTCAAGGATGCGGACGCCAAGATCTACTCCACCTACTATACCACCCGCAAGGACAACGCATGGGCAAAGGCAAACCCGGACGAGGTACAGCAGTGCTACATCATGACCGGCTTTTACACCGCCCCCGGCGACACCGTGACCATCCCGCTGATGAAGGGCATCAGCCCGGAGCTGATGCAGGTGAACACCAACGACGACATCACCCGCTGGTGGGAGGTCATGGATCGAACCACCGGTCAGCCCGTGCCGCCGGAGCAGTGGAGCTACGCCGACGGCAGTGTGACCGTACAGGCCGTACCGTTCCATGAGTATACCGTCAGTTTTCTGGCTTACCTCATCTGGGACCCGGTGCATATGTACAACGCTACCACCAACGGCTGGACGAATTTTGAGCACCAGATCACCTTTGACGTGCGTCAGCCCAAGACCCACAAGTATTCCATGGAGCGCCTGCGCAAGTTCATTGCAGAGCACCCCTATGTTAACGTCATCCGCTACACCACCTTCTTCCACCAGTTCACCCTGATCTTCGACGAGCTGAAGCGGGAGAAGTTCGTGGACTGGTATGGATACTCTGCTTCGGTCAGCCCTTATATCCTCAACCAGTTTGAGCAGGAGGTGGGCTACAAGTTCCGCCCGGAGTTCATTATTGACCAGGGCTATATGAACAACAGCTACCGGATTCCCACGAAGGAATTTAAGGACTTCCAGGCGTTCCAGCGCCGGGAGGTGGCTAAGCTGGCCAAAGAGATGGTAGACATTGTGCACAGCTACGGCAAAGAGGCTATGATGTTTATGGGCGACCACTGGATCGGCATGGAGCCGTTTATGGAGGAATTCGCCACCATCGGGCTGGACGCTGTGGTGGGCAGCGTAGGCAACGGTGCCACCTTGCGGCTGTTTAGCGATATTAAGAATGTAAAGTACACGGAGGGTCGATTCCTGCCCTATTTCTTCCCGGATGTGTTCCACGAGGGGGGCGATCCCATTATGGAGGCCAAGACCAACTGGGTCACCGCTCGCCGTGCCATTCTGCGCAGTCCCATTCAGCGGATCGGCTACGGTGGCTACTTAAAACTGGCGCTCCAGTTCCCGGACTTTGTGGATTACATTGAGTCTGTGTGCGACGAGTTCCGCACCCTGTATGACAATATTCAGGGCGTGACCCCCTATTGCGTAAAGAAGGTGGCCGTGCTCAACTGCTGGGGCAAAATGCGCGCCTGGGGCAACCATATGGTGCATCACGGTCTGTATTATCGGCAGAATTATTCTTATTTCGGCGTCATTGAGGCGCTTAGCGGCGCACCCTTTGATGTGGCGTTTATCAGCTTTGAGGATATTAAGAGTGATCCTCACTTCCTGGATCCGTTTGACGTAATCCTGAATGTGGGCGACGCAGATACCGCCCAGACCGGCGGCGCCTACTGGTGTGATGAGGAGATCGTCACCCGGGTAAAGGCCTTTGTCTATAACGGCGGCGGTTTCATCGGCGTGGGTGAGCCGGCAGCCCACCAGTGGCATGGCAAGTTCTTCCAGCTGGACGATATTCTGGGCGTGGAAGAGGAAAACGGCTTTGCCCTGAACACGGACCGCTACAACACCACCGCCCACCCGGATCATTTTATCCTGGCGGATACAAACGGCGATGTGGACTTCGGCGAGGGCAAGAAGAACATTGTGGCTCTGGAGGGCGCTCGGGTGCTGCTCCAGAACGAAACGGAGCTGCCCTTTGCGGTGCGCAACGGCTGTGAGGTGCAGATGGCGGTCAAAGAATTCGGCAAAGGTCGCGGCGTGTATATCAGCGGTCTGCCGTACAGCTTTAAGAACAGCCGCGTGCTGTACCGTGCAGTGCTGTGGGCGGCTTCTGCGGAGGCGGAGCTGCACAAGTGGTTCTCCACCAACTACAATGTGGAGGTCCACGCTTATGTAAAGAACGGCAAATACTGCGTGGTCAACAACACCTATGAGCCGCAAGACACCACCGTGTATGTGGGCGACGGCAGCGGGTTTGACCTGCACCTGGAGCCTAACGAAATCAAGTGGTATCAGATTTAACAGGTATAAAAAAACCGGCAGGGAACTTTCCTGCCGGTTACTTTTTGTGCAAAAATAAAAAGAAACGACAATCTTCGGAAGAAAATTGTCGTTTCTTTGGTGGGCAGGGATGGATTCGAACCATCGAAGTCGTAGACGGCAGATTTACAGTCTGCTCCCTTTGGCCACTCGGGAACCTACCCATATAAATGCGGAGAACGGCGTTGCCAACTCCGCCGTGGAGCTGGTGAACGGACTCGAACCCCTGACCTGCTGATTACAAATCAGCTGCTCTACCAACTGAGCTACACCAGCATTTCTTAACGCCTTAATACTATAACACAACAAAAAATGATAGTCAAGCCCAAATTGCAAATTTCCAAAAATTCCGTTACTGGCAAAGGGCGTGCGCCTGCATAGACTAAAAGTGAGGTGATGTTATGTGCGGAATTGCAGGAATTCTGCGTGAGGATGTGGATCTGCGGGAGCAAGAGCAGTTGCTGTGCCAAATGAGCGACAGCCTGCGAAGCCGTGGCCCGGACGACAGCGGGAGATACTTAGAGCCGGGGGCGGCGCTGCTGCACCGGCGGCTGGCGATTATTGACCCGGCAGGTGGGCGGCAGCCCATGCGCTTTGGCGATTTAGTAATCGCCTATAATGGCGAAATTTACAACACAGCAGAAGTGCGCCATCTGCTGGAAAGCGCCGGGTACAGCTTTGAGACCGCCTGTGATACGGAAGTGGTGCTTAAGGCCTACCACAAGTGGAAAGCCGGGTGTTTGGAAAAGCTCAACGGCATTTTCGCTTTTGCGGTGTATGACACCCGCCGGGGCACCCTGTTTGCTGCCCGGGACAGGATCGGGGTAAAGCCCCTGTTTTACTGCAAAAAAGGACGACTGTTTGCCTTTGCCAGCCGGATCCCTACCTTGCTGCTGCTCCCGGAGGTGGAGCCGGTGGTGGATCGCAGCGGGTTGGCAGAGATTTTTATGCTGGGGCCTGCCCGCTCCCCGGGGCACGCGGTGTTTCGGGATCTGGCGGAGCTGCCTCCGGCCTGTTACCTGACCTATGACCACGGCACTTTGCAGGTGCATCGGTACTGGAAGCTGCACGCCGCGCCCCATACGGACAGCCCGGCGGACACCATAGAGCGCACCCATCAGCTGGTGACGGACGCGGTGGAGCGCCAGCTGGTCAGTGATGTGCCGGTATGTACTTTTCTTAGCGGCGGGCTGGACTCGTCCATTATTTCCGAGATCGCCGCCCGAAAGATGGCGGCGCAGGGGGAGCGGCTGTGCACCTAC
>OHVT01001233.1_pt1 | contig 9704 bp, 5 predicted proteins | sample 1579441 | NCBI WGS metagenome assembly OHVT01 (sample SAMEA3882542, study PRJEB24775) | human gut metagenome | biome: human-associated habitat; feature: intestine environment; material: feces | place: Netherlands | collected 2009/2010
ATCTTTGGTGTGGCAGATGTCTTCATCGACCCAATAAAGTCCCGACAGCTCAATATTCTTGTAGTCGGCGGCGTTGAAGCGAGCCACCAGCTGGTCGATAAACCAGACAGCCGCGGCTGAACGGTCGCCATAGTTGTCGAAAATCAGTTTTCTGCCGCCAAGTTCTCCCCAGTCGGTCTGTCCGGCAATCGGGGTAGGAATTGACAGCACCACTTTATGCTTGAATCCTGGATTTCCGATAGAGTCAATCATGTTGCCGATGCACTTGTCGAGAGCGTCGAGCGACTTTCCCTGTTCAAACAGACGGTCGAGATACCATGTCCATTCCTGCTTTCTTGCGTTGAGCATCCCGTATCGCGGAATGAATGTGTGTCCCATGCCGTCGTCGAAATCAAGGAATAGAAATCCGTCGAAGAGCCATTCGCGGTGGCTGTCGGCAAACTGATGGGTGACGTATGGCAGCAGTTGCTCTTCAGTCCAGTCGATGCGTCGTGCCCCGCCTTGATAAATCAGTGCCAAGTCGCGGATCTTGTTCTTAGGATATTCCTGGACAGAGTCGCATTTCATAACGTTTACGGGTTCTACCGGAGCCAGAATATTATCCACAGTCCATTGCTTTCTTTTGTTGATGTTGAACGAAGAAGCGCAGATGCTTGATTTTGGATCAGCCGATTTGCGCAGTTGCACGATGTAGTTGCCTTTTGCTGTCGACCATGCTGACGCCGCTTCGTCGAAAGAAGCAATGTCGCGTTCGCTGAAAGAGAGTCTTACGGTCTCGCTTTCGCCGGGAGCGAGCAGCTTTGTCTTGGCAAATGCTTTAAGCTCAGATTCCGGTTTCACGGCGATGCTGGCGTCGACAGGCGCTTTGACGTAAAGTTGGACAACCTCGCTTCCGGCAACATTGCCCGTGTTCTTGATTGTTGCAGCGACAACGTATTTGTTGCCCGATTTTGAGATTTTAGGCTTGGAATATGAGAATTCCGTATAGCTGAGTCCGAAACCGAAAGGAAACGACACTCCGCGTTTGGCAGTCGAGAAATAGCGGTATCCCACCCAGATGTCCTCCTCATAGTTCGTGAAGTCGAAATTCTTACCCTCTGTTTGTCCTACATAAGGATAATTTTTAGACGAAGGAATGTCGGAATACTTGATAGGGAAAGTCATAGGCAATCTGCCCGATGGACAAACTTTTCCCGAAATCACATCAGCGACGGCGTCGCCGCATTCCTGCCCCGGGAACCAAGCCATAAGGATTCCGTCGGCGTTCCATTTCCAAGAGTCGGTTTCCATCATGCCGCAGACATTCATCACGACAATCATTTTTTTGTCTTGCTTGCGGCATGCCGCACCCACTTTGTTGATCATGGACAACTCCTCAGCCGTAAGGTTGAAGTCGTTTTCGATGGTTCTGTCGGATGTTTCACCCGAACCGCGTCCCAACACGACCACTGCCACATCGCTTTTCTCCAATTCTTCCGAAATCAGGGCTTCTTTTCCTGTCAAGTCCATCTCAGGAGCGACGGTTCGGTGGTATGATATTTTCTGCCAATCCGGGCAGTCGGGGAATTTGTCGTCGATGGCAGTTCTGAAATCTGCATATTTCTTGTAGATTTCCGCCAATCGTCTGTTGATTGGGTATCCGGCATTTTCCAAGCCCGTGGAAATGTCGGTGATGTAAGGTTTGTTGACATTTGAAGAACCGGTGCCGCCGGCGATTGATTTATATGCGGTGACCCCGAAGAGGGCAATTTTTGCTCCCTGTTTCAGTGGGAGAGACTGTTTCTCATTTTTGAGCAACACCATAGCCTCAGTGGCAATTTTACGTGAAGCCTCGGCATTGTATTCAAGATTCGGTCGGCTTGCCTGCCACCCTTTGGCAGTGATTGATTTTGCAACGATTCCAAGCACGTCTTTCACGCAGGCATCGACAGCCTCCATCGACAGCTTTCCGTTGTTGACAGCCTCGATAATTTCATTCACGATTTCCTCATCGCCCGGCATAATCAGACTGCATCGGGCATTTATAAGGTCGACGGTAGGTCGGCGCACGGTCCAGTCGGTAAGCACCAATCCGTTGTATCCCCACTCGTCGCGCAGCAGACGCTGCATCAATTCCATACTTGTCTGAGTGAACTGTCCGGCAATCTTATTGTAAGAACCCATTACGGTCCACGGATCCGCCTCTTTGACGCAGATTTCAAACCCCTTGAGGTAGATTTCTCTGAGGGCGCGTTGCGTGATTCGGGCATCGTTCACTTTTTTGCCAGTTTGCTGGTTGTTTGCCACAAAATGCTTCAGGCTTGTGCCGATTTCGTTTTTCTGGATTGCGCGAATCAAGTGAGCCGCAAGTTTGCCTGTCAGCATTGGGTCTTCAGAGAAGTACTCAAAATTGCGTCCGCAGAGAGGGTTGCGCATAATGTTGATGCCCGGTGCCAGGACGATGTCGACACCGTAGGCTTTTGCTTCGTCGGCCATGCATTTGCCCTGCAGCGCGGCGGCGTTGACGTCCCAAGTGGCGGCAAGAGCGGTGGTTGAAGGAAAGCACGTGCAGAACGAGCGGCTTCCGTCATCCTGGATGTTGCTTGATGATGAAGACGTCATGGGAAGCCCCTGGCTGTCGTATTCAGTTTTTACGTCGTGCGACGGCACAGGATTTATGCGTACACCCACAGGTCCGTCTGCCAAGTTTATTGATGGAATACCAAGCGCTGGTATTTCGTAAGTCCATCCGGCAGCACCGGGGACAATGTGGCTTAATCCGTCGTTTTTTCCTTCAGAGCCCACGAGCAGTCTTGCCTTCTGTTCCAAAGACATTTTAGCGACGATTGCATCGATGTCGTATCCGGTGAAAATTTCAGCAGCATTGAAAGGGCAGACTGCAAGAGTCAGCAGGACCGCAGAAAGAAATCGTTTTGTCATAGAGTGTTTGTTTTTGATAAAAAAGGGAAAGGCGCATATGAGAACCATAAGAATGCGTCTTTCCCATTGGTTATATAAGAAAGTCTATGTTATTTAACAACAACTTTAGTCGCTTTGTTGCCAACTTTTACGATGTAGAGTCCGGAAGCGCAGTCGATGTCGCCATTGCCAGTTGCAACAAGAGCACCCGCTGTGTTGTAAACATTTGCAAGAGTCTCGCCTTTAACAACGATTTTGCCCTCAGCACCGAAAACAACCACGTCATTCTCAGCTTCGATGCCTTCAACAGAAGAATCTTCGATTGTAAGCTCATACTTTGCGATGTATGCGTTAGGCACGTACTGATAGATGTAGACAGAATTGTCAGAAGCAGGCTCAACATTCAGGTGGTTTCCGTAGAAAGCGTTGTTTTTGTACAACACGTCGGAACCGTCTTCCTTAGACTCGGCATATTTTGTAGAAACGCGGACGTCCTTGTCGGCATCTTCGTTGGCAGGAGTTGCCTTTACCTGAAGTTTTGCAACAGTGAAACCGTCGGCATTGTTTGAACCGGAAGAATAGACAATGTATTTCTTTCCATTGAGCTGGAAAATCTCAAAACCGGTGCAGCCATTGTGGTTAGGAGTTGTGTAGAAACCAGAAGGCACCCAGTTGCCTTCGTCGTCGAGAGTGAGACGATAGATAGAGTTTCCGTTGCCGGAAGTGGTGTTTGTGAGCTTGACCTCAGGCGACAACATAGACACAGACTCAGTGTCGAATCCATAATTGCTGATGAGGTGGGTCGTGGTGAATGTACCGCCAACTTTCAGAGCCTCGTTAGGAACGAAATTGTAAGAATAAGTGTTGGCAGCATCCTGGGCGCCGTTCTTGATAGGCACCTCGATCATGTTTGGTTGCCACTGTGTTCCCATGTAGAGGATACCGCCCTCGTCTGACAAAACGTTGCCAGAAACGTGTCCCCAGAAGTCAGCGCGGCCGGCAGGAATGCCTGCGATTTCAAAATCTTTGGTTTCGCCTGTCGGAGAGATGATTCTAACGCCCTTGTTCACGTTGTAGTTAGTGTTGAACTCACCAGTGCGGACAATGATGTTGCCAGCATCGTCGCGGGTGATGTTTGTTCCTTTCCCTGAATCGAGTTCACCAACCTTTCCGGTCTGGTCCCAAATCTCGATTTTCTGAGTGTCCTTGTTTTGGAGGTAGAATTTACCGTTTACAGCCACACCCTGGCGGGCAGACGTGTGGAGAGGAGCCACGTCAGTGTTCATCCACAAGCATTTAAGATTGTGGTCCATTGCAGATTTAGCATTGGTCGAAGGTGCAGATACAGCCAAGCTGGCAATTAAAGCTGCTCCAAAGAGTAAATTTGTTTTCATTTCGTTTGTTTTTTAAATAGTTAGAAAATAGTTATTTGATTAGAATCTTTTTGATTTCTCTTTCTGTTGCGATGAGGTATAGCCCAGGAGTCAATCCCGATGTTGGCAGGATGGTCGTTCCTACGTCGCATTTTTCGGTAGCCAGACATACACCCAGACTGTTGAATATGCGCACATCGGAATCGTAAGGCATTGTAATCTCCACGTCGGAGCCGATGCTGCGGATGCTCAATGCGCCTTCCTTGATGGCTGATGCGCCGGCGTTGTCACCCACAACAACAGTCATTGACGCCTTTTCAGAGCCGAAAGCCGCTTCAAGACGATAGTTGCCTGTGGCTTTGAACGAAACCGTATTGTCGGAAATCTCGACTCCATTTCCGGGAGTGCACGACAACCGGTATCCTGCAATGTTGGCGTTGACGAGATAACCGTCGCCGTTGTATCCATAGACGACAGGTCGGAACGAGTCGTTGACGTTAAGTTTCTTCGAGTAGTCGGCAAACGCAATCGATGCGATGTTGCCGTCGGTAGTCTTCGGAGCCGTCAGGAACCAGCCGTTTCTCACTTTCCTCAGGTTTCCGTCGCTTGGGCGGTTCAGAGTGCCGAGCGTTTCCGAATATATGGTCGACGATCCGCCGCCGTCAAAATTCAAGGCGTCGCTGCATCCTGCCATAATCATCATTCCAGCCAGCTCTTTTGATGTCACACCGTCGGAGATTCCGGCGTTGAACTTGTCGCCGTCGACAACCATCAGAATCAATTTCGAACCCGATTTGTCGACACCGATGGCTGTGCGTGGACGACGGTAGGCGAGATGGTCGAGCAGTTTGTCTGTGTCGAGAATCTTGCCGTCCTGCAGAATCATCGGACATCCACCGCTCATTTCCGTGATTTGGTCCACGACTTTGCCGTTGAGCGTGAATGTCGGTGTAATCTCAACGATGTCGCCAATCTGCAGTTTCTGTAGCGGCTCCATATACCACGAAGCATTGGCAGAGAGAACGATGCCTCCTGACGGGATAGCCATATTTCCGGCATTTGACTGTGGAAGCCCCGTGATTCGGAATTTGGAAGTGCCATGTGCCGACAGTCCGCCGTCGAGCCGCCACCTCCACACCCGATGATTTAGTGCCTGTCGAGGCACCGTATTTGTCGGTGTAGATGACAAAATCGTTTGACTCGCGCGGAGTGTTTACGCTTTTTGCCGACATTTGTCCTGTTGCGGTCGAAGTCAGTCTGAACGTTGTGTAAAACTGTCCGAAATGCAGGCTTTTTCCAGCGTCTGCACCTACGGAATACCAGTCAGTCGTGCTTCGTGCGGTCTTGAATATCTCTGAATCTACCACGGTTGTGCCGATAGGGCCGTTGGCTGAAAACAAGTCAGCGTTTACACCTGCAAAATATTCATTTGCTTTGTCGCCGTTGTTCTCAATCATTTGCGGAATCGTGAGATTTGTCTTCAAATTGTTGTTGCCGCAGATTGTCTTTATCCGGACGATATGGTTTGTGAGGTCGGTGGTAGTGAAAAACACACGTTGCCTGTCTGTCCCGGTCAAGTCCAGTATGGTCAAGACAGTGCCAGGACCCACTTGACAATGCTTCAGCGTGTCGACAGCATATTCCTTGCCCAACACAGTCCATTTTGCGGAAGGTTGGGCAAAGACTGCTGAGATTGAAGATATTAATAGTACAAACGCGATAGATCTCATTGCTACAAGTTTATTCTTTTTCCAGTAATCGGTTCAATGGTCAACGACTTTCCATCGGGCAAAGTCACCGTGTGCCGCACACTGTCGCTGTTGACAACATACATGACGCGCTTTCCTTTAGGACTCTCCCAGATTGCGCCTTTCACCACATAGTCCTTGCCGAACGTGTGGACATCGACGATAGGATTGTCGCCCGTGGGAATCACCTCAGCGATATAGCGTCCGCCGGTAAACACATCGTGCTGCTTCTTGCGCAGGTTTGTCAGATTGCGCAGGAATACTGCCTCGTACTCCGACTTCTCGTTTACCCAGAGCAGGCGAGGGTCGACCCAGCCGAGCTGGGAGCCGTAGAGGAAGCATTGCATGTTCTGATAGCGGAATTCGCCTTTTGTCACGTCGGTGTATGGCGAATACGTGTAAGCGCACGTAAGCACCCTGTCGGAATAGATCAGCGGGAACAGCGGAACGATTCGGCAGTCGGGGTTGTGCGGAGTGTTGACAGTCAGCAGAATGTCGAAGCAAGGGATGTAGCATTCGGCATTCTCTTCCGAAAACACGATGTTGTCTTTACGCAGGTGGCTTTCGCGCAATTCAGCCATCATGTCGCGGTAAGAGTTGTACCAGAACTCGCCTCCTCCCGCCGGATGGTTATGGTTGCGGGCATAGCAGGGGTAGGGTGCGGCTGCTGCCACCTGGTCAATGTAGAGACCATTGGTGTGCAGGCGGTCCTGTATGCTGTCGGCCAGTTCAAGAATGATGTTTTTCCAAATTGGCGACGACGGGCAAGTCACGGTGTTAGGAACAATTGAAGTGGGATACACCTCAGTGTAGAGCGCACCGTCAGGGCGTCGGCAAGAGGCATCTTTGCCATTGCGGGCAGCATAGCTCTCCGTTCCGGGGTCCCAAAGGCGTCCGTTGATGTAAGGAAGCACCTGGCATCCGCGGTTTCTCACTTGCCGTACTATAGGCTCGAATTTCGGGTTTGCCGGGAAATAGTCGGGATAGTGGGAGTCGTAGCTGTGGTGGTGCCAGAAGTACCAATGAAAGCAGATGCTGCCGCCGAAATAGTCGATAGCCTTGTTGACAGCGACCACCGTTGTGTCGCCAAGATATTTGGCGCGCATCCACAGATCTTTCTTCTCCAGCCATTCGGGGATGTTGCGTTCCTTCAACGTTTTGCTGCCCCATGGCGTCGAGAGTGCGAACGGGCGGTACCATTTAACGGCAGCCTCGCTCCATCCGCCGGCGGTTGTTCCAGTAACCGTGGTCCAAGGCACATTGAATCTATGAGATGCCTTGTCGGTCCATCCGTATGATGCTGCCACCTCTGTGCGGAAGCTGACGGCACCGTCTTTTTCGCGGATGCGCATCATCTTTCCGCAGGCGTTGCGGTCTTCGGGCGAGAAGTAGAACGTACCCTTCTTAGAGTCGAGCATGATCATCTGCATCGACGCGTTCCATGAAGGATAGTTGGCTTCGTAGTCGCCGTTCTCTTTCAGAGCATATTCATTTCCCCATCCGCCGGGTGTGATCACCTTGCCCTCTACAGGGGAGTCGATGGCGATGTTTGGGAATACGAAATTGGTTATAGTCCAATTGTCAGGCACGTTAGCCGACAGATTCCAACGCAGAAGATCGGCATTGTCGTCGAGCGACACGCGCATCTCCACGGGGTAGTTGTTACCGTCGTATTTGAGGCGTGTGTGCCACGAGAATACAATAGCTTTCGCAGTCTTCCTCCCTCCAGCCGTGGTAAACGGCATGGCGGGGCTCGATGGTAGGCGTTTCTCCCTGTTCGCCAAGATATGTCAGGCTCCATGGCTGTCTGTTGTCGCCTGGCTTTGCCATTTCCGTTCCTGCGAATTTCATTGAAACGATGTCGAAAGAGCCGTTGTCGGCAAATTCCATAGCGACATGTTCGTTGGCGATGCGTACTGTTCCGTTGCCTTTGGTCACAGAAGTTTTGGCAATGGCTGGCAGAGCAGACAGGGAAGATGCTATGATTGCTGATATGACAAGTTTGTATGTCATTGTAGTATTCTGTAGTTTCTGTTAATAGTCAGGGTTGGTAAGATTCGGGTCGCGGTCGGTCTCGAGGCGAGGAATTGGCCACCAAGTGAATCGTGGAGCCCAGCATCTGTTCTTGTCGCGCACGCGGAGTTTCTCCTTGTAGGCTTCATACGACGGAATGTCGTTGAGGTCGTGGCGGTCGGAAGTCTTGAAGCATGGAATGTCGGTGGCCGACAAGCCCTCGTAGCGGATTTCAGGCAATGGCTGTCCGTAGGATGGATGCTCGTTGAGCAGGTCGCCGATGCCCCAGCGGCGCACGTCGACAAACAGCAGTCCTTCAAGTACGAATTCCACTTTGCGCTCGCGGCGCACCAACTGTCTCATTTTGTTGACATTTCCTATTCTGTCGGCTGAAACTTCCGGAATTCCGGCGCGTTTGCGTATCTCGTTGATGGCATTGTAGACCGATTCGTCCAATTCTCCGAGTTCAATCTTCGCTTCGGCGTAGTTGAGCAAAATCTCGGCATAGCGCATTAGGATGAGGTTTGACGAAGAGCTCATCAGCTGTTCTGTTGTCTCGTTTGCATATTTGCGCCACACATATCCCACACCGTTGTTTACGAGCGACGGGCTTGTTCCTGTCACATCGACGTTGTTGGCTGTATACCATTTGTTGCGGCGTGGGTAGAAGCTCGTTTTCGAATCGTAGATGTTGATAACGCATTTCAGCGGATTGTTGCCGTCGGTGTTGGTGTAATATACCGTATCCATGTGTCCTGCAAGAGTCGCATTGAACCGAGGGTCGCGGTTCTTGGTCGGGTGCTTAGGATCGTAGAGTGGCGACTCGTCGATGCGTTTACCGTCGATACATTCATAGGTGTCGGCGATAATGCTGCTCGGGAAACGCACAGAAGAGCCATAGTTGCGTGAAGAATGGCCATAGCCCACAGTGTGCAGTTTCTTTGATCCGGAAGTGGAGTACATCAGCTCCCAAAGGCATTCGTCTCTCACGTCGCTTTTAGCCTGTCCTGTAAGGTTGAACAAATCGTCGAATTTCTTTGCAAGATGACGTTTGCCAATCACTTTCGACGCAGCGTCGGCAGCTTGACGGAAATAATCCTGTCCTTTGCCGTCTACGTTGAAGCTCCCGGCAAACAGGCAGATGCGTGAAATCAGACCGTATGCCACAGACTTGTCGACGCGTCCGCGCTCGGCGGCAGTCCATGGCAGACTGTTGGCTGCGTCGTTGAGGTCTTTTGTCAGGAAGTCGATGATTTTACCTTTCGGAGTGCGTCCTTCTTTATACTGCTCGATGGTCACGGGCGCGGTGAAGAAAGGCACATCGCCATAGGCTGAAATCAGATTATAGTAGGCATAGGCGCGGAGCACGCGTGCTTCGGCATAATATTGCTTTGCCTTGTCCGACATAGTTTCGATTGACGATTCAGCACCTGAAATCACAGAGTTGGCGCGTGCGATTATGCCGTATTCTCCAGACCAGAATGCTTGGATTTTGACATTGTCGGGGTTTAACGCTCCGCCTGCACCGATGCTCTTGTTTTCGTCCTGCTCAAGTCCGTAGGCTGTGTAGTGGTCGAGCACGATGCATGCCGGGACAGACCAGTTCATGTCGAAATAGAGCTTCTGATAGGTGCCGGTCACGCCTTCTTTCAATCCTGCCTCCGACTTGTAG
>OHVT01001240.1_pt1 | contig 9679 bp, 9 predicted proteins | sample 1579441 | NCBI WGS metagenome assembly OHVT01 (sample SAMEA3882542, study PRJEB24775) | human gut metagenome | biome: human-associated habitat; feature: intestine environment; material: feces | place: Netherlands | collected 2009/2010
TCTACGAGGCAAGCTGGGGGCCGGCCAATGCGCGCGAGGTCGCGGAGGGCCTGGCACGCGACGGCGTCTGCGGGCAGCAGGACGTGCCGACGGCGTACCGCTACCTCATCCTGAACAAGGACGGACACGTGCTGATGACAGACCTCGAGGGCACGCGGCTCGAGGACGCGACGGAAATGGCCCGTGCGGCACTCGCCGCGGATCCGGGCACAGTGGAGATCGAGGGCGGGGGCTCGGGCCTCACCTACGCCGCGTTCCCGCTCAAGGGCGGCGGGGCCTGCGCACTCGTCAGCGAGTACCTGCCGCAGTGGGCCTCGCGCGACCTCGCCGGCCTGCTTCCCAACCCGCAGAACCTCATGCTCGTCGGCGCCGCTGCGGGAAGCGCGCTCGCGCTCGCGCTCGTGGCGCGCCGCGCGAGCCGCGTGATCTCGCGCAAGATGGCGCCGCTCGCGGAGGCGGCGGGGCGCGTCGGCGCGGGGGAGCTCGACTTCGCGGTCGGCAGCACCAACGTGCGCGAGGTGAACGACGTCCTCGCCGCTATGGACGCCATGCGGACCTCCCTCGCCGAGTCGCTCGAGGCCCGCTGGGCCGCGGAGCGGGGGCAGCGCGAGCAGGTGGCGTCGCTCGCCCACGACCTCAAGACGCCGCTCACCGTGCTGCGCGCCAACGCCGACTTCGTGGCGGAGGAGCTGGAAGACGAGAAAGACGCCGACCTCGCGGCCGCCGCGCGCGACATAGCCGGCGGTGTCGAAAGGCTCGACGGCTACGTGCGCCTGCTCATCGAGGCCTCGCGCGGGTCCGGCGGGGCGGAGAGGGTCCCCATGCGGCCGGCCGAGCTCTGCGAACAGGTCCTCGCCGAGGCCGCCCAGATCGCCCGGGCGCGAGGCGTGACGCTCGACGCGGCCACGGGCCCCGCTGTCGCGGGCGCGCCCGAGGCCCCGCTCGACCGAACCGCCCTGGCGCGAGCCGCCGCGAACCTCGTGGCCAACGCCGCCGAGCACGCGCGCTCGCACGTGGCGGTCTCCTGCGACGTCGCGGGCGGACACCTCGTCATCGAGGTGTCCGACGACGGACCGGGCTTCTCTCCCGCCGCCCTCGAACGCGGCTGCGAGCGCCTCTTCACAGACGACTCCTCCCGCTCCTCGCGCGACGGAGGCCGCCACTACGGGCTCGGCCTCCACGCCGCTTCCGAGGCCGCGAGCGCCCACGGGGGCTCCGTCTCGCTCGCCAACAGCCCCTCGGGCGGCGCGGTGGCCACCATCGCGGTCCCCCTGTGCGGGGCCTGACGACTCAGGCCCCGCGCACCGGCGTGGCTCGCAACCAAACGCTTCCCGGATAATAATGCCCGTTGCGGGGATCGCCCTGGCTAGTCGCCGCCCACGTGCATGAGCATGTCGGCGATGCGAGTCGCCATCTCGTCCGCCGCTGGACGGATGTTGGCGACCCAGGACGCAAGGCCGGCCTGATCGGATGCCTCCGCCTCAAGCACGTCGCAGTTCGCGGTCACCGCCATGAGCGGGGTGACGAGGCCGTGCGAGGCGGTGCAAACGAACGCGTGCTCCCGCGCCGCGGCCTCCGCCACCGGTCGCAGGGCGCGTCCCGCTGCCGCCCACGCCACGGCGAGCGCCGCGAGGAAGATCGCGATGCAGGAGGCGAGGCACCCCAGCCCGAGGCCGCATAGTCATCGCCATATCGAACGGCGTAAGTGTTGAGCACCGACTCAATGGCTTCATTTTGATCCTCACGGGTAAAGGCCGTAAGGTCGACCATTGAGGTAAAGTTGACGTACGGGGAGGCGATCCCCGTACACCCTCTCAAGCATCGATCGCTCGAAGCGGTTGTATGCGGGGATCGCCTCCCCGTACGTCAACCTGGTGCCAACTTCGGGAAAATCGCTGCGTTCCATATGGTCTCCTATCATTTAAATCGAGCGTTGATTCTTTGGCGCGCGTCGCCGGCGCTGCACCCCACAACAGCGGTTATTGTTTTCGCGTGGGTGTATCGCCTAGTACGCAGGGCGCAGGTCTAGCCTGAAATCCCCCTTGGCGATGGCGAGGCTGTAGTTCGACACGGCTAAAATCACGACGCCCATCAAAACCAGGCCGCAAGCGGCAATCAGCTGTTCCGACGAAAAGCCGAGGGCCTTCTTTCCGTCATCGCACGCCATCTCCGCTACGGCTTCGATTGGCGAAATCGTCGGGATGCCTACCGCCTGTCTAGCATTGTTCATGGTTATCTCCTTCGCTCTTTTCCATTGCTTCGGCCCTTATTTTCAACCGCCATCGGAATTTCGTCTCCTCTGACAGGCTTTGATTACCTACAATTTCATAGGTAATAATGCTGTTTATGGAGGGCCTGCCATGTCTAGGACATTTACCGAGGAGGAGATCTCCGAGTTAAAGGAATCCGGATTCGCAGCGAGCGGCACATCGAGAAGCAGGATCCTGTCCGTCCTCGACCTTCTCGTCCGATTCACTGACGAGAGAACGGGCATATCCGCATCGGAAATCGCACGCGTCATAGGCATCTGCTCCGAAAAGCCGACGTCGGAGAACGCCATCCTCAAGGACCTGCACCAGATAAGCGAAAGCATGCCAATGGGGATCCGCGTAGCGATACCAGGCCACGGCGAGAACGTCGGGTTCAGGGCCGTGAACAAGCCCTTGTCGTCCGAGGAGGCGATTCTCATCTCGGACGTGCTGGGGACGAGCTCCTTCATCGGCGAGGGGCAGAAAGACGAAATCTCCTCGAAGGTGCTTGCATTCTCTTCCGACTACGACGTCGACGAAAGCGTGGAGACCGTGTTCGTCGACCGCAAGGCCGGCAAGGACACTGACGCGATTTTCAGCGTCCTCCATGCCGCATCTCAAGCGATTCGGACGAACGAAAGGATGGCCTTCAAGAAGCAGGTTCACCTAATGAACGGATCAATCGTAAAAATCGGGCCGTACGAGGAGGACCCGGTGGCGATCGTGTTCAGCTTCGGCAGATACTACCTCGAGATCATGCATGTCGACGAAAGCGGTTCCTCAAGCCCCTACTTCCACCGACTAGACGATATCGTAGACCCAGTTGTCACCGGAAAGCCGCTGTCGGACTATGAAAAGGTCGAAGCGCTGAGGACGCGGGTTGTCGCGGACACGCGCCAGCGGATCGACATGTTCGGCTCGGACACCGCCAGGACACTGTTCCTCAAAGTCTCCGGCAGTCATGCCAAGTACGTTTACGAAAGGTTCGGCCACGACCTCAAGTTCTGCCATATCGACGAGAGCGGCGGAGACAATGTCGTCGGCTACGCCTGCGTCAACGTGATGCTGTCACCCACTTTTTTCAGGTGGCTATTCGGAATGGGCGGCGCGGTGAAGCTGGCGAAGCCGAAGGGAAAACGATGGGTCGGGAGCTTCCCGAATGCCGCCGCCTCCGACTTCGAATCCTATATGCGAGATTACGAAGCGGTCGCAGAGGGCTATAAAGCCGCACTGGAAGCTGCTATTTTGCAATTGGCCTGAAAAGCCGCCAACAAGAAAACAACCCCAATCGACTCGATTCGGAGAGCAAAGACACCCTTTTAAAGGCTTTGACCTGCGGGACGGAGCAGAGATGAACGACAGTAGCCAGATTATCTACAACGTAAAAAAGACCGCGACAAGAATAATCCAAGAGTATTTAAAGCTATGGGTCAAAGAAAGGTGCCCGGATAGTGAAAGCTGGACAAGGCAGGTTGAGTCCATTTGCGACGAGGCGCGCCGCAGGGGCGACGAGAACCCTCGCTTTAAGCCTAGCTATGACGCGGTAACCGCGCCACTTGACCGCGTTGGTCTCGAGAAAATGGACATGGGCAGCTGGGACCTAACCGCGCTGCGAACGATCGTCCTGCACATTCACCCCTTGGGCATATGGCTCTCTAAAGAGCAATACGAGCTCTTCGTAAAAATCGTGGATGACAAAAACTACGATTCGCACGAATCGACAAACGAACCCATGGAGTACGTCAAACCGTGGTCATGCGAGGCCCTTGACCGCATGGAGCTTTTTGTGAAGAGCGCAAATAGCTCGCTGAAGGAAAGCCATTACAAGGAGTATTTCGAAGAGTCCATCAAGATGATCCGAGAGACGCGAGAAAGGAACAGGGAGGAATACGATGCGCGCTATGCTCAAATAGCGGAGCTAAAACGACAAGCGGAAACCGAGGCGCATGACATAGCGACATCTCGCGATCCCCTGAATGCCTACGGCGCCGCATTTCCGAAATGGATCTGCAAACTCCCTAACGACTCTCGCGCGTCCTTCCACCTTTGGCACAGCTTCAATGAGGCATTAGTGGCCGAAGGATTTACACTCGCAGCATCGAACCTCGCGGATGCGTATTATTCAGGTGATGAAATCACTCCCGTCGACTACGAAAAGGCAGCCTACTATTTTGAAAAACGGGGCGTAGATGGCCTCATGTGGTATCAACGAATCCAGTATGCCGGATTACATTTGCGTGGCTTGATTTCGAACGCCTCAGCCGATAGGGGCAATGCCATTCTTTCCGAAATGGAATCTCCCTCGATGAAGCTGCGCCTTGCAAGGGAGTATCTATTCGGCAGATGGATACCGAAGAATTATGCAAAAGCGGCCGCGCTTTACGAGGCTTCCCCCACAAAAAGAGCGACCCCTGAATCCAATTCAAGCATCATGACGCCACAGGACTATGCAAACCTCGCAAGTCTTTATTTGGCCGAATTGGCAAATGAACCCTCACCTGGGAAAGGAAGCGAGATAATCGCCGCACTGGAAGATGCCCTTCGTGGCACCGATTCAACGCTCCAGGCCTATCAAAACGAAGACGGCTTTACTTTCTACCGGGTGATAACTGCTGGCGGCAAAAACCATCGAAAGACACAGGGTTGAGATAGGCGGCATCGTTTGCTTCTGATTCGGCGCCGATGTCTACGCCGCTCGCCTGCCTCCCATTGTCAAAACGCTAGCTATGGCGAACCATGTCCCAGCGGGTGGGTACCATTTACCCGGGCGCACCTGGGGCAACGGGCTGAAAACCTGTGCAAGGTCGCTCGCAGAACACGCAACATCAAACACGACAAAAGAGGCGAACGACAGATGCCGGACCCCGGACGACAGCACCGCGGAAGACGAGCATTCCGTCCACAACCGAACAACTCCAGCTACTAGGCAGGCGCCCGCATGGGCGCCTTTTACTTTTCGGGAACTTAGCTGCCAGCTAAGGCACGCGGCTCATGGCCGTTTCGTGAAGGCACGACCAGCTCGACCCAGCTCGACCCGTCTCCGCTCCCGCCGTGCTCACCAATCGACATCAGGCGGTTCAATCGTCGTGCAGACGAAAAGGGACACGGTGCCGTGCGGTGTGCTCGCGCGGTGCCGCACGGGAAGATTGGAGGAACCATGGTACACACAGCCGAATGCGTCGCGCCCGAGGGCAACCAAGATCGCGACGAATGGATAACGGTAATCGAGATGCAGGAGTACATGAGGGCAAGCCGAAACAAGGCATACGGCCTCATCTGGTCGGGAGAGATCGACTCGTACAGGCTCGTGTGTTTCGTCAAGAGGATTTGAGCAAAAAGAGCATCGGAAATTGAACAGCCTGAGCATCGGAAGCGCGCACGCTTTTTGAGCGGCTAGCCCTCCTGCATGAGGGCATGGCGGACGCGGTAGGACTCGCCGCGGAACTGGACGAGCCTCCCGTGGTGGACGATGCGGTCGATCACGGCGGCGGCCATCTGGTCGTCCCCGAACACCGACCCCCACCTGCTGAACTCCAGATTCGTGGTGATCACCACCGACTGTCTCTCGTATGCGTCGGCGAAGACCTGGAAGAGCAGCCTCGCCCCGTCCGCGTCGAGCGGGAGGAACCCGAGCTCGTCGATGACGAGCAGGCGGGCCTTGCCGATAAGCGCGGCCTCCCGGTCGAGCCTCCCGTCGTCGCGGGCGCGCCTCAGGCGCATCACGAGCGAGGACGCCGTGAAGAAGCGCGCCTCGAGCCTCCTCTCGCACGCCAGCGCGCAGAGGGCCGACGCCATGTGCGTCTTGCCGGTGCCGACGTCGCCCATGAGCACGAGGTCCTCCCTGCGCCCGACGAAGTCGAGCGCGAGCAGCGACTCGCGCCCCATGCCCTCCGGCCACGACACGGCCGACCAGTCGTAGCCGTCGAAGGTCTTGGGCGCCGGCAGCGCGCAGCGCCTGAGCAGCGTCGCGCGCTTCGAGGCCTCGCGGCTGGACCTCTCCGCCTCGAGGTAGCCCGCCAGGTACTCCACCTGTTTCGGGGTGCCGAGCCTCGACCACTCCTCCAGGACGGCGGTGGTGAGCGAGCACGACCGCCCGGCCTCCACGACCCTGCGGGCCAGCTCCTCGCTAGCTGCCATCGGCGACCGCCCCCTTCAGGAACCCGTCGTAGACCGACAGGTCGGCCCCGCCGGCCCCGCCGCCGCCTCCCGCGATGCGTCTCGCCAGCACGTCGACCGTGGCGTCGTCGGGGACGCGGCCGCCCTCGACGACCCTGAGCGCCGCCTCGCATGCCGCCTCGAAACCCGAGGACTCGCTCGCCCGGCCGATCGACCTGAGCGTGCGCCTCCTGCCGGCGGAGTCCATCCGGTCGATCCCCTCGACGAGCCCCGGCGGCATGTCGCGCCTGATCGTTGTTAGCGTCAATCTATTTTTCACCAGTTTCGCTAAACAGGCGCACCGTTCGCGCAAAGGCGGTTTCACCGGTTGCGCTAACGTATTTTCACCGATTCCGGTCACGGCTTGACGGGCCCGTCCCTCGGCAGGTCCTTCAGCCTGTAGGACCTGCCGGTTATCTTGACCAGGTGGCAGTGGTGGCACACCCTGTCCGCGATCGCGCTCGCCGCCACGTCGTCCCCGAACACCCTGCCCCAGCCGCTGATCCCCACGTTGGTGGTGATGATCGTCGAGCGCTGCTCGTAGCGCGTCGATATCAGCTGGAACAGCAGGTCCGCGCCCGCGCTGCCGACGTCGAGGTAGCCGAGCTCGTCGATGATCAGCAGCCTCGAGTGGGCGTAGTACTTGAGCCTCTTCTTGAGGATGCCGCGCGACGAGGCGTCCTCCAGGTCCTCGACGAGCCGGGCGCAGTCCACGAACCTGACCTCGCGCCCCGCCCTGACGGCCTCGATGCCCAGCGCGACGGCGAGGTGCGTCTTGCCCACGCCGGGGCTCCCCACGAGCAGGACGTTCTCGGCCCGCTCGACGAACCTCAGGGTCGCGAGCTCCTCGATCTCGGCGCGCGGGACCGACGGCTGGAAGTCCCAGTCGAAGTCCGCCAGCCCCTTGACGTAGGGGAACCCCGACGACCGTATGCGCTGGTTGGTGATCCTGACCTCCCGGGCGGCGACCTCGACGCGCGTCATCTCCTCGAGGGCGGAGGCGAAGCCCCGCTCGCCCGCGGCGACCATCCTCACGTAGTCGGGCAGGGACGCCGCCATCTCGTGCAGCCCGAGCGCGGAGAGGTTCGCCTGCGCCCTGATCGAGGGGCTGCCCTCCGCGACGGCGCCCATCACGCCCCTCCGAGCGAGTCGAGCAGCGCGAGGTTGGCGCGCGCGGCCTCGGCGATGTCCGCGTCGGCCAGGCCCCGCTTCCCCTCGAGGGCCTGCCCGTAGTGGTCGGGGTCGTAGTTGATGGGCCTCGACGGCCCGGACGCAGCGTCGTGGACGGCGACCTCCTCGCCGGCCATCCTCACCACGACCTGGCCGCCGGGCATCGCCACGACGCTCACGCGCCGGCCGATGCAGCGCCTGGGCACGGACCACTCCCTGCCGACGGCCCTGACGAGCATGGTCGGCGGGACGGTCTGGACGCTCACGTCGCCCACCATCGACTCGAGGAGCCGGAGGTTCCCGATGGGCCGCAGGCTCTCCTTCTCCCGCATGAACAGCGCGTCGGGCGGCAGGCCGGTGGTGCGGTTCGGCTCCGAGTTGGCCTGGGCCTCGACCCGGGCCACCGCCTCGGCGAGGCCGCTCCACCCGGTGAACTCGCCGCCGTAGGCGAGCAGGCGGTTCAGGAAGCGGTTGGCCGACTCGTCCTTGCCTTTGGTCTGCGGCGAGCGCGGCGCGCAGAGCCTGAGCTCGAAGCCGGCCTCCCGCGCGAACCGCCACGCCCTCTCCTGCCTGGTCCTCCTGCGGCCCGAGACGGTCACCAGGCACGACATGTTGTCCGTGATGCACTCCTCCGGGACGCCGCCGAGGCGGGTGAAGGTGGCGAGCAGGCAGGACAGCAGGTCGTCGAGCGTGCGGCTCCTGACCGGTATGAAGCGGTGCTTCCGGGAGTAGCCGAGCGTCGCGGTGAACACGCTGAACTCGAAGACCTCGCCCTCCGAGTCGACGAGCCTCATGCCCTCCTTCCAGTCGAACTGCAGCTGCCTGCCCGGGGGCGTCTCGAACCGCGGGTGCGGCTCGCGGCCGCCCGCGCCCCCGAAGGGCACGTCGTGCGCTCGGCACCACGCGGTGAAGGCGCCGTACCCGGGCAGCCCCTCCCCGCGGCCCTCGCGCAGGAACGCGTAGACGGCCATCTTGGTCATCCCGGGCAGCTGGGCCTTCGAGCGGATCACCTCCTCGAGCGGGTCGAAGGCGCTGCCCCTCGCGGACCTCCCGTCGGCGGCGGACTCGCCCTCCCGCCAGTACTTGGCGACCGTGTGCCGGTCCATGCCGTGCCTCCTCGCGATCTCACTGAAGTTCGGCTTCGCGCCGGACCCCCTGTAGACGTTCAGCTCTCCCATTACGTTTCGCTCCATATCCCGCTCCTCCCGGGTCGGATACCCGATCGGAGCATAGTTCCGTTAGCGCAGTTGGTGAAAGTACGTTAGCGGGGTCGGCGAAAGCGCATTAGCGCATTCGGCGAGATGCGTTTGCGAAAGTGGTCAATTTTAGATTAGCGCTAACAATTCGACTCCCCAAAGGCCCTCGGCCTGGCGATGATGGCGGGCACGAGCGAGAGGGGGTTCCGGACCGCGGGGCCCTCCCCGAAGGCCCTGGGGAGGACGGCGACCCGGCGGCCGCGGTCGGCGAGGATCTCCACCGTCGACGCGCGCATGCCGACGAGCAGGCTCCGCCCGTGCCAGGCGGGCCCGGCGACGTACTCGCGCCCGTCGGCCTCGACGTAGCCGCGCTTGTCGGCGCGGGCGGTGACCCACCTCACCGCGTCGAACTCCACGCCGGGAAGGGCGCGCATGGCGGCGAGGTCCTCCCGGTAGGCCTCCCCGTGCGGCCTGCCGTCGCGGCAGCGCGCCGCCGCGTTGACCCTCGCGCACCCCTCGGCGAGGAACGCGTTGAGCTCGGGGAGCGCGCCGAACGCAGGCACGGGGACGAGGAGGTTGCGCCGGAGGAACCCCACGGCGTTCTCGACGGAGCCCTTCTCGTTTCCCGAATAGGGGTTGCAGTACCGGCTCTCGAAGCGGTAGTGGGCTCTGAACTGCGAGAACAGCCTCGATTCCGTGACCTCGCCGCGTACCATCCTGCCCGCCTCGGTGGCGTTGTCGAGCACCATCGCCGCCGGGGCGCGGCCCCAGCGGCGGAAGATCTCGAGCAGCCCGGCGCACAGGCACTCCGACCTCTGCGACATGAGGGCGACGCACTGCCGGTCGTTCGAGTGCGGAAGCGTCGCGACCAGCAGCTTGAGGTCGAGGGTCCTCCCGCCGACCGCGGCG
>OHVT01001255.1_pt1 | contig 9580 bp, 10 predicted proteins | sample 1579441 | NCBI WGS metagenome assembly OHVT01 (sample SAMEA3882542, study PRJEB24775) | human gut metagenome | biome: human-associated habitat; feature: intestine environment; material: feces | place: Netherlands | collected 2009/2010
AACAGTAAGGCAGTCCTGGAGGAAATGATTGGGCAGCGCAAGGAAGAAGCCGAGGATGACGATATGGACTGGGATGAGGAGATCCTGGGCGAGATGGAGGGCGGATATGATAACCGTCGTTTTTCAAGCTACTGGAATTCCGATAATAATATGACCTATCCTCTCATTCTGGCTAAAATCCCCGTGAAGAATCCTTGGGAGATTTTTGCCTATCTGCCCTTTGGTGGCTGGAATGAATGTCCTAACACGCCAGAGTTAATGGCAGTGGCGAAATACTGGTTTGAGCAATATGGCGCGGTGCCCGCAGTTATGACCCACGATGAACTGGAGTTCCTGCTCCCGACTCCCGTTCCCCAGGAGAAGGCCATGGATGCAGCAGTGGAGCAGTACAGTTTCTGCCCCGATGTGATCGACCAGGGTCCGGAGGAAGCCACCGTGGGCGCTCTGGCCGATGTGCTGCGGCAGTCCACTGTTTGGTACTTCTGGTGGGATTGAAAGGAGGATTTTTGTGGGATACGATGTGAGTTTTCACCCGATTTCACCAGAGGAAATGCGGGAATGGTATTTTACTCCCTTAACCTGGATACAGCAGGGACAGGAGGAAAAAGTGCTGGCCCTTGCCGCGCAGCATGGAATGGAGGATTTCTATGCCGAAAAATATCTGAATACCTTGCGCGTTGGGGCTGAAACGGAATCTAACGAGCTGTTTGACAAAAGCCACGGCTTCTATATTGCAGTAATCCAAGGTTTTTTCCGAGATTATTATTACACCAGAGGTAGTGCCTTTTCGTTCCTGGTGGAACAAAAGCCAGAATATGCGCGGTACTTCACCTCATGGGAACAAATCACTCCTGTTTCCTTTCCAAACCCCATGCAGAACCGAATCATCGAAAACTATTGCTCCGGTGTATATCTGTCTCCAGATCAAGTTATACAACTTCTCAAAGACATGGAGCAGGACCCAAAAGTCCTTGAAGATCTGGAGGGGCTTTGGAGCAATGGACAGATTGCTGTGCTGAAAAAAGCACTTTCTGCTGCTGCAAAGTCAGGAGTCGGTCTATTGGAGGCCACTGAAGTGGTAGAGCCCAACCCCATCAGCCCGAATGAGAGCACAAGCTACTCTAACCTGTACCACTGTGATCGGGACGGGGTATATCTCTACATAGATGCCGTCAGTGGTCAATTAGCGGATGCGATTGGGAAAAACGAAGGATAGATTCTCTCTATGAAAATGTGTGGGCATCTGTGGGAAGAACCAAGATAGGCAGCTACCCACAATATTGATTATTGCAGAAAAGCTCACCGTTTCGGTGAGCTTTTCTGCAATATTTCATAATTTTTTTATTGCTACCACTGGTTGCCGAATTGACATAGGTGGGGTGGTAGAGTGGCTACCACAGAAAAAATAGAATGAAAGTGAGGAGGTTCACTATGAAGTTACCCGAAAAGATTCAAAGGGAACGAAAAAAGATGGGACTGTCCCAGGAGAAACTCGCAGAAAAAATAGGAGTATCAAGGCAGGCCATCACAAAATGGGAGAACGGCTTGGCATCCCCTGAACTGGAAAAAATCGTCTCATTAAGTGAATGTTTTAAGGTATCTACTGACTATTTGTTAAAGGACAATATTACCGAGCCGACCCCACCACAAGAATCTGCATTGAAAGGAAACAAGCGAATGTCATGGAGAACGTGGCTTGGAGGAAGTTTGTTTGGAATATCGGCGCTGATTATATTTGTATTATGGCGACTTTCTGTTCGTTTTCCTATTTCGGGAATGACCGGAAACGGTGTCCATTTAACCGGATTTAGTGGCTTTCTTGGCTTTCATGGAATTTTACATGAAAGCTATGTAATAGTTGCGATTGGAATAATCGGTTTGATACTTCTGATTACTGACTTTATCCGCATAAAAAAGAATAATCGCTGATGACCGGACAATGCAGAGTTGATCTTAAACTGAATAGGTTTATTTCGGCTCGGCAGCATTGACCTGTCGGTAGAAATACATATATTTGAATTAAGAAAGGGAGTGATGCTGCCGGTGTGCCGTCCGTTTGTATGGACAGGAGTCTGATGCACTATGCAATACCTCAAGAAGCGCATTATGCTGTTCCGCTGTCTTTACGCACCACGACACACGGCTTACAAGACAAAGAAAATCATCTTTATATGGAAGTATGGTGGCCGGGAGTATTGTTCTAAAAGCGAAAAGCCTCCACCTGCCAAAAGATACTTTTTCTGCGGACTTTTTAATAAACGACTTGGAGCGGTCGAATTTGTACTGAGTTACAGATTCGGCCGCTTTTTGATTTGTTCTCGACTACTTGGTCACTGGTGTCGAGCACCACCACTTCCGATTTGTTTTCCACAAAAAACAAATCGGAGGTAACAGAGGTGCAAAATTATCGCAAAAGCGACTATGCGATAAACAAAAACAGCCCAAATATCGTTTATCGCTTTCATAACGAAATCATAGAAATCACACTGGAGGATTATCTGAAGGAGAATCCTGACAAAACGGAACATGACTTTGCAGAGCTGAAAGCCCTGTCCGATCAAATTTACTATGAGCAGGATCGGGCAGAGAGCGCCCAGACCCGCAAGGATGTTTCGATCCACGGTTTGGAGGAAACGGAGCATTGTGCCACTCGCGCTCTGGATGAAGAATGGGAAGAACGAGTTGTTGACATACAGAACCGCAAGTATGCCTGGAAAGCCCTGGAGCAGCTTTTTACAGTGGGCGCTTTGACCGAGGTTCAGAAACGGCGATTCCGGCTTCATGTTTTTCAGGGACTCTCTACCCGGCAGATCGGTCGCATGGAAGGGACAAGCCATCAAGCCGTTGCCAAGTCCATAAACCTGGCGATTGCCAAACTTAAAAAATATTTTGCGGCACAGGGTTGACACCCCTGCGGTTTCAGGACGATAGGTGAAAGGCATTCTTTCGAGTGTTCTTCTTTCACCTGTACCTTGACAACCGCATACTCATTCATCAGTAACTTCCCCCTTGTCAGTGCGATGAGCAAAAGCCGATTCAGGAGCCGCGCCATGATATACGGACATGATGAGCAGATCCCACCTGATTATCATAATTGGTCTTGCATACAATCCTGTCCTGTATGAGCGAGTAACGGCAGCCTGTAAAAACCGGGCGGCACCCGGCGCGGCCATGACCGGAAAGGGGCATAATGGTACTCCTGTCCAGCCACAGCCCTGCTTAAGATCAGAGTAGTCCATAACATTTGGAAACCATCTGGTTGCAGGATCACGCAATGGGGGCAGCTCGGAGAGATCCTCGGAGGGGTGAGATTCCCGTGGGCCGGTTCGCTGCCGGTCACTGATGACTTCCCAATATGTGCGGGGTGTCAAGGACAAATGGCACATAACAAGAAAACAAATCGGATTTTGTATTTCGCCGGAAATGGGGCAGGTCTTATGGCCTGCCCCGTTTTCCGGCTTACTTAATATTCAGGAGGTCAGTTTATGCGAAAGGCTATCCGGCGTGGCGATCTGTTCTATGCAGACCTGAACCCGGTGGTCGGCTCCGAGCAAGGCGGCATCCGCCCTGTCCTTGTTATCCAAAATGATGTGGGGAATCACTTTAGTCCTACCGTTGTTGCAGCAGCCATCACCAGCAGAAAAGCGAAGAACAGTCTGCCTACCCATATCCTACTTGAGAATGTGCCGGGGCTTGCGCCTACCTCTCTGCTTCTGTTGGAACAACTGCGGACAATAGACCGGAAGCGGCTCCGTGGTTACATTGGGCGTATCAGTAAAGAAAAAATGCTGGAGGTAGATGCAGCCCTGGCAATCAGCATCGGCATAGGATACCCCAACGAAAGGAGGACTCACAATGTATGAAAATGACGGCGGCCTACTCTCTCCCAGAGATGCCTACCGATTGATGTTAAAAGACTACCCGGATGTGATGGACATTGGTCAAATGTGTGAGGCGCTTGGCGTCAGTACAAAAACCGGGTACAAGTTACTTAAAGATGGGAAAATTGAGTACCTTAAAATTGGACGGGCTTACCGCATCCCCAAAGCCCACATTCTTCGTTATTTGAAAATCACCTGCTCCACTTTTGCGGAGTAGCAGGCTATGGTGTCGATCTTCACCGGATAGACGCAGAAAGTTAACAATTCTGACGCGGATTTACCTGGAGTTTTGTTCTGTCCGATGATACAATAAAGGTGTCATTGGTAGGTGAACTCAATACCGCAAAAGGAGGAACAGATCAGTATGCCAGCGGTACACCTGCAAGAAAACAGCAAACTAATCTCCGGCCATGTGGCCGAGAAAAAAGGGTATCTCTATTGGGTTCTAAACCTTACCGATGAGAACGGTAAGAGAAAGCCCAAATGGATTCCCACCCATAAGAAAGTCAAGGGCAATAAGACCTGGGCAAACAATATGCTTCCCACCATCCGAAAAGAATGGACGGAAAAGCTGCTTCAGGAGGCTACGGCCTCACAGCAGTCGGCTTCTCCGTCTGGCCCGTCATCCGCAGCGATTTCCTTTGTGGATTTCCTGTACCAGTGGCTTGAGTACAAGTACAAGTCTGCTACCGGACGGGTGATGGACAGCAAGCCCATTGAACTCTCGACCTATTCGGGATACGAACAACAGCTTAACAACCCCATCGCCCCGTATTTCCGAGAGCATCCTGTCGCCCTTTGTGACCTTACCAAACAAGATATTCTCGCTTTTTATGAGAAAGAATTGGAACGGGTCAAGCCGACCACCGTTAAACATTACCACGCTCTGATTCATGGGGCGTTGAATTATGCGGTTGACAAAAATCTGATTCCAAGCAATCCGGCTGACCGGATTATCATTTCCAAGCCTGAACCCTTCAAGGGTGACTACTACCTGGATTCGGAAGTCCTGAATCTGTTTGAAGTTATCAAGGGGCATAAGATCGAGCTGGTAGTTCTACTGACTGCTTTTTACGGCCTGCGCCGAAGTGAGGTTATCGGTTTGAAATGGAGTGCCTTTGACTTCAACCATAACTGCTTCTCCATTCGGCATACGGTAACAACCTGCAATGTAAAGGGAGAGCGGGTCACGATTAAGAAGGACAAGGCAAAGAACAAATCCAGTCTGCGGACTTATCCATTGATTCCTTTTTTGAAAGAACGGTTGCTGGAGGCCAAGAAACAGCAGGAAGAAAATCGCAAGCTGTGCGGGCGCGCCTACAACAAAGAATATCTGGGATATGTCTGTGTCGATGTGATTGGCAATCTCATTAAACCCAACTATGTGTCCTCGACCTTTGGGAAGTTGCTTGCCAAGAACAATTTACGGCACATTCGTTTCCACGATCTTCGCCATACCTGTGCCTCGCTTTTGCTGGCCAACGGTGTTCCGATGGAACAGGTAAAAGAATGGCTGGGACACAGTGAGATTTCAACAACGGTGGATATTTACGGGCATCTGCAATATGCCACGAAAAAACAATCCGCCGCAGCCATTGAGCAGGACATTGTGGCGCCCATGCTGCAAAACCTATCGGCGGTTTCTCCATAAAAAGGAAAGAGGTCTACCAGCTTTTCGCTGGCAGACCTCATGGCGGAGATGGAGAGATTCGAACTCTCGCGCCGGTTTTGAGCCGACCTACCGCATTTCGAGTGCGGACCCTTCAACCGCTTGGGTACATCTCCGTATATTTCCGCCTGTTTTTAACTCGCAAAATCTTTTGGAGAGAAAAGCAGGAGAGAAAACATAAAAGTATTCGATTTGAAATTTTGAAAACCCGGAATTAGCAGGAGTTTTCGAGGGGACGAAATTCACAGATCCCGCCGAAATTTCGAGTCAGCCCCGTTATGACCACTTCGATACCGCTGCTTGTCACGGGGTGTATCATACCATACTTTCTGCCGGGGTGCAACTTCTTTTTCTGCGGCGCATATTTTGGCGCGGCGGCGCATTTACTGATGGGAGAGGGGGGACGGCTATGGAGAAGCGGGTGCTGATCTGGGATGATGGCCTAAATTATGTAAACTACATGGAAGCGCTGCGAGCAGTGGACCTGACGCCGGTGGTAGGGCGCGAGGCGGCCGGCCCGTGCGCTGCGCTGCTGCTTCCCGGCGGTGGGGATATCGCGGATCGGCTGCCGGAGGATGAGATCCGGACGATCAGAGCCTATGCGGCAGCGGAGAAGCCGATTTTGGGTATCTGCCGGGGAATGCAGGCGCTGAACGTGTTTTTCGGCGGGACACTGTATGCACGTGTGCCGGGACACCAGGTCAAGGCGGGCGATATTCTGCATGATACACGGGCGGTGGGTGAACTGGCGGAGCTGGTGGGTACCACGCCGCGGGTCAACAGCAACCACCACCAGGCCATCTGCCGCCTGGGGCGGGGGCTGGGTGTGCGGCAATGGGCGGCGGATGGCGTGATCGAAGGGATATGTCACAGCCGCCTGCCGGTGCTGGGGGTACAGTGGCACCCGGAGCGCCAGGCCTTTGCGCTGCGGCGGGGGGAGGCTGCGGACGGTGCGGCGGTGTTCTGGTGGCTGCGGCGGCAGGCAGAAAAGAACAGCGCGGTTGACAAGGGCGGTCAAGTATGCCTATAATGGAGAAAACTGACAAGCGAGGTATACCGCTATGGAAAAGCTCCGCGCCTTTCTGAAACGAAAGGACATCGTTTTCTCCGCCAAGCGCTATTTTATCGACGCCATGGGGGCCATGGCCCAGGGACTGTTCTGCACGCTGCTGGTGGGAACCATTCTCAACACCATCGGCCAGCAGTTCCACATCGAGTTCCTGAACGCCGTCATCGTCACCATTGGCAAGGGCGACGGCGCGGTGCACTACACCATCGGCGGGCTGTGCTCGGCTATGGTAGGCCCCGGTATGGCCGTGGCCATCGCCCGGGCGCTGAACGCGCCGCCGCTGGTGCTGTTCTCACTGATCCCCGTGGGTTTTGCCACCAACTACATGGGCGACGCGGGCGGCCCTCTGGCGGTGCTGTTCGTGGCCATTGTTGCCGCGGAGCTGGGCAAGGCCGTCAGCAAGGAGACGAAGATCGACATTTTGGTCACCCCCGCCGTGACCATCCTGGTCGGTGTGGCGCTCGCCAAGTGGATCGCGCCGCCCATCGGCACGGCCGCCTCCGCCTTCGGTCTCGTCATCGACAACGCGACCAGGCTCCAGCCGTTCTGGATGGGCATTGCCGTCTCCGTGCTCGTGGGCGTCGCGCTCACGCTGCCCATCTCCTCCGCCGCCATCTGCGCGGTGCTGAAGATGACCGGCCTTGCCGGCGGCGCGGCGGTCGCGGGCTGCTGCGCGCAGATGGTCGGCTTTGCCGTGATGAGCTTTAAGGAAAACCGCTGGGGCGGCCTTGTCTCTCAGGGACTCGGCACCTCCATGCTCCAAATGCCGAACATTGTCAGAAATCCCCGCGTCTGGATCGCGCCGACGCTCGCCTCCGCCATCACCGGCCCCATCGCCACGTGCGTGTTCCATCTTGAGATGAACGGTGCGCCGATCAACTCCGGTATGGGCACCTGCGGCCTGTGCGGCCTCATCGGCGTGTGGACGGGCTGGGTCTCCCCGAGCGATGAGGCTGTCGCCAAGGGCGCGGCGGCCATGAGCCCAACGGGCTTTGACTGGCTGGGCCTCATCCTCGTCGCCATCGTGCTGCCCGCCATCCTTGCTCCGCTCATCAATATGGTCTGCCGCCGCCTCGGCTGGGTCAAGGACGGCGACCTGAAGCTCGACTGAGAAAATAACGTGTAAAAAGTGTGGACTTTTTGTAAAGAATCCCATCAATTATCACAAAAAAAGTAAAATTGGGGAGAATCGGACTTGATTCTCCCCTTTGCTTTTGCTATACTGTCAGACGAAGTGTGTCCGCACTTCAAAATAAACCGGAGAGCGGCCCGCCGCCGACCGGGAAAATAAGGAAGGATAGAAGAATGAAGAAGTTTTTTGCGCTGCTTCTCGCTCTCGTCATGGTTCTGTCCCTCGTTGCCTGCGGTGATAAGAAGACCGACGACAACCAGGATGCCAACAACACTGACGATCAGCAGGGCGGGACCACCACTTACACCAATCCTGACGATATCGACGACAACATGACGTCCGAGGACGGCAAGTATGAAGTCGCTTTCGTCACCGACGTCGGCCAGCTGAAGGATAAGTCCTTCAACCAGGGCACCTTCGACGGCGTGAAGCTCTATGCCGCCAACAACGGCCTGAGCTACAAGTACTATCAGCCCGCCAACGGCGATCAGGCGACCGATGACGACCGCTACGACGCCATGAAGGCTGCCGTGGACGGCGGTGCCAAGGTCATTGTCTGCGCCGGCTTCATGCAGGGCACGGCCCTCGAGAAGGCCGCTAAGGAATTCACCGACACCAAGTTCGTCTTCATCGACGGTTGGTCCCTCGGCCTTGACAACGTTGCGGGCATCGCCTTCAACGAAGAGCAGTGCGGCTACTTCGCCGGTTACGCTGTCGTCAAGGAAGGCTATGAGAAGCTCGGCTTCACCGGCGGCGGCGGCACGAACCCCGCCTGCATCCGTTACGGCTGGGGCTTTGCTCAGGGCGCCAACGACGCTGCTAAGGAAATGGATAAGACCGTCGACCTGAACTACTCCTGGGAGTACGGCGCTTCCTTCCAGGCTTCCCCCGAGCTGCAGACCATGGTCTCCGGCTGGTACTCCAACGGCACTGAGATCGTCTTCGCCTGCGGCGGTTCCATGTTCCAGTCCGTCGTCGCTGCCGCTTCCGCTGAGGACGGCAAGGTCGTCGGCGTCGACGTCGACCAGTCCAGCGAGTCCGAGACTGTCGTCACTTCCGCTATGAAGGGCCTGAGCGACGCTGCTGAGTGGGCGATCGCTAAGGTTTACGATGGCACCTGGGACGAGATCGGCAATGCTGCCACCTCCCTGGGCGTTGCTGAGAACGCTGTCGGCCTGCCGACCGCTACCTGGTCCATGGAGAACTTCTCCGTTGCCGACTATGAAGACCTCTTCCAGAAGGTCCTCAACGGCGACATCACCATCGACAACAACTCCGAGATGGCTGACCCCTCCACCGCCGGCCTGAGCAACGTCAACGTCAACTACATCGGCGGCTAATTCCCAATAGCGCATACATAAAGAACGGAAGACTTCGGTCTTCCGTTCTTTTTCACATTTCTGACAGGGAAAGACATGCGAAAACCTTTTGCTTTTCATCGGAAAACGTGATATAGTATAATGTAGTTATGGTTTCCGTCCTCGCAGCGCAGCGCGTGCGGGCCATCAAAACGGAAGGAGGGCGAAAAAACTTGGAGAATCAGTATGCGATCGAAATGCTGAATATCACGAAGAAATTCCCCGGTATTATCGCCAATGACAACATCACCTTACAGCTCAAAAAGGGCGAGATCCACGCCCTGCTCGGTGAAAACGGCGCCGGCAAATCCACGCTCATGAGCGTGCTCTTCGGCCTGTACCAGCCGGAGGCGGGCGAGATCCGCAAAAACGGCAAGCCCGTCAAGATCGACAACCCCAATGATGCCACCGCGCTCGGCATCGGCATGGTGCACCAGCACTTCAAGCTGGTGGAATGCTTCAGCGTGCTGG
>OHVT01001256.1_pt1 | contig 9578 bp, 20 predicted proteins | sample 1579441 | NCBI WGS metagenome assembly OHVT01 (sample SAMEA3882542, study PRJEB24775) | human gut metagenome | biome: human-associated habitat; feature: intestine environment; material: feces | place: Netherlands | collected 2009/2010
CGACGCCCTCTACTTCGATCATGTCGGATTTTGCCAAGTGTTATCCCTCCTGGTCTTGATCACTGCCGCGTATCGCGGCGATGGCTTTACGAAGCTCACTATTTGTGATGGTTTCGTTGCTTCTGATCCTTTGGGAAACCGCGCCCCCATCGCGCCGGAGCAGCGCCGCGTGTTTGCGCCGCTTGCGCTTCGGCCGTTCCACGGGCCGCGTCTTTCCGTCCGCCAGCAGGAGGAAGTCCCCCTCCGTCGCAAGGACGAAGAAGGCCTCTCCCTTATCCCTGCCGGCGGTAGATGTTACGATATTCGCTTTCACAATGTCCATATCACACCAATGACTTCTCCGGGTCCGTCAGAAGCTCCGGCTCCCCGTCGGTGATCAGTACGGTGTTTTCGTAGTGTGCGGCGTTTTTCCCGTCGGCTGTCCTCACCGTCCAGCCATCCGGCATCTGCCTGATAGCGGCCGTCCCCGCGTTGACCATAGGCTCCACGGCGATGGTCATACCCCGCAGAAGACGGGGTCCATGGCCGGGCTTGCCGTAATTGGGGACTTCGGGTGCCTCATGCATCTGGTGTCCGATGCCGTGGCCGACATATTCCCGGACGACGCTGAAGCCGTTTGCCTCCACATACGCCTGCACAGCGGCGGAGATATCCGACAGGCGATAGCCCTCGCGGGCATACTTTATGCCCTCAAAGAAGCTCTGCTGCGTCACCCGGATCAGCCGCAGCGCCTCGTCGGACACCTGACCACAGGGATAGGTGCCGGCGCAGTCGCCGTGGAAACCGCCGATGAACGCCCCCACGTCCACGCTGACGATGTCGCCCTCCTGCAGCACCCGTTTGCCGGGGATGCCGTGGATGATCTCGTCGTTGACGCTGACGCACACGCTGGCCGGATAACCGTTGTAGTGCAGGAAGGAGGGCGTTGCGCCCTGCTCCTTGATAAACTGGAACACTGCTTTGTCGATCTGAGCTGTGGTGACGCCGGGTTTTACCATATCCCGTGCCAGGGCACGGGCTGCCGCGGTAATTTTGCCCGCCCGGCGCATCAGCTCGATCTCATGGGGTGACTTGAGCGTGATCATTCGGCCACTCCCAGCACCCGCAGGATCTCCCGTGTCGTACCCTCCACAGTGGGCTGGTCCTCCACGGTCTTCAGAACGCCTCTGGCCTCATAGAAGCCCTTGAGGGGTTCCGTCTCCTTATGATAGACCGCCAGACGGTCTTTCACCGTCTCCGGGTCATCATCCTTACGCTGCTTCAGCGCACCGCCGCACACATCACAAATTCCCTCTTTTTTCGGGGGGATGTTTACGATGTGATAGCTGGCGCCGCAGCTCTCGCAGACACGCCGGCCGCCCATGCGGGCGATGATCTTCTCATCGGGGATCTCGATGGCGACCACAGCGTCGAATCTGATACCCGCCTGCTCCAGCGCCTCAGCCTGGGCGATGGTGCGGGGCACCCCGTCCAGAATGTAGCCGTTGGCGCAGTCGGCCTCCTGCAAACGCTCGTTGATGATGCCGATGATGACCTCATCGGGCACCAGCTTGCCAGCATCCATGTACTCCTTGGCCTTCAGCCCGGTGGGCGTGCCGTTCTTCACAGCCGCCCGCAGGATGTTGCCCGTAGAGATGGTGGGGATATCCAGCTTTTTCTTGATGATGTCTGCCTGGGTGCCCTTGCCGGCACCGGGAGCGCCTAAAAGGATCAGTTTCATGGTAATTACCTCAAATTATTCCAGGAAGCCCTTGTACTGACGCATCAGCATCTGGGACTCCAGAGCCTGGACGGTCTCCAGCGCAACACCGACCACGATGATGACGGAGGTACCGCCGATGGACAGAGAGGACACATTCACGATCTTGCCGATCAGCAGGGGCAGGATCGCCACAACGCCCAGGTAGATGGCGCCGAACAGCGTGACCTTGTTGAGCACCTTCTTGATGAAGTCCGCGGTGGGCTTGCCCGGGCGGAAGCCGGGGATAAAGCCGCCGTTCTTCTTCAGGTTGTTGGATATCTCAACGGGGTTGAACTGGATGGTAGCATAAAAGTAACTGAAAGCGATGATCATCAGGAAGTAGACGATCATATACAGTACACTCTTGCTGTCCACAGCGTTCACCAAAGTATACGCAAAAGTACCCTTCTCCGGTGCGGGCAGGAACGCCGCCACCGTGGGGATGATCATGGCGATGGACTGGGCAAAGATGATAGGCAGCACGCCGGACATATTTACCTTCATGGGAAGGGTAGATGCCTGACCGCCGTACATCTTACGGCCCACCTGGCGCTTGGCGTACTGCACGGGGATGCGGCGCTCGGCGCCGTTGACCCAGGTGATCAGTACGATCAGAGCCAGGATGCCGATGACCACCAACAGTGCGTGCCACCACTGCATAGCCCCGGACTTCAGGGAAATGCTCATGGCAGACACCATGCTGGGCACGCGGGACAGGATACCCGCGAACAGGATGATGGAGATACCGTTGCCGATACCGAATTCCGTGACCTGCTCGCCCATCCACATCACGAAGGAGGAGCCGGCAATGAAGGAGATAATGATGACCAGCGCCGCCCACACACCGGTATTGGTGAGGATGCTGGCGTTCTTCATCAGGGCGTAGTAGCCCCAGCCCTGCAGGATGGCGATGGCCACCGTGGCGTAACGGGTGATGGACTGGATCTTCTTCTTGCCCTCCTCGCCGCCCTCACGGGCCAGACGCTCCAGGGGAGGAATGGCAATGGTGAGGAGCTGGATGATGATGGAGCTGTTGATATAGGGCTGCACACCCAGTGCGAACACTGTAGCGCTGGCGAAAGCACCGCCGGACATCACGTCGTACAGGCCCAGCACTGTGGTGCTCATCTGAGACAGGTAATCGCCCAGCAGCTTTGTGTCTACATAGGGCACGGGGATCGCGTTGCCGATACGGAAAATCAGCAGGATCAGGGCGGTGAAGACGATCTTCTTACGAAGCTCGGGGATCGCCCACGCTTTTTTGATCGTCTGGATCACTTAGATCACCTCTGCCTTTCCGCCGGCTGCCTCGATCGCTTCCTTGGCAGCCTGGGAAAAAGCAGCGGCCTGCACGGTCACCTTCTTGGTAACCTTGCCGTTACCCAGGACCTTGACGCCGTACTCGCACTTGCTCAGGATACCCTTAGCAAGCAGGGCTTCCGCGGTGACGATCTCGCCGTCCTCAAACTTGTTGAGGGCGCTCAGGTTGATGATCTCCAGGGGCTTGGCAAAAATGTTGTTGAAACCGCGCTTGGGGATGCGGCGTGCCAGAGGCATCTGACCACCCTCAAAGCCGATGCGGGTACCGCCGCCGCTGCGGGCCTTCTGGCCCTTGTGACCGCGGCCTGCGGTCTTGCCGTTGCCGGAGCCGTGACCACGGCCCTTGCGGTAGGCTTCCTTAACGGAGCCGGCTGCGGGAGACAGTTCGTTCAGTTTCATTCTCTCGCACCTCCTTATTCTTCAGTGACCTTCAGCAGGTAGCCGATCTTGGCGACCTTGCCGCGGGTCTGGGCGTTGTCGGGCTGTACGGTGGTGTCACCGATCTTACGCAGGCCCAGGGAGTTGGCAGTGGCGATGTGCTTTTCCAGTCTGCCGTTGAGGCTCTTTACGAGCTGGATCTTCAGATTAGCCATGTTCTGTCCTCCTTAACCCACGATCTCGTCCACGCTCTTGCCGCGGGTACGGGCGACTTCTTCGGGGGTACGCAGGGACTTCAGGCCCTCGAAGGTAGCGGCCACCACGTTCACAGCGGTGTTGGAGCGCAGGCACTTGGTACGGATATCCTTGATACCCGCGGCCTCCATGATGATACGCACGGGGCCGCCGGCGATCACGCCGGTACCGGGGGCGGCGGGCTTCATCAGCACGCGGCCTGCACCGGCCTCGCCGATGATCTCGTGGGGGATGGTGCTGCCGGACAGGGACACGTTGATCATGTTCTTCTTAGCGTCCTCGATGCCCTTGCGGATCGCCTCGGGCACCTCGGCGGCCTTGCCCAGGCCGTAGCCGACCTTGCCCTTGCCGTCGCCGACCACCATCAGGGCGGAGAACTTCATGACACGACCACCCTTAACGGTCTTGGAAACGCGGTTGGTAGCGACTACTTTTTCAATGTACTCGCTCTGCTCTCTTTCAAATCTGGCCATTGATAAGTCCTCCTTCCTTAGAATTCCAGGCCGCCCTCGCGGGCGCCTTCAGCCAGCTCGGCCACACGGCCGTGGTACAGGTAGCCGCCGCGATCGAACACGACGGTATCGATGCCCTTAGCCTTGCAGCGCTCGGCAACCAGCTTGCCCACAGCGCGGGCCGCGGTCTTGTTGCCGCCGTTGCCCTCGATCTCTTTGTCCAGAGAGGAAGCAGAGACCAGGGTGTTGCCGGCCACATCGTCGATGACCTGGGCGTAGATGTTCTTCTCGCTGCGAAATACGTTCAGACGGGGACGCTCGGGAGTGCCGGACAGCTTGGCGCGGACTCTCTTATGGCGCTTCAGACGCTGCGCGTTGGTATCGGGTCTTTTAATCATATCGGCACACCTCCTTACTTCTTAGCGCCGGTCTTACCGACCTTGCGGCGGATGACTTCGTCAACATACTTGATGCCCTTGCCCTTATAAGGCTCGGGAGGACGCTTCTCGCGGACTTCCGCCGCGAACTGGCCAACCTTCTGCTTGTCGGGACCGGAGATCACGACCTTGTTGGGGCCGGGCACTTCGATGGTGATACCGTCGATCTCCGCCATCTTCACGGGATGGGAGTAACCGAGGTTCATGACCAGCTCGTTGCCCTCCTTGGCGGCACGATAGCCGACACCGTTGATCTCCAGCTCCTTCTTGAAGCCTTCGCTGACGCCGACGACCATGTTGTGCAGCAGCGCACGGGTCATGCCGTGCAGCGCGCAGTGCAGCTTGTCGTCGGAGGGGCGCTTGACATGGATGGTGTTGCCGTCCTGCTCCAGGATCATCTCCGGACGCAGGGCCTGGGTCAGGGTGCCCTTAGGGCCCTTGACGGTAACAACGTTGTTCTCCGCGATGGTGACTTCCACACCGGCGGGGACGGTAATGGGCATTCTACCAATTCTCGACATTGTTCAAATACCTCCTTACCATACGAACGCAAGGACTTCGCCGCCGACGTGCGCTGCGCGAGCAGCCTTGTCGGTCATGACGCCCTTGGAAGTGGATACGATCGCGATGCCGAGACCACGCAGCACGCGGGGCAGCTCGTCGGCGCCCACATAGACGCGCAGGCCGGGCTTGGACACGCGGCGCAGGCCGGAGATGACCTTCTCCTTGCCGGCATTGTACTTCAGGGTGATGCGGATAACGCCCTGGGTACCGTCGTCGATGACCTGGAAGGACTTGATGTAGCCCTCATCCAGCAGGATCTGAGCGATGCTCTTCTTCATGTTGGAAGCAGGAACGTCGACGGTCTCGTGCTTGGCGTTGTTGGCGTTGCGGATACGGGTCAGCATATCGGCAACAGGATCAGTGATGTGCATACGAATGTTTCCTCCTATTTTAGAGTTACAGGCTCACGCCTGTTAAGGCAGCGAGGTATCACTGATAATTTAGTCCGTCGGCAGCGCACTGCCGGTGTTTAATTACCAGTGACCTTTCGCCATCCTGTATTACCGGAGCCTTGCGGCTCTTAGGTACATGGGTTCGGCGGAGAGCGGCGCTCTCTGCCGGAGTTCTCCTGGTAGAGATTTTGTTCTCAGACGAGGCGGCGAGGCGATGGCGTACTTTGTGTACGCCGAGCCGCGCCAACGAAGTATGAGGGCAAAAGATCACCAGGAAGCCTTGCGGACGCCGGGGATCTCGCCCTTGTACGCCAGCGTGCGGAAGCAGATACGGCACACACCGTAGTCACGCAGGTAGGCGTGGGGACGGCCGCACAGCTTGCAGCGGTTGTACTTGCGGGTGGAGAACTTAGCAGGAGCCTGCTGCTTGAGAATCATAGATTTCTTAGCCATTTTTGATATCCTCCTACTTAGCGTTCAAAGGGAGCGCCGACCAGGGTCAGCAGCTCGCGTGCTTCTTCATCGGTCTGAGCGGTGGTGCAGATCACGATGTCCATGCCGCGGATCTTGTCGATCTTGTCGTACTCGATCTCGGGGAAGATCAGCTGCTCCTTGATGCCCAGGGCATAGTTGCCGCGGCCATCAAAGGCGTTGGCGCTGATGCCGCGGAAGTCACGCACACGGGGCAGAGCCACGTTGAACAGACGATCCAGGAACTCCCACATCTTGTCACCGCGCAGCGTGACCTTGGCGCCCACGGGCATACCCTCACGCAGCTTGAAGTTCGCGACGGACTTCTTGGCGATGGTGACAATGGCCTTTTGGCCGGTAATGGTGGCCAGGTCGCCGCACACGGCGTCCAGGACCTTAGCGTTCTCACGCGCCTCACCGCAGCCCACGTTCACGACGACCTTGTCGATCTTGGGGATCTGCATGGTGGACTTGTAGCCGAACTTCTTGAAGAGAGCAGGAGCTACTTCTTCGGTATACTTGACTTTCAGACGTGCCATTACTTACTCTCTCCTTTCTTTACAGGGCAGCGCCGCAGTGCTTGCACACGCGGACTTTCTTGCCGTCCTTGATCTCATAGGCCACGCGGGTGCCCTTGTCGCACTTGGGGCATACCACCTGGACCTTGCTGGCGTAGATAGCCGCCTCGCGCTTGACGATGCCGCCCTCTTCGCCCTGCTTGCGGGGCTTGATGTGGCAGGTCACCATGTTGATGCCCTCGACCACGACCTTGCGCTCACTGGGAACGGTGCCCAGCACCTTGCCGGTCTTGCCCTTGTCCTTGCCGGACAGAACGACCACCTTGTCGTTCTTCTTGATCTTCAGATTGTTCATGTGTCCGTCCCCTCCTTAAATAACTTCGGGAGCGAGGGACAGGATCTTCATGTAATCCTTGTCGCGCAGCTCACGAGCCACCGGCCCAAAGATACGGGTGCCTCTGGGGTTCTTGTCGTCCTTGATGAGGACGGCGGCGTTGTCGTCGAAACGGACATAGGTGCCGTCGGCACGACGCACGCCCTTGGCGCTGCGGACGATAACGGCCTTGACGACCTCGCCCTTCTTGACCTGACCGCCGGGGGCAGCCTTACGCACGGACGCGACGATGATATCGCCGATGTTGCCGTACTTGCGGCCGGAGCCACCGAGAACGCGGATGCACTTGATTTCCTTGGCACCGGTGTTATCGGCGACCTTCAGAAAACTTTCCTGCTGAATCATTGTTCCGGTACCTCCTTACTTAGCTTTTTCGACGATCTCGACCACGCGCCAGCGCTTGTCCTTGGACAGGGGGCGGGTCTCCATCACCTTGACGGTATCACCGATACCGCACGTATTGTTTTCATCGTGAGCCTTCAGCTTGTAGGTGCGGCCGACGATCTTCTTGTACAGGGGATGCGCCACGCGGTCAGCGATCGCAACGACGACGGTCTTGTCCATCTTGTCGGAAACGACCTTACCAACGCGGACCTTACGGGAGGAAATTCTCTTCTCTTCCATCTTACTTCTCCTCCTTCTCACGGATCATGGTTTTGACTCGGGCAATATCACGCTTGGTCTGGACGAGCTTCTGGGGGTTATCCAGCTGATTCGTCGCGTGCTGCATGCGCAGCATAAACAGATCTTTCTTCAGGGCGTCGAGCTTGGTGTTCAGCTCAGCAACGCTCATGGCACGAACTTCACTTGCCTTCATCTCATTCACCTACTTCCTGGGTCTCGGCCTCGCGCTTGACGATCTTCGTCTTGATGGGCAGCTTGTGGCTGGCCAGACGGAGCGCCTCACGCGCGACTTCTTCGGAAACACCGGCGATCTCAAACATGATACGGCCGGGTCTCGGCAGGCTGCTTGGTAACGGGCTTATCGGGGAAAATCTTGATCCAGACCTGACCGCCACGCTTGGTGTAACGGGTCATGGCGACACGGGCCGCCTCGATCTGGTTGCTGGTGATCCACGCGGGCTCAGTGGCCTGGAGGCCGTACTCACCATAAGTAATGGTGTTGCCGCGGGTCGCCTTGCCGGTCATACGACCGCGCTGAACGCGACGGTATTTCACTCTCTTCGGCAGAAGCATTACTGAGCGCCTCCTTCCTTATTCTCAGCCGGCTTGCGATAGCCGCCCTGCGGACGATCGCCCTGGGGACGGTTGCCGTTGCGGTTGAAGCCGCCCTCACGGCGCTGATAGCCGCCCTGGCCATCACGGCGGGGACGACGGTCACCGTCGCGGCGAGGACGACGCTCGCGGCGCTCCTCATACGGCTTGGTGGTATCGAGCGTACGCGGGGTGGTACGCAGGGTCTGGGTCAGGACCTCGCCCTTGTAGATCCAGACCTTCACGCCGATGCGGCCGTAAGTGGTCTTGGCCTCGAAGAAGCCGTAATCAATGAGGGCACGCAGGGTCTGCAGCGGAACGCGACCCTCGCGATAGAACTCGGAACGGCTCATTTCGGCGCCACCAAGGCGGCCGGAGAGCTTGATACGGATACCCTTGGCGCCTGCACGCATGGCATCCTGCTGGGCCTTACGCATCGCGCGACGGAAGGTCACGCGGTTGGTGAGCTGCTCAGCGATGCCCTGTGCGACGAGCTGGGCGTCCAGTGCGGCGTTCTTCACTTCGAAGATGTTGAGCTGGACCTGCTTGCCGGTGAGCTTCTCGAGCTTGGCGCGAACGCGCTCAGCCTCAGCGCCACGACGGCCGATGACGATGCCCGGACGAGCGGTGTGGATGTCCACACGCACGCGGTCGCGGGTACGCTCGATGACGATGCGGGACACGCCCGCACGCTCGAGGTCCTTGCTCATGGCCTTGCGGATGGCGTCATCTTCGAGAACGAAGTCGCGGTAGCGTTCGCCAACCTTGTTGGAATCGGAGAACCACTTGGAACGATGGTTCTCAGTGATTCCCAGGCGGTAGCCAAACGGATTGATCTTCTGACCCATCTTTAGCGGGCTCCTTCCTTGTTAGCCACGACGACCGTGATGTGGGAGGTGCGCTTGTTGATGCGAGCAGCGCGGCCCTGGGCACGAGCGCGGAAGCGCTTGAGGGTCACACCTTCGTCAACGTAGGTCTCCTTGATGTACAGGTCGTTCTCGCGGAACGGCTCGCCGGCCTTGTCGGCCTTCACACGAGCGTTCGCGATGGCGCTCTCCAGGACCTTACGCACCGGGAGGGATGCGTCCTGCGGAGCGAACTTCAGAATGGTGATGGCTTCGGTCGCCTTCTTGCCTCGGATGAGGTCGACCATACGGCGAGCCTTGCGCGGCGTCACGCGGACGTGACGAGCGATTGCTTTAGCTTCCATGTGTCCTTACTCTCCTTTAGCGGCGTGCCTTCTTGTCGTCCTTCACATGACCCTTGAAGGTCTTGGTCGGGGCGGTGAACTCATAGCAGTGGCCGGCGTAGCGCTCCCCCAGCGTGCCGAACATCGTCACGTCGTGTCCGGGGTAGGCGAAGTCCGCATGGATCTCATCGGCCAGAATGGTCACGCCGTGGGCGATGCAGATGTCGCCCAGACGACGCAGCTCGTCGGCGC